>Ga0308412_1002290_pt1 | contig 10350 bp, 6 predicted proteins | sample HotsprottomLayer_FD_202357 | JGI IMG/M metagenome (GOLD analysis project Ga0308412, IMG submission 202357) | Hot spring phototrophic mat microbial communities from Octopus Spring, Yellowstone National Park, Wyoming, United States -... | ecosystem: Environmental > Aquatic > Thermal springs > Hot...
ACGCCCCCGCTGGCGACGCCGACAACGCCCCCGCTGGCGACGCCGACAACGCCCCCGCTAATCACGGCGACGCCCCCGCCGGCGACGCCGACAACGCCCCCGCTAATCACGGCGACGCCCCCGCCGGCGACGCCGACAACGCCCCCCCCACCGGAGGAGGAGGAAAGCCCACGCGATACACCAACCCCGACCGCAACCCCGACCGCAACCCCGACCGCGACGCCAACGCTGACGCCCACGCCGGCGGTTCTGGCTGACCCGGCGATTAGCAAGTTGGTTGATCCGCGGGTTGGTGTAGTGGGCGCCGATGTTACGTACACGATTGTTGTTTCGAACATCGGCGGCAGTGTGGCAACCGGGGTGGTGGTCGAGGACACGCTGCCGGCCTTTCTGGCGATCGTGTCGGCAATGGCTGACCGGGGTGAGGTGACGGTGAACGGCAACACCGTCCGGGTGAGCATTGGTGAACTGGCGCCGGGGGAGTCGATCAGCGTTCGTGTCGTGGCCCGCGTGACGCAGGCGCCAGCGCCGCCGAACAACCAGAACCTGGCCATGGTGTCGAGCGAGAGTCCCGATGCCAACCTGAACAACAATCAGGCTTCGGTGGCCCTGGCCAGCCCGCCACCGGTGATATTGCCCGCCACCTCGTCAACCGGCGCCGGGGTGCTGCCTGCCCTGGCGACCGCGCTTGGCCTGATGCTGATCGTGGGCAGCCTGCTGGTGCGCCGCAGGGTGCGCCGCTAAAAGCCTAACGTAAAAAGAAGCCCTCGGCGAGGGGGGTGGGGAAACCGGGTTTCCCCATCCCTCAGCGGACGCGGGCCTCCGGCCCGCGCACCCAGGCCCCGGCCCCTGGGAGGGTCTGGGCGGGCTACGCCCTCCCAGGAACAACCTTTTTCCTCCTGGACCTTCCCGCAGGAATTATCCGCACAGGCTCATATGAAAGCGCACATCCCAGCCGTCGTTTTGATCATCCTGGCCACCCTGCTCGTCGCCCATGCGCCGCAACCGGTCACGGCGCAGCCCGAGCCGCCGGGCTTCCGCGCTGGTGCGCAGGTCGCAACCGATGGGGTTGTGCTGCGCCTGGAGTGGCCGGGGGTCGGGCCGGCCTCCGCCCCGCCGCCCGGTTCGACCCTCGTGGCGCTGCTGTTGCCACCCGAGGGCGATGCCGCGCCCCGGCTCACCAGACTGCGGCAGACGCCCTGGAGCGGTGATGCGCCGGACCACGCCCCCTTGCCGGCGCGGACCCATCCCGACGGTGAGGTGTACCCGCCGCTGCCGGAGTTTGCCGCGCCTCCCACGCCCGATGCGCCGATCAGCTTGCTCCGCGAGGGCTGGCTGCGCGACCAGCGGCTGGGCGTGTATGCCCTCAATCCGGTCTATGTGGCAGACGGCGCCGCGTTCCGGGTGGAGGTGGCCGAAGCGCTCGTTCCCGGCGCGCGCCCGGCCGATGCCGGCGCCCTGGCCCAGCTCGAGGCCCACCCCTTCGCGACAGGGGCCCCCACGCCTGACCCCCAGGCCGGCGAGCCAGGCTGGAAGATTACCGTCAGCGCTCCAGGCATCCAGGAACTCACCGCAGCGGATCTGGCCGCCGCCGGGCTGAACCTGGCCCAGGCCGATCCGGCCACGCTGCGCCTGCGCTACCAGGGCCGCGACGTTCCCCTGGAGATCCTGCGCGATGGGGGCGCTCCGGCAGCGCTGCGCTTCTACGCCGAGCCGGGCGATCGCTGGAACGCCACCGCCGTCTACTGGCTGACGGCGGGCCGGGGCGCGGGGACGCCAATGGCCGTGCGCGAGGCCGACGCCACCGACGCGCCGCTGCGCGCCACCGCGATTGAACGGGGGATCTGGCGTTCCAACCGCATCCTGGAGAGCCGCCTGCCCGGTCCCGATGGCGATCATTTCTTCAGCGCCGATCTGCGGGTCATCGCGCCCCCCAATCCGCCGGATAGCGTGGTGGCGACGATCACCCCCACGCTCCCGCCGAACGGGCCGCTCACCCTCACCCTGCAGGGCGCGACCCTGCGACGCGGTGATTTCACCCTCTGCGCGCGGGCCGGCGCGCCCCCCGCCGATCCTTCCTACCGCCCCTGCTCTGTGGCCGGGCAGCCGGAACAAACCGCGCGCTGGACCGGACGGGGAACCTGGTCGGAACGGGTGAGTCTGCCCGCCTTCGCCACCCAGGCGACGGTCTGGTTGTTACCTGCCGCGGGCGCCGATCAGGTGCATCTGGATGGCGTGGCGTGGGAGGCGCCCGTGGCCCTCAACCTGCGCGGCAACGGGGCCCGCTTCGTGGGAAGCGCCGGACGCTTCCGCTACCAGCTCGAGGGGTTGCCCGCCGGCGCGACGGTCTACGATGTGAGCGACCCACGCGCGCCCGCGCGCCTGAGCTTTGCCGGCCCCATCTTCGAGGACAACGCGCCCGCGCCACGGACCTATCTCGTCACCGGGCCGGGCACGCTGCACCGGCCCGTCGTGGCGGCCCACGCGCCCGTGGAACTGCCACGGAACGCCCGGGTGGTGTACATCGCGCCGCGGGCCTTTCTCGACGCTCTGGAGCCGCTTATCGCCCATCGCCGCGCCCAGGGCTGGACGGTGGCCAGCGTGGCGGTCGAAGCGCTCTACGATGCCTGGAGCGGCGGGCAGGTGCACCCGGAGGCGATCCGCAGCTTCCTGCGCCACGCCGCTGAAACCTGGGAGAGCGCGCCCATCGCCGTTGTGCTGGTTGGCGATGGCACCTCCGATCCACGCAACTACCTCGGGCGCAATAACCGCACCTGGATCCCGCCCTACCTGGCCATGGTTGACCCCTGGCTCGGCGAAACGGCCTGTGAGACCTGTTTCGTCCGTCTTCAGGGTGATGACCCGCGCCAGGACGGCGTGCCGGACATGTGGCTGGGGCGTCTGCCGTCGAAGAGTGTGGAGGAAACGGCGGCCCTGGTGGCGAAGATCCTGGGTTATGAGCGCAGCGGTCTGCTGGGGGGCTGGCGGGCGCGCCTGGCCTACATCGCCGACAATCCCGACACTGCCGGAAACTTCGCCCTCGCGGCCGAAGAAAGCATCGCCCTCCACCCGCGGCAGGCGCGGATCGCGCGGGTCTACTACGACCCCGAAGCGCAGGCGGGCGACCCATGGCGCGAACGCGACCCGCTGGCCGCCCTGAGCCGCGCTATGAGCGCCTTTGAGTATGGCGCCGCGTTTCTCAACTTCCTCGGTCACGGCTTGCAGTTCCAGTGGGCCTACACCGGGCCGCCGCTGCAACCCAACGCTCCGCAGGATCGCCAGTACCTCCTGGGCCTGTTCGAGGTGGACGACCTGCGCAACGGCGGGCAGTTGCCGGTGGTGCTGGCGCTATCCTGCCTGACCGGCGCATTTCACACCCCGGCCTTCACCGGCACGTCAATTGACGAGCGCCTGGTCGCGCGGGCCGATGGCGGGGCGATTGCCAGTTGGAGTTCAACCGGCCTGGGGGTGCTCTACGGGCACGATGCGTTGCAACGGGGCTTCTACCAGACGCTGTGGGCCGCGCCGCGGCCCCCGCCGCTGGGCGCGCTGACCCTGGCGGGCCACCTGGAACTGTTCACGGCGGCGGCGTGCTGCCAGGAAACCGGCAGCGCGTTCGCCCTGCTCGGCGACCCGCTTACGGCCCCGCAGGTGAACCTGGGGGGCGAGAGCGTGTACCTGCCGGTGACGCGGCGGTAAGACACGCTTGCGCTGCCCGGCCTGGCAGAGGTATCAGCATGGGGAGGTGCGGCGGGCGCAGCCCGCCGCGATGCCGCCGGTCCGCCCGTGGCAGGGCGCGCCCTGGCGCAGAGCGCACGAGTCTGCCGCCACGGGCGGAACGGAGGGGGGGCGGGGAGGCAACGCCTCTCCGCCCCCCTCCAACAGTATTGTGCAGGGCCTGCGGATCCGCTCGCGCCCACGCCTTCAACTGCTACGGACTGGTAGGCGTCGGAAAGACCGGTTGCTCGTCCGTAGCCATAAGTTCATCCTCGCGCACCCAGCCGACCACGCGCGCGTCACCGGCGCGCACAAACGCCTGATAATAGCCGTCGAGCTTATCGAACGGCACGATGCGCGCCCCTTCCCCGGCGCGCAGCAGGACACGGGCATCGTCACGAGGCGCGGCGCGCACCGCCGCGCCCGCGGCCACCGCTCGCATCACCGGGTAATCGGGCGGCAGCAAGGCCGCTCCGTCATGGGGATCGCGCTGGCGGAGGTACGCGAGCACGCCATCGGCAATTCCGCGAGCCACGCGCTCAGGCTGCCCAAAAAGCACCGCGCGGTCAGCGGCGCTGGTCATAAAGCCCATTTCGATGATGATCGCCGGGGTGGTGCGGGCGATGGCGTGCTGGTAGCGGCGGTAGCTAAAGGCGTAGTAGCCCTTCATGTTAAAGGTGACGCCGCCGCTGTCCTGCGGGAGACCCGTGGCGGGGCCGTAGGCGGCGGCCACGGCGTCCATCAACGCCCGGGAAGCGGCGGAGGCGCGCCAGGGAGTGGCCAGTTTCCAGCCCCGGGCGGTGGGGCCGCTCGAGCCGTCGGCGTGAATGGCGATGAAGGCGTCGGCATCGTAGCCCGGCGGCACAGTGGCGGGGAGAATATCAACCATCACGCCCTGGGCTTCCAGCAAGGGCTTGACGCGGTTGGCGATGGCGAGGTTCAGTTCGGCCTCGGTAACGTTGCCCCAACGGGCGCCCGTAGAGGTGCGTAGACGGGCCAGTTCCTCGGGAAGTTCGTCTGAGCGCAGGTGGCCTGCCTGGAGACCAATCCGCGGCGGCGTGCCCGGAGGACGAGGGGTCGGCGTGGCGGAGAGGGCGGTCGCCCTTGTCGCCGGCGCAGGCGCCGCTGTCGGCGATGCAACCCCGCCGGGGACAGGCCGGGCAACCGCGCCGCGCGCGGTCGAGGTCGCGGCGGGCAGCGTAGGGGGCGCTGGCGTGACCGGCGCCGGAGGGGCCGCGCGGGCAGCGACGCACGCCGAGAGGAGCAACGTTAGAGCCAGCAGGAGCAGCGGCGCAACGGGGCGCCGGTTCGGTCGTTTGGACATGTGCGGTTTCCTCGGATATGATGTAAACCTGGCCAGCGACAGGATGCTGGAGAGCTGCGCGCTTTCAGTATACCTTGAGTGGGAAACCGGGTTTCCCCATCCCCCTGCGGGGGCGGGGCGTGGGGAAACCCGGTTTCCCTACACCCTTCTCCGAGAGCTTATTTTCACGTTAGAGGCCTGCCATGAACGTGATCAAAGTCGGCGGCAGCGCCGGCAACAACTACGACGCCCTCTGCGACGACCTGGCCGCGCTCTATGCCCGGGGCGAACGGCTCGTGCTGGTCCACGGCGGCTCTGATGAGACCAACCGGCTCGGCGAGGCCCTGGGCCATCCGCCGCGCTTCGTGACCTCGCCCAGCGGCTACACCAGCCGCTACACCGATCGGCGCACCCTGGAGTTGTTCATGATGGCCACGGGCGGGCTGGTCAACAAAGGGCTGGTCGAACGGCTGCAGACTCGCGGCTGTAACGCCATTGGCCTGAGCGGGCTCGATGGACGCTTGCTGGAGGGCAAGCGCAAGGCGACCATCCGCATCATAGAGGATGGGCGACAGAAACTGCTCCGTGACGACTGGACGGGCACCATCGAGCGGGTGAACACGGCCCTTCTGCGGATGCTGCTCGACAACGGCTACCTGCCGGTCGTGGCGCCACTGGCCTGCTCGGAGGCCGGCGAGGCCCTGAATGTTGACGGCGACCGCGCGGCGGCGGCGATCGCTGCGGCCCTGGGCGCCGAGACGCTGCTGCTGCTCTCGAACGTGCCCGGCCTGCTGCGCAACTTTCCCGACGAGAACAGCTTGATCACCCGTATCCCCCGCGGCGAGATTGAAGCGAACCTGGCCTTTGCCGAGGGCCGCATGCGCAAGAAGATCCTCGGCGCCCAGGAGGCCCTGGAGCAGGGGGTGCGCCAGGTCGTGCTCGGCGATGCGCGCCGCCCCGGGTGCGTCAGCGCTGCCCTGGCCGGCCAGGGGACGGTCATTGCCTGACGTGAACATGGGGGAACCTGGTTCCCCCATACCCCCGTTTTCATCGGGCGGTGTGCGGCGCAGCCGCATGGACGGCTAAGGTGAACATACGCCCTTGGCGAGGGGAATGGGGAAACCGGGTTTCCCCATTCCCCCACCCGCGGGAGGGTTTGGGAGGGCACAGCCCCTGCGCAGGGGGAGGGGGAAACCCGGTTTCCCCCCTTCTCTCACCCGGTATGAACAGGTACCACCAGAAACACAGTTGCCAAGTGGTATGCCCCATCACTATAATGGTTCCCAGCGTAGCAATACGCGCCCGCTGTTCCCTCCTGATCATTCGTGGCGCAGGCTTGCCCGGCCCGTAGAGGTTAACGATGGGTCTGATCAAGAAAGTTGGCACGAAAGCCTTCAGCGTTCCCTCCGCTGAGAGTGTCTCTGGATCACCGCCCGAGGAGGGAACGCGAACCTTTGCCGGTGGCGCTGCCGCCGATGAGAGCGCCCCCGCGATCCGCCCCGAGGGTTCCGCCGACGCGGGCGCCAGCACCGGCGCCCGGCACACTGGCGCGCCAGGCGCGCCGCGAAGCCCCACGGCCATGCCCCTCCTCTCGGCTGGCACCGTGCTCCAGGGCCGCTACCAGATCGAAGAGGCGATCGGTATCGGCGGCATGAGCCTGGTCTATCGCGGACGGGACCTGCGCTTCAAGGACGTGGTGCGCTACTGCGCGATCAAAGAAATGGCCCAGAGCGCCCCGGACTCGCACACGCGCCTGCTCAACTTGAAGAACTTCGAGCGCGAGGCGGGTCTGCTGGCAACCTTGCAGCATCCGGCCATTCCCAGGGTCTATGACTTTTTCGAGGAAAACGGGCGCGTGTACCTGGTGATGGAACTGGTCAAGGGCAAGGACATGGAGACGATCCTCGAAGAGGCGGGCAAGCCCCTCGACGAGGCGCGGGTGGGGCGCTGGGCCGTGCAGATCTGCGACGTGCTGGCCTACCTCCACAACCACAAACCTCAGCCAATCGTGTTCCGCGACATGAAGCCGTCCAACATCATGGTGATCGAGGACGATCGGATCGTGCTGATCGACTTCGGCATTGCGCGCACCCTCAATCGCAGCGACCGCAAGGGCACCATGATCGGCACCGAGGGTTACTCGCCTCCCGAGCAGTACCGCGGTATCGCCGAGCCGGTGGGTGACATCTACGCCCTCGGCGCAACGCTGCACCACCTGCTCACCAATACCGATCCGCGCCTGGAAACGCCCTTCACCTTCCACGAACGGCCGGTGCGCCAGCTTAACCCCGCTGTCTCGCCCGAGATGGAGGCGGTGATCGTCAAGGCGATCGAGTACGATATGGAGGCGCGCTGGCAGAGCGCCGAGGAGTTGAAACGCGCCTTGCTGGCCGTGCCGGGCATCGGCGAGACGCCGGTCGCTCCCCGCGCCGCCGCGCCGGCGGTGATCAAGGGCGCCGCCAGCACCAGCCTGGTCTGGAGCTTCGCCTGCGAAGATGAGGTGCGCTCGTCACCCTGCGTCGCCGGGGGCATGCTCTTTATTGGTTCGTATGATCACAATCTCTACGCCCTCGACGCCGGGCGCGGCGAGTTCCGCTGGAAGTATGCCACCGAGGCGGGCATCAGTTCCTCCCCGGCGGTCTGGCAGGATAATGTCATTGTGGGTTCCGAAGATGGCGCGGTCTATTGCTGCGATATGCGCCGCGGTAGCCTGCGCTGGACCTTCCGTACCCCAAAGCCGGTGCGCTCCTCGCCGCGCATCGAGGACCGGGTGGTGTTTATCGGCTCCGATGACCAGCACGTCTACGCCCTTGATGGGTTGCGGGGCACGTTGATCTGGAAGTATCGCACCTGGAACCCCATCCGCTCGTCGGCATGCCTTGCCGGCGAGCGGATCTTCATCGGCGGCGATGATGGGCACGTCTACTGCCTCGATGCGCGCAGCGGGGGCGTGAAGTGGAAACAGCGCACCCAGATGCCGGTGCGCTCCTCGCCGGCTATCGGCGAGGGCCTGGTCTACGTCGGCTCGCTCGACCAGAACCTCTACGCCCTGGACGCGGAGGGCGGCTGGCCGGCCTGGCGTTTCCGCACCGGCCATTATGTCAACTCTTCGCCGTGCGTGGTGGGCACCCGCGTCTTCGTTGGCGGGGTAGACGGGTTCTTCTATGCCCTCGATGCCAAGACGGGCCGCCTGGCCTGGAAGCACGAGGTCGGCAGCCAGATCACCTCCTCGCCGCGGGTCGAGGCCGGTCGGGTGTACTTTGGCGCCGTGGACGGCTGCGTCTACTGCCTCGATGCCGGCCAGGGCAACCTGATCTGGAAGTTCTCCACCGGCGGCGCAGTGGTCTCATCGCCGGCCGTCGCCGAGGGGGTGGTGTATATCGGCTCGATGGATCAGAAGGTGTATGCGCTGAAAGCGTAAGCCATGGGTTCAGTAGAGCTATGCGCTATGCTACCGTCGCGTGCCGAACCGCCCCTCCCTCACTCTCCCCCGCCGGGGGAGGGGATCAGGCTCCTCCCCCCGGCGGGGGGAGGCTAGAAGGGGGGCGGAACGCTGCGAACGGTACATTTCCTACGAACCATCTTCCCTGAGCGGTCGGAGTTGCTATGATCCGTTTCCGCAAGCTGTTCTATCCCGACGATACCGACTTCCCCGCAGGTGGGAGCAACGATGCCCACCCCATCGCTGACCCGCCGCCAGACGAGCCGCCCTGGTGGAGCAGCGAGGATCCCCCTCCCGCCGGGAGCGTTCCGGAACCTCCTTCTGCGGAGACGGTCCAGGCACCGGAAACGCCCTCCGATCCGGCGAAGGCGCCCACCCGCCCCTTTCAGCCGCCCCCTGACCCCGGCGAGACCCACCCGGAGCCTTCGACCCACTACCTCGACGCCGATAGCGCCCCCGCGGTGTGCGCGCGGCGCTCCACACAGGGCCTGGCCGTCGCTGCGGCCCGCGACGTCGGGCGCGTGCGCGAGAATAACCAGGACAGCAGCTTCGCCATGCTGGCCTCGCTCCCCCGCGAGAACGGCGATGTCTGTGTCGGGCTGTTCATCGTCGCCGATGGCATGGGCGGGCACCAGGGCGGCGAACTGGCCAGCCGGCTGGCCGTTCGCACCGTGGTGAACCACGTGCTCAGCCAGCTCATTCTGCCTGCCCTCGACGACAGCGCCACCGAGGCCCTGCAGCCGCTGATGGTCTCGGCGGTGCAGGCCGCCAACCAGGCTATCTGGGACGCGGCTCAGGCCCTGGGCAGCGACATGGGCACTACCTGCACGGCGGCCCTGCTCGTTGGCCACAGCCTCTACATCGCCCATGTGGGCGACAGCCGCGCCTATCTCTTCGAGCCAGGCGGCTTGCGGCCCCTCACGACCGATCACTCGACGGTTGGGCGGCTGATCCAGCTCGGCCAGCTCGACCCCCTCGAAGCCCGCGAGCACCCGCTGCGCAACCAGTTGTACCGCACCGTCGGGCAGCAGCCGCACGTGCCCGTGGATTTTATCTACCAGCCTGTCGGCCAGAGTTCGCACCTGCTGCTCTGCTCCGACGGCCTGTGGAGCCTGGTGGACGAAGGGGCCATGGAACGGGCCTTGAGCCAGTGCCGGTGGCCCCAGGATGCCTGTGACGAACTGGTCGCCCTGGCCAACCTGGCCGGGGGCGACGACAATATCTCGGCGATTGTGGTAACCCTACCGCGCACGGAGCAGTGACTATGGGCCCAGGCATCTCCCTCCGCATGACCCTCAGTCGCAACGTGCTCCCCGCGAGCAGCGAGCCGCAATTGCTCTATGCGCTGCTTGAACTGACCGCCCAGGGGCTGCCGGCGACCATGCCGAAGCTGCCCTTGAACCTCTGCCTGGTGATCGATCGGAGCTCCTCGATGCGCGGTGAACGGCTCCAGCAGGTGAAAGAGGCCGCCGGGCGCATCGTGGAGATGCTCGATCCCGACGATTACTTCGCCCTGGTCACCTTCAACGACCGGGCCGAAGTGGTCGTTCCAGCGCAGCGGGCGCGCAACCGCAACGACCTGAAGCGCCAGATCGGCATGATCGAGGCCGCCGGGGGCACCGAGATGGCGACCGGTATGGCCCTGGCACTCCAGGAGATCCAGAAACCGGTGCAGGGGCGCAGTGTCAGCCGCATTCTTCTGCTGACCGATGGGCGCACCTATGGCGACGAGGGCCGCTGCGTCGAGATCGCCCGTCGCGCCCAGAACCGCGGCATCGGCCTGACGGCCCTGGGCATCGGCAACGAGTGGAACGAGGATCTGCTCGAAACTATGGCCGCCCACGAGAGCAGCCGCACCCAGTTTATTACCTCGGCGGCGGAGATCAGC
>Ga0308412_1002295_pt1 | contig 10337 bp, 6 predicted proteins | sample HotsprottomLayer_FD_202357 | JGI IMG/M metagenome (GOLD analysis project Ga0308412, IMG submission 202357) | Hot spring phototrophic mat microbial communities from Octopus Spring, Yellowstone National Park, Wyoming, United States -... | ecosystem: Environmental > Aquatic > Thermal springs > Hot...
GCCGGAGGGGGACGACAGGTGACCGGTGCGGGCCGCATGGCCTCTGACCTGCCCGAACGGGGTGGGCGATGAGGGACTCGAACCCCCGACCTCTGCCGTGTGAAGGCAGCGCTCTCACCATCTGAGCCAATCGCCCGTGGGGTCCGAGCATACCGCTGCGGTCTGGGTACGCTGCCGCCGGGTACCGGGAGGGGGCGACATGCACGACGAACCGGACTGGGCGGAACGTCTCCGGATGCCCCTCGTGGAGGCGATGGAGACCCAGCGGGCGGTGCGGCGGCTGCGTCCCGACCCGGTCGACGACGACCTCGTCCTCGAGCTGTGCCGCCTGGCCCAGAAGGCCCCCAGCGGCGGGAACCGCCAGCTGGTCGAGTTCCTCGTGGTACGCGACCCCGGCGTGAAGCACCAGCTGGCCCGGCTCAACCGGCAGGCGTGGGCCCTGTACAAGCGCCTCGCCCGCCGGGAGGCCCGGGGTGACCTGAAGATGGCCCGGATGCTCGCGGCGGTGCAATGGCAGGCGGACCACTTCGAGGACACCCCGGTGTTCGTGGTGGTGTGCCAGAAAGGCCGGCCGTGGCCGGGGCATCTCGGCCGGGTCTCCTGGTACGGGTCGGTGTTCCCGGCGGTGCAGAACCTGCTGCTCGCGGCCCGGGCCGTCGGGCTGGGTGCCACGCTCACCACCCTGCCGCTGTGGTCCCGCACCCTCGCCCGCCGGACCCTCAACCTGCCCCGCCACGTCACCCCGTGCGCGGTGATCCCCCTCGGCTGGCCGCGCCGCGGCGGGTACGGGCCCACGACGCGGCGGCCTCTGCGCGACGTCGTGCACCTCGACGCCTACGGCCACCACCCCGCCGACCGGGATCTCCCGGCGGAGGCGCGGGACGCCACCGAACATCCCGCCGGCGCCTGAGCCTGCCCGCCGCGCGCTCCCGGCGTGCACGTCGCGCCCGGCACCGACCCGGTAGGCTGGTGCGGCTCGGAGCGCGTGCCGTGACGCCCTCCGGTGTGGCCCGCCCGGACCGAACCGGTGCCCCCGGGTGGGACGCCGGTGTGCGACAATGCAGGCTCCGGGTGAGGTCCCCGGGACGTGCCCGGTGGCCGCCCGTTCGAGTCGGGGGTGGTGGAAGGTGCCGAGGAAGGGACGAGCTCGGCGTTTTCGCGAGGCTCGAGAGCTGAAGCAGGGGTTCGACGACGGTCTCTTCCGGGAGTCCGGGCGGACGCTTGCGGACGTCGACGAGGAGGACGCCGGCGTGGTGTACCTCCACACCGACGACGACGAACCCGAAGAGGAGCCCTGGGACCCCGACGAGTGGCGTTCCGAGCACCGGGCCCGCTGATCCGCGACCGCTGACCGGCCCCATCGGCGGCACGACCCCTGCCCGACCCGTCACTGCGCGCCCCGTCGGGGCGCCCGATCAGCCGGCGACCACCCGGGGATCGGGAAGGTCCGGGGCGATCCCGTACCGTTCGATCGCGCCGGCGACCGCCTCCCGTTTGAGCGCCCCTTGGCGGGCCAGGCCGTCGAGCACGGCGACGACCATGTGGGCGGGGTCCACCTCGAAGTGGCGGCGCAGCGCCTCGCGGGTGTCGGAGAGCCCCCACCCGTCGGTGCCCAGCACCGTGTAGGGCTCAGGGACGTGGCGCGCCACGCCGTAGGCGAGCTGCTTCACGTAGTCGGTCACCGCGACCACCGGACCCTCGGCGCCCTCCAGGGCCCGGGTGATGTAGGGCACCCGGGGCGCCTCACCCGGGTGCAGCCGGTTCCAGCGTTCGCAGGCCAGCGCGTCGGCGGCGAGCTGCGGGAACGACGTGACGCTCCACACCTCCGCGGCCACATCGTGTTCCTCGGCGAGCAGCCGCTGGGCCTCCAACGCCCGGGGCACCATCACCCCCGACGCGAGCACCTGCGCCCGGTGCGTACGTTCCGCCGGGGCCGGTGCAAGCCGGTAGCAGCCGGCGAGGATCCCCTCCTCCACCCCGGCCGGCATGGGCGGCATCGGGTACGTCTCGTTGTAGAGGGTGAGGTAGTAGAAGCAGTCCTCGGGTTCCGGCCCGTACATGCGGGCCAGCCCGTCACGCACGATGACGGCCAGCTCGTAGGCGTAGGCAGGGTCGTAGTAGCGGCAGGACGGGTGCACCGAGGCGAGCACGGGGCTGTGCCCGTCGCAGTGCTGGAGCCCCTCCCCCATCAGCGTCGTGCGGCCCGCGGTGCCGCCCAGCAGGAACCCACGGCCCCGCTGATCGCCGAACTGCCAGATGAGATCCCCGATCCGCTGGAACCCGAACATCGAGTAGAAGATGAAGAACGGGATCATCGGCTCGCCCCAGGTGGCGTGCGCGCTGCCCACCGCGGTGGTCGAGGCCATCGACAACGCCTCGCTGATCCCCTCCTCGAGGATCCGGCCGTCGCGCGCCTCCCGGTACTGGAGGAGCAACTCGGCGTCCACCGGCTCGTAGAGCTGACCGACCGGTGAGTAGATCTTCACGTCGCGGAACAGCGCGTCGAGCCCGAACGTGCGGGCCTCGTCAGGGATGATCGGCACCACCCGAGGTCCGATCCCGGGATCGTCGAGCAGCTTGCGCAGCAGCCGCGCGAACGCCGAGGTCGTCGACGCCGAGACCCGTTCCCCGGTACCGGACAGGAGGTCCGCGTACGGCTCGCCGCCGGGCAGCGGCAGCGGCTTCGTGCCGGTCCGTCGCCGGGGGACGCTGCCCCCCAGGGCCCGGCGGCGTTCCATGAGGTACTCGAACTCGACCGAGTCCCGCCCCGGGTGCACATAGGGCGGGATGCCGTCGGCGAGCGCCGCGTCGGGGATCTCCAACTGCAGCCGGTCACGGAACGCCCTCAGTTGCGCCGCGTTCATCTTCTTGATCTGGTGGGTGGCGTTGCGGGCCTCGACGCCGCGGCCCAGGGTCCAGCCCTTGATCGTCTTGGCGAGGATCACCGTCGGGCTGCCCCGGTGCTCGACCGCGGCCTTGTACGCGGCATACAGCTTCCGGTAGTCGTGGCCGCCGCGGGGCAGCCGCTCAAGGTCCTCGTCGCTCAGGTGCGCCACCATCCGTTGCAGGCGGGGGTCGGGACCGAAGAAGTGCTCCCGGATGTAGGCGCCGCTCTCGGTGGCGTACTTCTGGAACTCCCCGTCGACGGTGGTGTTCATCTTCTGGACCAGCACCCCGTCGACGTCACGGGCGAGCAGCTCGTCCCAGCCCCGGCCCCAGATCACCTTGACGACGTGCCAGCCCGCCCCCCGGAACAGCGCCTCCAGCTCCTGGATGATCTTCCCGTTTCCTCGCACCGGCCCGTCCAGGCGCTGCAGGTTGCAGTTCACCACGAAGACGAGGTTGTCGAGCCCTTCCCGAGCCGCGATCGACAGGCCGCCGAGCGACTCGGGCTCGTCCATCTCCCCGTCACCCACGAACGCCCACACCCTGGCGTCGCCGGTGTCGGCGATGCGGTGGTGCCACAGGTACCGGTTCACCCGGGCCTGCGCCACCGCGCACAGCGGGCTGAGGCCCATCGAGACGGTGGGGAACTCCCAGAAGTCCGGCATGCGGCGGGGATGCGGGTACGACGGCAGGCCCCGGCCGCCGACCTCCCGGCGGAACCCGTCCAGGTCCTCCTCGGTGAGCCGCCCCTCCAGGTACGCCCGGGCGTAGATCCCCGGGGCGGCGTGGCCCTGGAAGAACACCTGGTCTCCGCCGCCGGGGGCGTCCCGACCCCGGAAGAAGTGGTTGAACCCAACCTCGAAGAGCGACGCGGCCGACGCGAACGTGGAGAGGTGACCGCCGAGCCCGTCGTGGCGGTCGTTGGCGCGGTCCACCATCGCCATCGCGTTCCAGCGGATGTAGGCCCGGATGCGCCGCTCGATGTCCTCGTCGCCGGGGAACCACGGCTCGGCCTCGGGGGGGATGGTGTTGATGTAGGGGGTCGACACCATCGCCGGCACCCCCACCCCCTCGGCGTTCGCCTCGACGAGCAACCGGGTGAGCACGTAACGGGCCCGGGCCTTGCCCCGGGCGTCGATGACGCTGCGCAGGGCGTCGAGCCACTCCCGGGTCTCCTCGGGATCGACGTCGGGCAGCTGGTGCACGAACCCGTCGACGAACACAGCACCTCCCGATGGGACCGCCCGCCGGGCCGGCTGCCCGGCCCGGCGGACCCGCTCGCTTCAGGCTACGGCCGCCCCGACCCCGTACCGGCGCGGGGCGCGTGCCGTCACCGGGAGTTCACATCGGCGTGGGCGGTAGAGGATTTGAACCTCTGACCCCTTCCGCGTCAAGGAAGTGCTCTACCCCTGAGCTAACCGCCCGCGGCCGGGGCAGCGTACCAGCGGCCACCCGGCACGGAGAGCGCCGGACCGGGCCGGTCACTCCTGGGCGATGGCGCCGAGCACGTCGAGCCGGGACGCCCGCCAGGCCGGCGCGAGGGCGGCGAGCAGCCCGGCGATGGCCGAGAGCACCACGAACCACACGAGGCGGGTGGCCGGGACGCTGAACGTGTCGACGAACCGGCCTTCCAGGGCCCGCACGACCGCCCAGCCCCAGGCGACCCCGATGGCCACCCCGATGCCGGATCCGAGCACCGCGATCACCACCGCCTCGCCTCGCACCATGGCCCGCACCTGTTGGCGGGTCATCCCCACCACCCGCAGCAGCCCGAGCTCCCGGGTCCGTTCGTACACCGAGAGCATGAGGGTGTTGATGATGCCGAGCACCGCGATGGCCTCCGAGAGGGCGAGCAACGCCACGAACACGTTGAGGAACTGGTCGACGATCTGCTCCCGGGCCCGCCGGAACCCCTCGGTGCTGAGCACCTCGACGTTGGGGTAGGTGCGGGCGAGACGGCGGCGCAGCGCCGAGGCGGTGTCGGCCCGGTCGGGCTCGACCGCGACGTACACCAGGGTGTCCTGCTGCAGGCCGGGCACGATCGTCTCGAAGGTTCGCGCGTCGACGAGCAGCGACACGGGAAACGCGCCGGTCACCCGTGCGTTGCGGAACACGCCCCGCACGACGAGCTCCCGGGCCCCGATGCCGACCGGGCCCACCAGCACCCGGTCACCGGGCCGCCATCCGCCCCGGCGGGCGGCCCGATCGCTCACGAGGATCCCGTCACCGGCCAGACCGCCGATCCCGCCTGCGGTCAGCTCCAGGTCGAGCGCCCGGGCCAGACCGTCGCGGGTGACCCCGGTCAGCAGTTCGGTGCGACCGTCGACGATTGCCGGCCCGAACCGCATCGCCACCGCCGCCTCCACCCCGGGGGTGCGGGCGGCGATGCTGCGGACCCGGGGGGAGAACCCGCTGAGCTGCGGGGCGCTGATCACCAGATCGGCCCGCACCCCCCGGGTCACGGCGCGCCGGATCGAGGTCTTCACCGAATCGGCGAAGATCGCCACCAGCGACACGAGGCTGAGCCCGATCACCAGGGCGGCGGCCGTGGCGGTGGTGCGCCGAGGGTTGCGGGCGGCGTTCGCGGCCGCGAGTCGACCGGTCACGCCCCCGACGCCCCGCAGGGGCCGGCCGGTGAGACGGGCCAGGGGCCCCATGTAGGCCCCGCCGAGGAGCACGACCCCGCAGAACGCGACGAAGCAGCCCACGAACGTCACTGCGACCGACTGCGGGGTTCCGCTCACCCGCACCAGCCCGACCACGGCGACGGCCAGGCCCCCGGCCACCACCACCGCGCCCGGCCAGACGCGGGCGCGACGGGGATCGGGGGGAAGGCCCGGGTCGCCGATCGCGGCGACCGGGGGGATGCGCGCCGCCCGCCACGCCGGGTACAGGGCGGCGAGCACGGTGACCCCGAGACCCACGCCGAACGCGGCGGCGACGGTCCGGCCCGCCAGCACGGCCTCCCCCACCGGCACCGGCAGCTCCACCCGGGGGAGCAGCCAGAGCAGGAACCGGCCGAGCGCCACCCCGACCCCGAGACCGAGCGCGGCGGCCGCCGAGCCGAGCAGGGCGGCCTCGGCGAGCACCGCGGTCACCACCTGCCCGCGGCCTGCGCCGATCGCCCGGAGCAGCCCGAGCTCCCGGGTGCGTTGGGCCACGAGGATCGTGAAGGTGTTGAAGATGATGAACCCGCCGACCAGCAGTCCGATGGCGGCGAACCCGAGCAACGCGTCGGCGAGCACCCCCAGCGCCTCGTCCAGCGGGCGTTGCTGTTCCCGGGCCACCACCAGGGCGGGGCTGGCGGTGTAGCCGGGACCCAGCATCGCCTCGATGGCGCGCGCCACCGCGGCGCGGTCGGCGCCCGGCGCGACCCGCACGTTGACCTGGTCGACGAGCCCGACCGCGTCGAAGAGCCGCTGGGCGGTGCGTAGGTCGAATGCGCTGACCGTCACCAGCCCCAGGTCGGTGGCGTCCCCGAGCCGCAGCAGCCCCACGACCCGGTACCGCTGCATCGCACCGGTGGCCACCACCCCGACCCGGTCCCCGACCCGGATCCCCTCCCGCCGGGCGGTGCCGACGTCGACCGCCACCTCCCCGGGGCCCGCCGGGGGGCGACCCTCGGTGCTGGCGAGGGGCCCGACCCGCCCGTCGGTCCCCCACGACATCCCGATCGTCGGGGCGCCGCGACGCTGCACCGCCCGGCCCCGCACCACCAGGGTGGCCGGGCCCAGCACGGCGCCGTCGGCGCCGGCGACGCCGGGCACGCCCCGGATCCGCCCGATGAGGCTGTCGGGGAGCCGTTCCCGGCCGCCACCCTCGTCGAACGGCGACCGGGCCTGCACGACGAGGTCGACGCCGGCGCCGGTCTGCGCGAACACCCGGTCGATCGCCGCTCCGAGCGTGTCGGTGAGGACGAAGGTCCCGGTGGTGAAGGCGACCCCGAGGACCACCGCGAGGGTGGTGAGGGCGAGCCGCACCTTCCGGGCCGCGAGTCCCCGACGCGTCGCTCGCCACATCGTGTGTCATCCTGCCCGGCGCGCCGCGGCCGGGCGGTTCAGGCCGGCCCGCCGAGCAGCTCGGCCAGGCGGGCGGCGAGACGGGTGAGATCGGCGGGGGCGTGCCGTCCGAGGGGCTCCACCCCCATCTCGGCGCGGCTGCCGGTCCCGTCGGGTTCCACGAGGATCAGCAGGGAGGTCGCCTGCCCGGGCGCGTCGGTGACGATCACCTCCAGCACGCCGGAGCCCCGGTCGACGTAGGACACGTCCCCGAGCCCGTGGGCGGCCTCCAGGAGCGCGAGCAACGCGTCGGTGGGTGCCAGCCCGAGGTGCAGCACCGGACCCGGGCCCAGCGGCGGCGCGTCCCCCGACGCGCCGGGCCCGGCCGGGTCGGTCCGGGCCCGGCGGTGATGGGCGGCGAGCGTGGCGTAGGCGAGGCTGAGCTCGGCGGTGGTGCGGGTGCGCACCGCGGCGTCGGCAGTCCCGGTCGCCCGGTCGGGATGGGTCGCCTGGACCCGTCGGCGGTAGGCGCGCCGGACCTCGTCCCAGGTGGCGTGCGGCGTGACGCCGAGCCGGGCCCGTGCGGCGGCGAGGTCGATGCGGTGATGATCCCAGCTGCGACCGGCGCCCGTCACCTGCGGACGGGAATCTCCCGCAGCTCCCAGCCGGTAGACCCCCGGTCCAGCCGGTACAGCGCCACGGTGTTGCGGCCGTCGCGCAGCAGCGACGGGGGGACGTTGACCCAGAACTCGGCCTCGGAGACGTCGCCGGGCGCGTAGGCCGACGCCCAGCCGGCGACCCTCCCGTTGACGGCGACGACGAGGTCGGCGCCCGGCGCCAGGGAGCGGACCCGGCCCTTGACCAGGGCGGGCACGACGGCCGCCCGCAAGTCGGTCCGCTCGAGGCGTTCCGGTGCGGGTACGTCCAGGGTGGCCCGGGCGTCGGTGACGGTGCCGGCCCGAAGCGGCGCCACCGGCCGACCGACGAGCTCCGGGGCGGGGCCGAGCCGGTAGAGGCGGAGCGGGTCGGCCGGGTCGGTGCCCGCCGGGGCGGCCCGGGTGGCGAGCACCTGCCGGAAGCCTTCGACCCGGTCGAGCCGGACCACCTCGCCCTCCCTCCGCCCCGGGAGCTCGTCGAGCTTGAAGACCCGGTAGGACGCGCCGGGCTGCGCCCTACCGGGCTGCCCCAGCAGCGACCGGCCGTCGGTGGGCCAGGGCAGGCGGGCACCGAGCGCGTCGGCGATCGTCGGTGCGATGTCGACGGTGCGCGCCGGACGGTCGTCGACCCGTCCTGCCTGCTGGCCGGGGAGCTTCACGAACAGCGGTACCCAGAGGATCTCCGGGTAGGTGTCCGGGGTGGCGCCGCGGGTGGGCGCGCCCCGACGGAAGGTCACCCCGTGGTCGGCGACGACCACCACGACCGCGTCGTCCCAGATCCCGAGCGCCTCGAGACGGTCGATCATCCGGCCCACCAGCCGGTCGGTGTTCTGCACCTGCAGGAGGTGGCGGAGCCGACCGGTCTCGGCGGCGGCATCGGTCTGCCACCAGTACGCGAACAACCCAAAGGTCCCGTCGCCTCCGAGGTCGTAGCGGCGCCCGTCGGGCAGGGTCTGCCACGGCGAGTGCGGCAACATCACGTGCGCGAAGTGGAACGTCCGCCGGTCGGAGTCCAGCGAGTGGATGAACCGTTCGAAGACCGCCGCGTGGTCGTCACCGGCGGCGAGGTCGGTCGCGTAGAGCTTCGGGCCGCCGATCCGGTACGGCAAGGCGAACTCCAGCCAGGTCTGCAGCGAGGTGCGCCACAGGGCCAGTGGGCGACCGCTCCGGGCCGTGCCACCGACGCAGCCCGGCTCGGTGCACAGCCGGGTGACCGTCTCGTGCACGTTCAGGCGGTGACCGCCCGCCAGCGCCCGGAACAGGTTGCGGGGGTGCGCGGCGGCGGTGGCAACCAGCTCTCCGGGCGGCATACGCCCGGTGAGCATCGCCGGCACCGACAAGTGCGTCGAGCCGCTCACCGTGGTGGTGTTGCGGTACCAGGTGGCGGTGTCGGCGAGCCGGGCGAAGTTCGGGTACAGGGCCCGGTCCACACCGCCGCGGCCGTCGAGGAGGGAGCCGAGCGGGAACTCGTCGAAGACGACCATCACCACCGGGGCGGCACGTCTCACCGGCATCGCCACCTCGGACGCGGCGGCCGGGCGCACCGCCTGCTGCACCGGTGTCGAGAACACGAACAGGACCGCGAACACCGGCCCGGCCATCGCCGCGTAGCGCAGCCCGGACCGCACCGCGGCGAACCGGGTCCACAGCACCATGAACAGCGTCAGGGCGGCGAGGCCGATCACCACCAGCCGGTGCCCGTGCGGGTACGGCCCCCGCAGGCCGGCGGTGGTGAAGAACCACACCCCGGCGCCCAGCAGCAGGGTGTGCGCAGCACGACGCCATCGCGGTGCCGCCAACCCGACGAGCACCTCGGCCGACCAGGCCGCAACCGGAGGTCCCAGCAGCACGAGCGCGACGAACCCGACCAGACCGGCCGTCCCCACCCGCCGTTCGACGAAGACCTCGGCATGGTCACCGAAGATCTCGAAGGTCGGCTGGGCCACCACCAGCGCCGCCATCGCGAACAGCTCGACGAACGCGCCGGCCTCCCTGCGCCACGGCCCGAACCGGGCCGGCGGTGACGGCGCTCCGGACCCGTCGGTCATCCGTCGCGGGTCCCGGGCCCGTCCCGGCGGGCCAGGTGGTAGAGCGTGCGGGTTCCGCCGGGGAGTTCCTTCCGGCGCAGGAGGTGCCCGGCCCGGGCCAGCAGCGCCTCGAAGTGCTCGGGCCGGTAGTCGTCGTGCTGGCCGGGACGCTTGTTGGCGAGCAGCCGCTCCGTCATCGGGTCGTCGGGGCCCACGAACTCGACCACGAGCTCGTCGCCGAGCCCGGTAAGCCAGTCGACCACCTCCCCGAGGGGCACGTTGCCGGCGATCGTGAGGTGGTGCACGAGCGCGAGGGCCAGCACCAGGTCGGGCCGGGCCCGCTCGGCGAACCCGGGCCGTTCCCGTTGCCGCCATCCCCGCGCCGGCGACGGATCGGTCAGATCCATGACCAGCGGCAGGATGTTGGCGGGTCCGTCGGTCCGCAGCGACCGGTAGAGGGCGTCCACGGTGACGTCGTCGGCCTCCAGGGCCACCACCCAGTCTGCGTGCCGGGCGGCGAGCCGGGCGTACGCCCCGTCGTTGGCGCCGAGGTCGAACACCAGTGCCCGCCGGCGAGACGCGAGCGCTTCCTCGACGAAGGTCTCCTTGGCGGCCCGGTCCTCGCCGGAGTAGGTGCAGGTGCGCCGGTAGGCCGTCCAGGCCGAGTCGGCCCGCCGGCTCCGGAGCCGCCCGACGACCTTGCGCAGGTTCGCGACGGTCGCCCGGGCGAGTTCGGAGGAGAACCCCGACCGGCCGAGATCCTCCCGCAG
>Ga0308412_1002298_pt1 | contig 10336 bp, 7 predicted proteins | sample HotsprottomLayer_FD_202357 | JGI IMG/M metagenome (GOLD analysis project Ga0308412, IMG submission 202357) | Hot spring phototrophic mat microbial communities from Octopus Spring, Yellowstone National Park, Wyoming, United States -... | ecosystem: Environmental > Aquatic > Thermal springs > Hot...
AGCGTTGCAACTTCTCTGCCCAGCACATCATAGATTTTCAGCGACACGGTCTCGGTAGTCGGAATCGCAAACTCAATCACTGTCGTTGGGTTGAACGGATTCGGATAGTTCTGCGGGTGTGCAAAGCCACGCGGCAGTCCCGCATCCACTTCAACCGTTAGCAGCATTTCAAACACCTCTTCAAATCCACCTACTTCAATTCATGAAAGACATCGTATTAACTTTTTGTTACCTGCATCTATGATGTTCAGGAGACATGTATACTTACCACACTAAATTTTCTCAAAAACTCAACTAAGCCATTTACCTGTATGAAAGTTCTTATTGTGAGTATCTTCATTCTTGTTGCTGCTACTGAAGGTTTTTCCCAAGAAAGACAACTTGGCTTGGCAGACCGTCGCGCTCTAAAAAAATATCAAGACGAAAAACTGCCTGAACTCAAAAAAGCAATAGACGACGCGGCAGGCTTTTCAGTGGAACTGGATATTAAGTGGGAAAAAATTGCGCGCCCCGGTGAAGGTGAGCGATATAACGACGATGACTATTGGACGAACATTTACTTTGTGCCTCTGGTGGGTGCGCTAAAGTCCATCGCTGCCGATGACATGGGCAAGAGTGGATTAAAGGCAGGCCTAAAGAAAGTCGTTATCTATTTTGACGAAAAAACTGCCCCTGCAACGAACTACCCCAACGGTTTGAAGTTCGAGAATAAGACGCTGTTCATCAACTTCACCCCATACAGCAATGTGGCTGAAATCAAAGAGCGCGAGAAAGCTATTAAAGATTTATTAGAATCCAAACTCTGAACTTAGCTTTTATCAATGAAGCACTCTATTCTCTTGATTACTATCCTGCTTGCTGCAATAGACAATTCATCGGCGCAAGAGCGACCGGCAATGGCGCGCTATGCAAAAGGGTATAAAGGTTACGAAGGGCTTCGCATTGCTGTCTCGCCATATGCCGATATGAAACGCGCGCTTGTCATGTTTTATGGCATCAATCATCCTTGGGACAGGAAGATATTTCTCTGTGATATGAACGAAGTCCAATCGTCTGTCAATCCGCGCATTGAGTATCAAACGCTTATTGACGGGCAGCAGTGGAATCTCCTTATTGTGTCGCCTCAGGGAACTGGAGAGGCCTTTATGAAGGACGTGAAATATGCACATCCCGTTTCATATGATGAAGAAACATCGAGGGACATTAATAATGAGCACCAACTCACCCAGTATTTGGAACAAGAAGCAAGGGCAAGGCAAGAGAAGCGGAAGAAGTAATTTTCATAGAGAAGGGTATGATACTGCGCACAGCGTTGACGCAGGCTGACCACTCCGATTGATTTGAGCGTATTGTACTTCGAGCATTACCGTTCAATTCAAAACACCACTTCAAAACACCACTTCAAAACACAACTTATTATGGCAAGCGCAAGCGAGGAATCCACAGTGGATGCTTCGCTCCGTTCAGCATGACAGGTGCGGAGTCATGGCGAACAGAGCCTTTGACCACAAAGGACACAAAGTGTTTTTAAGATTTAAGAGGCGGACTTTTGTTCCGCCTTTTTTGTTCAGAGGATTTTGACAACCACCATCGTCATATCGTCATGCTGCGAGGCATATCCGATGAAGCGTTGTGCATCTTTACAAATTGCCTGAACGACTTCGCGCGATGTGGGTTTGCTTGCAAATAATGTTATGGCATTGAGCAGTCGCGCTTCGCCATACTCTTCCCCATCTTCGTTTTTCGCTTCGCTGAACCCGTCGGTGTAAAACACGAGCATATCGCCCGAACACAGTGATACGGTAATTTCTTCAAGCGTTTTCTCGAATACTTGGGACTCGGCGAGTCCGAGTGCCATGCCTTTTGGTATTGGCGCAGACATTGCTGCCGTGTGCCGATTGACAAGCAACAGCGGATTATGCCCTGCACGCACGTAGCGCAAGGTTTTTTCCTTAACATCAATCACGGCGTAAATCATGCTGACGAATGTGCCGCGTTTGAAGGATTGACACACAAGGCGGTTTGTTTCTGTGAGCACACGCTTTGGCTCGATAATAGTGCCGGAGGCAAACTGAATCACGCCTTTGATGAGCGTCATATACATCGCTGCCGGCACGCCTTTTCCTGACACATCACCGATGATAACAGCAAGTTTTTCATCAGGGAGTTGTATGTAGTCGTAGTAATCCCCGCCGACTTCAAGCGCAGGCAGACAAATTCCCGAAACGTCTAATCCCTTCACGGTTGGGTCGTGTTGCGGCAGGAGTCGGAGTTGGGTTTCTCGAGCAATTTTGAGTTCTTCTTCCATTCGTGCACGCTGTGAAATGCGCTGAACATGCGACGGCAATACCGAGCCTTTGAATGAAAATTCCTCACCGCGCTGAACTGCGAGCGCAGCAAATATGCCAACCGCTACCACGACGCTTAAATTTGTTACACCTGCACCCCAAAATTCAGCTGACGGCGCAAGCAACAATGGAATGTTTGAAACCAAGAATTGATACACAAACTCCGCCGTGATGACTGCAAGCAACCCGCGCTCCGCGTAAAATGCTGACAGTGCGGTTCCGACGATGAGCGACCCGAAGAAAGACCCCCAAAACGGATACAGCGGCAGAAAGTGATGATAGTACATCGTCCATGCAAGACCTGTTATCCCGATTACCAGCCACTTTTTCTTCCACTTTTTTAAGAGACGCTCAAAAAGAAATAGCCGAATGAGCAAATTTGCACTTATGACGGTCGCCAGTTCCCAAAAAGGACTGAACGGCAAGACCGTCTCGCTGACTGGAACGCCCACCGTTCCTTGCCAAGTCCCTAAAAATTGATGGCTGAATGCGATAAAGAGTATCGCCACAGCACATACGACGATTCCAAATGCCATTCCGACCAGCAGTTCACGCCCAACCGTTTTTGAAAAAAATTTTTTCTGTAGGAGCGCGTCAATGCCAAGAATTTGCGTCTCGCGCTTATTGAATCGAGCGTCGGATTCTCCAATCGTCCACGCAAAAAATGCAATACCTGCCAAAATCAACTGAACAAATAAAATTCCAAAGAGAAGGAATAGGAGATAATTCAACGAGCGCGATAAGCCAAAATTGACAAGCGTACCGATTGTGCTTGCCGAGTTGAAGAGCGACAGCGTGCCGAGAACTAAAACCACACTAAAAAGAACCGTTCCACCGCCCACACCAACCTCACCTTCGTGATACTTTTTCAGAAAAATGACCGCAAGTAAAATGAGCGTTACAAACACCAGCAGTGTCGTCAAGAACCTGCGAGAGCCGAAGACTACCACCGCATTTTGAACCGCTTCTTCCTTTGCCGCCTCGCTAATGAGTATTTCGTTGGAGAAAGATTTTATCATCGAACCGACGAGGCTCACACTGACTTTCATCACGCCAACTTCTTTTGCATCGCGCTCGTCGTGCCACACAAACGATTGAACCGTGAACGATTTTCGTTCATCGCTTTTCGCGCTGATAAAGGTGAAGCGTGTTGTATCGCGCACATTCAAGCCGTGCTCGCATTCAAGAAAGGCGATTGCTAAGGCTTTGGCACTGTCAATAGGAATCGGCGCAATGCTCGCCGTATCGTAGTATCGCCGCGCCATTGAGAGCACCTTGCCGCTTGCCGTGAGCGTAACTTCCATTGACTCTTGCGAACTTTGCACTGGCACATCTTTCGTCCATGAGACTTTCCAAATAGGAATGTCAATGCGTTTTTGCTCAATGAGTTGGCGCATTTCTAAATGCGTATGATTGGCTTTGAGTGCTGTGGTATGAGCGGGAGATTCTATTTGAGCGGGAACAATCATTTCATCAAACTCTTTCGTGTTGAATCCGACGCGCTCGGCATACTCTCGGGCAATCTTCAAAATTTCACTACGACTTTTTTCCAATCTTGGCACATCGGAGAGCATGGCGTATCTCCAAAAGAGCGGAATAACAAGAAGACTGATGAGGGTTGCAAAAAAAAGCGGACGGTTTTCTTTGAAGAATTGAGACATAAAAAGTGAATCCTTGAAAGCAAAGGTTGTTTGAGCGATGGAAAATATAATGCGCTTTGTATGGGATTTTGTTGCAGAGCATGTGGTGTCTAAACTCTGCGCGCCTTGCAATTTTCTTTGTGTCCCCGTCTCTTGTTACCCAATTCTTATCACGATGCAGCAGGCTCTCGGCGGTTGAAGCGCGTCATGGTCAAGCCAATACCATGCTCGAGAAATGATAAGCAGGCTTTGACACTGTGCGCAATAGCATCTTGAACGACGGGCAGTTCATCGGGCAGAAATTTGGAGAGCACATAGTTTGCTGCATCGCCTTTGTATGGTGGACTGCCAATACCGACACGCAAGCGTGCAAAGTCATTACGCCCCAGTTCAGTGATGACACTTTTCAATCCGTTCTGCCCACCATCTGACCCTTTGGCACGCAGACGAATGGCACCAAGCGGCAAATTAAGGTCATCACAGACAACGAGCACATCACCGATGCTGATTTTGTAAAAGTGCATGATGTTTCGCACAGCTCGACCAGAGAGATTCATGTAAGTCAGTGGTTTTTGCAGCAATGTCTCTATGCCGTGGTAGGTAGCTTTGGCATAGAGAAAGTCCCCTTTGCCTGTGCGGAACTCAACACCAAGTTCCTTTGCTAAAGCATCGACAATCGCAAAGCCAATGTTGTGGCGTGTGCCATCGTAGCGTGGTTCAGGATTGCCTAACCCGACGATGAGTTTCATATCGAACGCATGTCAAAATTGGTTATGAGGATTGGTTACTGCCAGAAAAGCCAGACAAGTCATTTTTCGTTTCTCTTTCATCACTTGATGGCAAAGCTATCCAATGCATGCTCTTGTTCCAAGTGATAGGTATGCGTTGCACACTCTTTTGTCACGGCAAGTGCCAGCGAGGAGTCAGCATGGGTACTTCACTTCGCTTTGCGCCGTTTAGCATGACAGACTGGTGTCATTCTGAACATCAATGAGGAATCCGTACTGTCGTGGTGCTACCTTTGCTGTGAGTTCATTACAGTGCAAAGTCAATGCCGATGGTAGCAATTGAAAGTCCCCAGCCCAACCGCAGAAACCCAGCTACGGAAGGCGCAAAGAAATATCGTGCTCCGACATTTAAGCCAAGACCTACGCCTGTGGAGGCTCCGCCAAACCGACTGCCCGCAAATCCAATCAAGAGATTGAGCCCAGCATACAGGTCAAGTTCTGGCACGGTAGGAATATCAAAGTGATAATTGCCCTGTCCACCGACGACCACAAACGTCGCCCCCGGATTGAAGTAGATTCCTGCTAAAGCACCCACGCCAAAGCGTCCAATGCCGATTTTTGGACCTACTCCGAACTCCAACTGCCCTACAATCGGTAAGCCCCCAAATCCATCGAGTCCAATTCCGACGCCTGCCATCATCGTTTTTCTGAGAAAAAGTGACTGTGCTTCAGCGCTTGGCATTGCATGAAAGAGACAAAAAAAGAGCGTAAGCCGCAAGAAGTTTTTTGATGGTCTGCAAGTCATAAGCAGTTTTGGGATATGTGTTGGTGTGTGTTCAGTGATGTATTTTAATTTATCGTAGCCCGATGATGGCTTGCATGCGCCCCGTCTTACCCGCTGATTCATGCACAGCTCGCCTGTATGAAAAAAAGTGCTCGTGCTCGCAATAGGTGCAGTGAGCCGAGACCTCGACTTGCTCATCGGTTAGCCCAAATTGGTGCAGTTGATGTCGGTTTGCGGCTTTCAAATCCAAGAAAAACTTTCGTGCTGCGCCATCATAGACTTTGAAAGCAGGTTCAAAATAGCGTGCTACATCTGCATCTACGGCATAGACATCGGCGCTAATACATGCCCCAATATAAGCCAAACAATCTTTTGCAGTGGTGCCAAACGCCTCATGCATAGCCTGTAGCGTCTTGTAGAGAATACGCTGTGCAGTACCACGCCAACCTGCATGCACTGCGGCAACGGCTTTATGTGTGCGGTCATAAATCAAAATGGGGGTGCAGTCGGCAATAGAGATGGTGATAAAAAGGTTTCGTCTATTGGTTATTAGCGCATCAAAATCACTGTATCGCCCTGGTTCATCGACACGCAGGATATGGTCGCTGTGTGTCTGATGTGCCAGCGCCACACGAGCAGGCGAGATATCGAGAGCGGTGTAAAAAATTTCGCGATTATGGAGCACGCACTCTTGCTGATCACCAGAGGAGAGACCAAGGTTAAGCGAATCAAAAGGTTTCTGACTGACCCCACCATGCCTTAGGCTTTGCACCGCCAACAGTTCAGGACTCTCCGCAAAGATGTTTGGCACAAGGTAGCGTCTATCTGTTTGCAAAGGGACTGCCTTTTGCATCATCTTACACCTGCTAAACTTTTTATATTCGTGGAAATTTACACCAAAAACTTCAGTGTAAGCACAAGTCTTTCAATGTTTGCTTTGCCCACATTGCCATGTTTTATCATGCTCTTTCTGTTCTTTGTGCCGGCGCTTTTTGCCCAGCGCGTGGGGACATGGAAAAACTATACATCGTTTCGCAACGCATCCTCAATAGCTGTGGAAGCGCGTCGTGCGGTGTGGGTCGGTACCGATGGCGGCTTGTATCGATTCAATCGAGAAAATGGCGCAATTCGCACCTTTACCAACATTGAAGGCTTGTTTGAGACACGCATTTCTGCTCTGACTTACGATAGCAGTCGCAACGGCTTATGGATTGGCTACGAAAGCGGTGCTGTGAGTTTTTTGGCTTTGAACGAAGAACGCTTCTCGACTTCTCTTGAACTGACGCGTGTGACACAATTTGCCAACCGAACGATTCGCAAATTCTTTGTGCGTGGCGATTCGCTCTATGTCGCCACTGACTTTGGGCTTTCACTTTTTCTTGTCTCACGACGCGAGTTTCGCGAAAACTACATTCGCTTTGGCACATTTGCCAGCGGCACCGCAGTGCGTGATGTGCTCATTGTGCACAGTCAGTTGATTGTAGCTACTGCCTTAGGTCTTGCACGCGCCAGCCTAAGTTCCACAAACCTCAATGCGCCGACGGAGTGGCAATCCTTTGCCGTGTCTGGTGGTATCAATGCGCTGGCTGTTCAAGGCGAAGAGATTTTTGCTGCTTCCTCTGATGGACTTTTGCGTTTGAGCCGCTCGGGACTTGAGCGTGAGAGTCAATTCCCACGAAAAAATTTGATTGCGTTGGCTTCCACTCCCACCGACCTTTTTGCGCTTGCCAGCGATGAACTGATTGTTCGCCGCCGCGATGGCTCACTTACTCGACGTACAGGCAATTTCTCACAGTCACGTGCGCTTGCGAGCGATTCGGATGGGCAAGTCTTCATTGCTGACCGTCAGCAATCGCTTCTTGTGTTAGGCACTGGCACAGCCGTTACTGCCATTACGCCGAACTCGCCTCTTTCGAACAGTTTTGAGATTGTGCAAATTGATGCCCTTGGGCGTGTGTGGGGCAGTTCTTCTTTGCGCAATGGCGGCGCACAAGGCTTTTACCGTCTGGAAAATGGTGTATGGCGCAATTTCGAAAATCTGCCCTCGCCGGGCACCGCACCTGTTAGCCAATTTAGTGCATTGGTCTCCCGAGGCAATACCACTATCTTGGGCACTTGGGGCGGCGGTCTGTTTGAGTTTGACGCACGCGATAGCCTGCGAGTGCTTAACCGTTCTAACTCTCCTCTCATTGGCATTCGCCAAAGTGAAAGCTTTGTGGTCTTGCCTTCTCTTGCTATTGACCAAAGGGGTGTGGTCTGGATTGCCAACTTTCTCACTGCGCAAAATCCGATTTATGCCTACTTGCCAAATGGGAACATCCTACGGTTTGGTACCAGTGGTCTTGGTCTTGGTCGCGAATTTCCGCCGAACCTTACGGCGCTTCGTCTTGCCGTCGATGCTAATCATCGCAAATGGATTGCCGTGCAGAGTGAAGACGGTGTCACAGGTCGAGGTATCGTGGTCTTCAACGACAATGGCACACTGACGGACATGCGCGATGACCAGTATGTGCTACTGGATGAACGCCAAAACTTTGGTCGGTTGCCTCACCCAAAGGTCAATGATATTCAGTTTGATAACGATGGCAGCGCATGGCTGGCAACTGACCGCGGGGCAGCATATTTTTTCAATCCTGATGCGGTATTCGGTTCGCGTATTCCAAATGCGTCATTGGTTTTTGATTTGCGCAATGAGTTTCTTTCTTCACTGGCTATTGATGCCTTGAACCGCAAGTGGTTCGGCTCGCAAAATGGTGTGTGGGTGGTCAGTGCAGGCGGCGACAGCATCGTCATGCGCCTCACTACTGAAAATTCTCCGCTGCTTTCCAACAATGTGCGCTCGATTGCCTATGAGCGCAAAACGGGCAAAATGTATTTCGGCACCGATAGAGGACTGTCAGTGCTATACACTGAAGCTGTTGAACCTCAAGAAACCCTTAGCACGCTCACGGTTTATCCTAACCCTTTTCGCATCCCTGCTTCTACTCGGCTTGTGGTCGATGGGCTGACGCGTCAGGCGCTTGTGCGGATAGTTTCATTGAGTGGCACGCTTGTGCGGGAGTTGCCTTCGTCGGGCGGACGGTTGGTTGAGTGGGATGGTAAAGACAAGAATGGCAATCATGTCTCTTCAGGGATTTACTTTGCGGTTGCCATCAGTGAAGATGGTCGGCAGAGTGCGATTGCCAAAATCGCCGTCATTCGCCGTTGAGGCACTTGTGAAAGCAGTTAGCGGTGCATTTGCATTCCGACTTGTAGTTTTTGTATGCGTGAGTGTGCTCTGCCTTAGTTTTGACACACGGTTATTCTGCAACCCATTCGTTCAACTTTTTTTCGTATTCACTGACGAGGCGTGCGGCGCGGCTTTTGGTGCGCGATTCGGCATTGACATGAAAAATATCTCGCTCACGGTCAGGCAAGAGCAGTAGCGAGGTTTCGTTGTCGTAGATAATTTTGACGCCATCAATCAGCACGCGGTAGTGTTCAGCGGTATCTTCCATGATTTTGCGCATCACTTTGCCTTTTAGGTCTTTGGGGCAAGCCACATTGCGCTTGACCAGAAAATAGCGTTCGGGCATGCGTGCCGCCAGCTCGCCGATACGTGTCTTTGATTTTGCAATCAGTTCCATAATCTTGACCGCCGAAAACATGCCATCGACAGCGAAGAGAAATTTTGGGAAAATGAATCCGCCTTTTGTCCCGCCCACAAAGCCAATTTCTGGGTCTGCTGTCACGGCACGCATGAGCTCTGAATGGCTATCACCTGTACGCACCACTTGCACATTGCGCTCACGGCAAATGTCATCAACTTCCATAGAGGCTGTAATGGGCACGGCGATTTTCTTCGTTTCAGGATACACTTCAAGGTAGAGATAGGTGATAAGGGTCAGCAAGCGTTGATGCTCCAAGAAATTGCCTTTTTCATCCGAGACATGAATGCGTTCTGCTCCGCCATCGAGCATGAAGCCAATATCGTAGCCTAACGAGACAACCACTTCGGAGAGTCGTTCAGCGGCGGCAAAAAATTCTTCGGCGGTGCGGGTGAATTTGCTGGGGTCTAAGAATGCATTCAGCGAAATGACATCGACGCCTAAGCCTCCGATGATGCTTGGGAAAATGGTTGCCGCCGCTCCATATGAGTAATCAATTGCCACGCGCAAGCGCGCTTTCTTGATGGCTTCGGTGTCAATACACTTGATGAAACTATCGGTGTAGCTCTCTAAGGCACGTTCAGGAAAATTCAGTGTGCCGACTTTTTCGAAAGAGGCACGTCGATAGTCTTCGCCAAAGAAATTTCGCTCAATGCTCTTTGTTTTTGCCGCAGGTAAATCTCGCCCGCCTTTGTCGAAGAAAATCAGGTCGCAGAGTTTTTTGTCGAACGGCGATTTGCGGACATGCACGCCACCAAATTCCGTGCTATTTTTCAGGCGATGACGTGCTATTGGTATTGGTGTGGCTTGCAAATCGTTGACGGAAATACCTGCAGAGAGCAGCCCCGCAATCAAGGCGCGATTGACCATGCGCGAGACATTGTCGACATCACGGCTGACGCACACTGTGGAGCCTTCTGGTAAAATTGTGCCAAATGCTGCACCGACTTTGGCGGCAAACTCGGGACTAATTTCAATGTTAGCTAACCCCGTAATACGCGATGCCGTAAAGAGCTCACGCGACCACTTGGATTCCCAAATCAGGCTTTGTGTCAGAATGGCACCCGCTTCAATTTCTTTTTCGGGCCAAATTTTGATAGAGGATTTTACCGTGGCGCCATCGCCGATAATGCATCTATCTGCAATAAACACCTGCTCTTCGATTTTCACATCATCGCCGATTCTGACA
>Ga0308412_1002299_pt1 | contig 10336 bp, 7 predicted proteins | sample HotsprottomLayer_FD_202357 | JGI IMG/M metagenome (GOLD analysis project Ga0308412, IMG submission 202357) | Hot spring phototrophic mat microbial communities from Octopus Spring, Yellowstone National Park, Wyoming, United States -... | ecosystem: Environmental > Aquatic > Thermal springs > Hot...
GACCGGGGTGCAGACCACCACCAGGTCAGAGACGGCCGCGGCGCGGGCCAGGGTCGGAACCGCCTGGTCAATCGCGCCGCGGCGGCGGGCGTTCTGAAGACATTGAGGGTCGCGGCCCACTCCTAGAATGGTGCCGCGCCAACCGGCCCGCTTGAGTCCCAAGCCGATCGAACCGCCGATGAGACCCACGCCCACGATGGTCACTACCGGGGCCGCGATGTGGGGTTGGGGGACCGTCTGGGCGGTCGCGGTCGAGGGAGGGGGATCCGAGGGGAGTTCGATCACGTCCAAAGGTCCAAACAGGTCGGGTCGGAGGCGCGCGACGACGCAGGGACGGGTTCAAGGCGTGGCAGGCGGTTCGGGGGCAACGCGGAACCGCACCGCCTGGTTGACTTCCTGGACGATGGCCTGCTTGGCGTCGCTTGGTTGGCCTTCGGCTCCCTTGGGGGTAACGGTCACCACAAAGCGTTGGCGGATGGTGGAATCGGTCAAACGGCCCTGGGTTTGGTCGAACTGGATGGTCCCCTTGAATTCCTTGACATCCAACGCGACAGAGAACGGTGAGTTGTCCTCCTGAGGCGATACGAGGATCATTTTGCCCTCCATGTCGATGACCCGCCGACCGGCTTGGGCAGGATCGGCGGGACGCAGGGTGTAAACCCGTTCGTAACGCATTTTGCCTTGGGGAGGCATAGCAATCTCGCTCACGTCGGTCCAGGACTGGCCGGCGGCGAGTGGTCGGTCGGGCAACCGCAAGGTGGCTTGGCTGGCAAGGTTCTTGAGACCCTCCGCGTCGAACAGGCCGCCGGTCATCCCGACCATGCCCGGAGGCGCGGCCTCGCGGATCTTCTTGAGCGCGTCAGGAGGAATCACCACGTTGTCAATCGCGCCGTCGGGCTTGACTGTCTGGACGAATTCAACGCCCACCAGGGCGTCGTAGAGCTTGAGCAACGGGGCGACTTGAGGGTGGTCGCGCGCCTCGTCGTCGGCGGGGGTCATGGTGTCCACCCGGAATTTGCCGGCGGGACCGTCGATGTCGAGCCGAACCCTCTGGAAGGTCTCGCCAACCTTGGCCACCCGGCTGGTCGGATCGACCTCCTTGACGGTGCGGGTCAGGTCGATCAACTGGGTGATGGTGTTGTTGATCGTCTGACCAGCCGCTTGAACCTGGATCTGAGTTCGCTGCAGGAACTCGTAACGTTGCGTCTCGTTTGGGGTAAATCGAAACTGGAGACGTTCGCCGTCCTTGCCGTCCTGAGCGGGGGCGGGAGCGGACCAGCCGGCCGTCGCCATCGCCAAGCCCCACACAATCGCCCACCGCGGCGCGACCAGCCGCGACCCACCAACGCACGACGGTTGCGCGGTTTCTATCCTCGACGATGCCATGACGCGATCCCTCAACGAGACAAAGCGGGTTCAACTTAGGTCGAGTCCGAACGATCGCGCGACCACCCGCGTGGGACTCCGGCCCCAACACCGTGTCCCGCCACCTTGCGACCACTCCAGCCCGACCCCTTCAGCCTACCAAAACCGACCCCGACCCGACGAGACCGATTCCCACCATCCGCCACCCGGCCACCCAAGCTACCCCGCCGGCGAGGTGATCGCATTCCATATAATGTGATCTTTTGTTCCCTAGGGAAAACCCGAGTTTCCTTCCCGCGACCCAATTGACAACAGAATGGGGCGGGGTTAGCCTGACCACCGTGGAAACGCTTCGATGCGACTCAAGCCGACGATCGTGACCAAGTCGCCGACGTTGCGGCAGGAGGGATCGAAGCGGCCTTGTCGCACGGAAAGGAGTCCTCGACATTTGCCGGTCGCCCGATCAAACCGTCTTCGATCGTGTTGGTCCTCCTCACCCTGAAGACGGCGGCGTTTGGTTTTGGCGCGATCATCTCCACCACGACCCGAGGCTCCTCCTATGTCCAGCCGCCGCAAGAAGAACCATCATGCGTCGTCATCGTTGCTGGAGGTTTACCTCAAGCAAATCAACGAAACTCCACTGCTAAGCGCCGCGGAGGAGCGTGAGTTGGGTCGCCGGGTCTCCGAAGGGGACTACTTCGCCCGCGATCATCTCGTGAAGGCGAACTTGCGGTTGGTAGTGAGCATCGCGCGGGGTTACAACGGCAAGGGTCTAGGGTTGGACGACCTGATCGAGGAGGGGAACCTCGGTCTAATCCGGGCGGTTGAGACATTCGATTACAGTCAGAACATTCGGTTCAGCACGTATGCCAGCTATTGGATCAAGCAGTCGATCCGGCGGGCGGTGATGAACAACGGCAAGCCGATCCGGCTGCCGGCCTACATGGTGACGCTGCTGGCCAAGTGGCGTCAAGCGACCACCAAGCTGACCGCGCGGCTGGGCCGTCCGCCCACGCCCGAGGAGGTCGGCAAGGAGCTGCGGCTCTCCCCGCGCAAGATTCCCATCGTCAGTAAGGCAATGGAGGTTTCCAAACTCCAACCGTACAGCGAAGGGGACGAGGATACCGGAGTGCCTCTGGACGACGTGCTGATCGACGGCAACAACCGGTCCCCCGACGAACTCATGGCCCACGACGACGATCAAGCCCGCATGAAGATCCTGCTCGACGAATTGGACGAACGCGAGTCGGCAGTGATCCGTCTGCGGTTTGGTTTGGACGAGTCGGTTCCCGAGGCGATGACCCTGCGTCAGATCGGCGAACGGCTGGGCCTGACCCGGGAGCGGGTCCGCCAGTTGGAACAGGCCGCCCTCACCAAGCTCGCCATCGCGTTCAAGATCGACCTCAAGGACGCCTGGCTGTGACGACCGACCCCTGCCCCGGTTCATCTCTCCTCAAGTCAACCAACCAGGGCAGCGCCCCTCCCTCGCCAATCGACATGGTTGCTAGCCCCGATCCTAGCAGGAAAAAACAGCAGTGCGATTGCCGCAAGGCCACCACCTCTCAATAATCCCCCGGCAACGGCGAACAACTCCATAGGCATGGCCAACTCGCGGAGTCCGGCCGAGTGGCTTCGCCTCACCCGCCTGGTCGCCCCTCGCGTCGGGGCCTGTCTTGAATCACGGGAGACCGTCAACCATGTGTTCCTTCATCAAGAAAACGGTGGTCGGATCGATCCTGGGCGTCGCCGCTCTGAGTCTGATCTTCGGAACTGCCACCCCTAGCTACCTTCGCGCCTTGCTGAGCAGTGCGCGTGACAACGTTAAGGCCAGCGTGCCGATCGAATTTGAGATCAACCGTCTGCGTCAGGAGATCCTCAACCTCGACGACATGATGCGGACCCAGATTTCGGTCGTGGTCGGCGAGGAGCAGGTCGTCAGCGAACTCAAGGAGCAGCTGGCCGCGAACCGCGACCGGCTCGACCGCGAAGCGCAAGCGATCCAGGCGCTTCGCAAGACTTTCAGCGGCTCGGACGTCAAACTGACCTCGGGCACCCCTGCGTCGTTCAGCCCGGACGAGGTGGCCCGCGAATTAGAACGACGGTTCAGCCAGTTCGAGCGTCTGGAACGAATCGTGGCTCAGCAGGAGCAAACCCTGGCCCGCCGTCAAGACCTGATTGCCCGCAGCTATGAGCAACTCCAGAACTTCAAAGTGAAGAAGCAGGAGTTGCTCTCGCGGATCGAAAGCGTCGAAGCTCAGCTCAAGGCCAACCGGGCCGCCGCCGAGCCAGTTGCCAACCCGGTCGATTCCTCGGCCCTGACCGCGATCGAAACCTCGATCCGCGACCTGGAAAAGCGGGTCGAACGCCAAGCTCGCGAGCAGGAAGTCATCAACCAGTATGTTGCCCCCGCCACCGTGGAACCCCGACCGGCCTTCAACGACGTTCTGAAACGGCTCGACGACCGCTTCGGCAAGGTCGAATCCAGCTCGACCGACCTGTGACGCGACCTACCCCGGCTTCGAGTAGCGCGTGAGCGTGACGCAATCCGATGTTTGGACCGGACCCGAGGCGAGGTGGATCGGATCATCCCGGAGCGAGGCTGGGCCAGTGACGCAACAACCGTCACTGGTCCAGCCTTCCGCTCCCGCCGGCCCGCCACGCCTTTACGAAAGCTCAGACCCCGAATCCCGCGGTCGGAACCTTCACTTTCGTTCGTTTGGCAAGGCGGGTCGATCACGCCTCTAGTTGGTCGATCCGCACTGTTCCGCGCGCCGCGCTGGAGAATCGAAGTCACGGCCGCAACGCGACTAACCTGCAGAACCGCGCCGGTTTTGCGCAGCGGAACGCCACCGCAGCGAGAACCAACCAAACGTCAACGACGCGCGATCCCGATGAGTCTCAGCCGAGCCGACCTGCCCCCACCCATCTCCCCGGCTCCATCCAGGCGCGGCCGCCTGACCTCGCGTCGGCCTCAAAAACCCATCGGGGTGGGGACGGGTCGTTCGATTCGTTGGGGTCACGGTGGCGCGGCCGCCAACCTGGCTTGATCGCGTTGTGGCCTTTCCCGTCCCGAACGAAACGAACATTCCCCAAGTGAACTCGCCCATTTAAGTTAAGTTATAAGGATGGTCCTCGGATGTTGGGACGCTGGCGACTCGCATTGCGACAGGCGGAGGAGGCGGCCCGCGCGGGTCGCCTTGAGGAAGCCATCGGGTACACTTTGCCCGAGGATGTGGCCGATCACCGCCGCCTGATCCAACTCCGCGCCCGTCTGGTGGCTGACCTGGTTGGTCGCGCCCGGCGGCGTCTGGAGGCCGAGGATTTCGACGGCGCGATGGACGACTTGGCGTTGGCCGAGAAAAGCGGAGCCCCCCCCGACGATCTGGCCCCGACCCGCTTGGCCATCGCCCGCCTGTTGCTGCCCGGCTTGCGTCGAACCCTGGCCTCGGGCGACCCGGTCGCGGTGGCCGAACGTCTGGCCCATCTGGAACGCCGTCGGATCACCGGCTTAGAACTTGTCCGCCTCAAAGAGATCGCCTCGGTTTGGCATCGCGCATTGGCGGCAGCTCGTCGCGCAGAGTTCGCCGAAGCCCGCGACTTGCTTGACCGCGCCTTACGCCTGGTCCGCCTGGACCGCCCGATCTTCGTCTCTTCGCCGCTCGGCCAGTCGGGATCGGGATCGCCCCCTTCGCCACCCACCCCTACCACTTCCGCCACCCCCGCGGTCTGTTCGCTCGCCACGTCCGAGGATCTGAGTTTGGAGGCCCCCTCCGTCCATGCCTCGGGCGAGGACCCGATGGAGCAGGTGTTGCTGGCCACCCGCCGCGAGTGGGACCGCCGTTGCGAGACCCTGGCGACCCAGATCGAGACCCTGCGGGCCGCCCTGGCGGCTGAGCGTTGGATGGAAGCCGTGGTGACCGCCGAGGCAATCCTCGAACTGGCTCCGGACCACCCCACCGCTCGACAACACCGCGACCTAGCAGCGCGCATGGTGGGAGGAGCGGCAGAGGCGAGGGCGTCCTCGTCCGGCTCGCGTCCCCGCGGCTTCGAGGCGATCGGCAAGGCTCAGGTGGTTGAGGCCACCCGCGCCCGCTTGGGCCGAACCGACGTGTCTCCCCGGAGCGGACCCCACAGTTCGGACCCTACGCCCGGCTCGGGCGACACCTTCGAGATCCTCTGGCTGGACGAGACCCCCCGCCTTGTCCGCCCACGCGGACAACGTAGAGGTTATCCACACGATTGGGCGATTCCCGGCGGCGAGAGCGGTCTGCGCCCTACGATCGACCGTCACGGGCCTCATGGACGGTTGTTGCTCTGGGCCGATGGGGTCGGCGGCCATCTCGTCTGCTTGGACGATCATGTGGTGCTGGGCCGCGCCACACCGGACGGCTTGGCCGATGTGCCTCTCATTCCCCCGACCGCAACGGAGCCAGGCGTCCACAACGATTTGGCCGAGCAGCACGCGGTCCTAACCCGCGACGACGACACCCACTGGATCAAAGCGCTTCATCCCGTTCGGCTCAACGGTCGGCTAATCGAGTCCAGTCCGCTGAAGGATCGAGACCGCATCGTTCTAGGTCGGGGCGTGGAGTTGGAATACCGCAAACCCAACCCCCTCAGCGTCACGGCTCGGCTGCGCGTCGAGGGTCGGACCCGCCTGCCCCGATCGCTGCGGGGCGCGATTCTGATGGGCGATCACTGTCTCGTGGGAGGCGTTGGACCGGTCCACATCGAATCCATCCCCCCCAGCCAACCCTGGACCCTGTACCGCCATGACGGGGTGTTGTGGTGCCGTTCGGACGAGGCGTTCCGAGTAGACGGCGGTCCGCCCACCCATCGCGCTCCCCTGACCACCTCCTCCACCGTGATCGGCGATCTGTTTTCGCTCAAACTCGAGCCGCTCAAACCCCGCGCCGCCTTGACCCAATAACCTCATCCTGGTTTGGCGTGGATTGACGGTTCAATCACAGCGCGTCATCATGCGGGTTTGTTGGTCCGTCCGATCCCTCGATCGGACCGATCCCGACCACCCGGGTGGACTAGACTAACCTCAGAAACACGAACATTCAAGATCAGGCGCGGACTTCTTCCTTCCACACCCGGCCCGGTAGTCCGATGGTGGAGCGGCCTTGACCATGAACCCCAACCGTTCCAAGTCTCCCGGCTCGACACCCACCTACCCGGTGCCCGATCCGTTGGTCGTTGCCGACCACCGGACGCCGACGGTCGTTTGGAATCCGCCCTCGTCTCCCAACACGCCGGTCGGATCGAGCCGAGCCACTGCCTCTCATCCCTTTGTCCAGGATTTCGGCCTTACGATCTCCGACCGGCCCACCTCGGCCTCCGACGAGGAGGAGAGCGACCCGCCGTCACCCCACCTGATCCCCAACCCAGCCCACGCTCATCCCGACTACCGATTCCGACCAGGGGATCGTCCCCTGGAGGATGTCATCGTCCTCAAACCGATCGGTCGGGGCGGCTTCGGCGAGGTTTACCACGCTGTGTCCGAAGCCGGTCGGGAACTGGCTTTGAAATACGTCTCGCGCAATTTCGAGATCGAACGTCGCGGCGTGACCCGCTGCATGAACCTCAAGTGCCCGCATCTGGTCACGATCTTCGACGTCAAGCGCAATGCTGCCGGCCAATGGTTCGTGCTGATGGAGTACGTGGCCGGTCCCAGCCTGGAATCGCAACTCAATCAGCATCCCAACGGCCTGCCCCGCCAGGAGATCCTCCGTTGGATGGACGGCCTGGCGACCGGAGTCGATTTTCTCCACCGCGCCGGGATCGTGCATCGCGATCTCAAGCCCGCCAACCTGTTTTGGGACGAGGGCACCGTCAAGATCGGCGACTATGGACTGGCCAAGCAGATCCACAACACACGAACCGCAGGCCGACGCGGACATCGCCACTCTGAAGTGATCGGCACCTGTCACTATATGGCCCCCGAAATCGGCAAAGGGGATTACTCCCATCGGGTGGACATCTATGCGATGGGCGTGATCCTCTACGAGATGCTCACGGGGCGCGTTCCCTTCCACGGCGAAACTCAGCACGAGGTCATCCAACGCCACCTTTGCGACCTGCCCGATTTGGAACCGATTCCCGAGGAATACCGCGACGCGGTCGCCAGGGCGCTGCACAAAATCCCCAAACGCCGTCCCGAAACGGCGCGGCAACTGGTCGAGGCGATCCGCATCAGCGCAACGCCATCGATTACGCCAGCGTCCCCCCCGGAGATCGTCTTCGTGATTGAGGACGGACGACTGATCGCTCGTCCGTCGGAACGTCCCGCTCCCGACATCGACCTCGTGATCAACGACCAGGGCCAGCTGGTTTCACCCGAGTCGTCGCTCCTGCATCAGGAACTCCCCTTGGAGGAAGTGAGCAACGTTGCGACCCCGCCATTGCAATTGCGCCAGAACCAACCCGACGCGGTCCCCGCTCCCGCCGCGTCGTCGCCGCCAGCACCTCCTCCTGCCCGACCATCTCAGGCGTCGCCGCGTTATGGACGATTCCAACGGACGTTGCCCTCGATGTGGCTGTCACGGTGGTGGTCCTGGGCGCGGACGCATAGCCTAGGCCTGGTGTGGCGGATTGTCCGCAGCCGATCGCGGTTTAGGGCGAATTCGAGCCGCTCCCACATCGCAGATCGCTCGGCCCCGGTCAAGTCGGGCCAAGAGAACGATTCGGGCGTCCCGTCAGTGTGGGGGTGGATCGGCTGGTTCGGTTCGCGTCGCGGCGTGTCGCTGGGATCGGGGGGACGGTTCGGGTTGGTGACGGCGGGTTGGTACGACCTCATGCCGGCGTTGATCCTGGCACCGCTTCTTTGCGGCGCTCTGGTGCCGCCGGGCTTGGTGGTGACCGGCACCTCGTTGGGCGAAGCGCCCCAACGGGTCGCCTTCCTAGCATTGGCACCGCTGACGGCGGCTTGGATTTGGCTCATCCACGCAGGGTTCGGCAATAGACAGGCTCACCATCCCCTGCGATCGCTACGTCGTCTGGTGGACCTGACAGTGGCCGGGGCGGCCTGCGGAATGCTCATGGCCGTTTTCGCCCGGTTCACGCACCTGGACCTACCCGACCTGTGGCACTTCCCCGCGCTACTGGCCGACGTGGGGCCCTGGCGGGTTGAGGGAACCGATCGTCCGAGCGTTTGGGGATTCCTCGCCTATCACGCCGCGCTGTTTCCCGCGCTGGGGCTATGGAACCCGACCGGCTCGGGACGATCTAAACGGTTGCGTTGGGGTCCAGTCGTGGGAGCTGCGCTGGTTAGTCTGGCTCTGGGCCATCTGCTGCCCTACCCCGAACCTTGGGGCCTGCTTCCGGCCGTTGGGGTCGCGGTGGTCGCCCAGGTGGTTCGTCCCCGAGTTTGATTGGACCACGGTTCACACAAATAACACATCATTTGATCGAGTGACCTCTCATCCAAGATTTCCAACAGGACGACGCCTTTTCGAGGTCGCCTCCGCCCGTGTTCACATCCGTGTTGGATTGGAGATGCTGCAATGAGTGTCCGTCTTCACCCCTTGATTGGACTGCTGAGTTGGGCGGTGATTGGCCCCCAAGGGTGGATGGAGGCGCACGCATGGTCTCAATGTCCATCCCCACCGGGCGGGACCGAGGCGTCGGTCGTCCCACGACCAACCGACGCTCCGCCCGCTTGGTGGTTCCGCAACCAAGGCCAGGAGGCGTCCTGCGTCCTGTCCCAACCCAACGACGACGATGGCGGATTCACCGTGCTGGGCCGCCCCGCGGTGGATCGGGTCGAAGCGCGTCGTCACGCCGAGACGGCCGCCCGCGACGTGCTCACCCGTTGGCTTATCGCCAAGGGCCGCCCGCATCTGGCCGCTTGGGACTTTCCCGAAACGACGTGGCGGGCCATCCTCATGGACGAAGTGTGTCAGGTGATTCCCAACGACCCGGCAAGCCTGGTTTACGAAGAGGCCCCCTCGCTGGTGCAAGCCGGCTTCCGTCTGGACCTTTCCTCGGGTATGCTAGCTCGTCTGGAGCAAGCTCACGCTGAGTGGCGAATGCAACGGCGTTGGATTCACACGGCGGGCGTGGCGGGATTCCTGGTGGTGGGCTTCCTCCTCCACCGACTTGCCAATCGATTCGACGACCTCACCCGCGGCTACTTCAGTTGGCCAATCCGCGCGGTTTGGCTCATCAGCACCCTTGTCTGCGGCGCGGTGATCGCCTACGGGCTTTCCTGAGCCGGCCACCTCCTCACCGAACCTCGTCCGATCCGGGCCAGCGACGCAGATCCCAAGGCGATCCGATCATGGCTGACCAAACCGACCTGTTGCTGGTGGAACAACTTCGCGCCGGGAACGAACTGGCCTTCGAGCAGTTGGTCGATCGCTACCAAGGGCGTCTCTTGGCCTTCGCTCGTCGCAAGCTGCACAACGCCAACGCCGCCGACGACGTGGTGCAAAACACCTTTGTGGGGTTTCTCGTCAGCCTGCCCAACTACGACGAAACCCGCACGGCTCTGGAAAGCTACATTTTCTCGATCGCCGCCCACAAGATCCAGGACTACATCCGAGCCGAAGGCCGCCGCCCGGTCAAACAGTTCGGCTCTACCGACGATGGCCGCCCCATTGACGAAGTGCCCGGCGACTTCCGCCCCGCCTCCAGCGTGATGCGCAGCGATGAACGCCGCGACCGTGAGGAACGATTTCTGGCCGAGACCCTCGGCAAACTCATCCGCGACTGGGTAGCCAAACGCGAGTTCACCCGGCTCAAATGCGTGGAGCTGATGCTCGTCAACGGCCGCCCCAACAAGGAGGTCGCCGCCCTTCTCGGGCTCACCGAGCAGGCGGTCGCCAGCTTCAAACACCAGGTCAAAACCAAACTGACCGAAGAAGCCCGCAAAGCCGGCGTCGCCGCCGACCATCTGCTTGGCGAGGCCGAACCAACGTGACGCAGCACGCCTCGCTTCACGCTCGTAACGAGGGCACCAGAGGCA
>Ga0308412_1002304_pt1 | contig 10327 bp, 3 predicted proteins | sample HotsprottomLayer_FD_202357 | JGI IMG/M metagenome (GOLD analysis project Ga0308412, IMG submission 202357) | Hot spring phototrophic mat microbial communities from Octopus Spring, Yellowstone National Park, Wyoming, United States -... | ecosystem: Environmental > Aquatic > Thermal springs > Hot...
GCGAAGACGTATCATCTCCAGGCAGGTGCTGCCAGGTGACTGCTTCAAAAGAATCTCCACTCGAACGATTCATAACCCTGGTCCCCGGAAATGGAGTCTGACTCCCATTCTACGCAGCAGGTCGAAGGTGTTGATGTCCTCGACATTGATCGGCGCCGCCGAGAGATGCCGGCGCTTGTCGCCTAGGCTGCGCTTGCGCTCCTCGCTGCCGCCCGGCGTCCAGAGGCCGCGCGCGTCGAGGAGCTGGATCTTGCCCTTGCGCCGCGGCTCCTTGCGGTTGGTGACGATCCAGCGGATGCGCCCCTCCCGGATCTTGGTACGATGACGAGGGATGGTGCCACGGCGTCAGGACGCGGCACCCCGACCCCGGTCGGGGTGCTGGACGCGCTGGCGACCGCCCTGGCGGCGCGGATCGCCGCGCCGGCATGCGGACCCGCAGGGGGTCCTCGACCCACTGGAGCCCACCCATGCGTCAGAATCATCAGCCGTTGCCGCCACTGCCGGACGGGTTCGAGTACCGGTTGGAGTTGCGGCATCATGTGACGCCGCGGCTGCTGCAGGAGCAGCCGGTGCATCGCTGGTTCTGGTTTCCGCACAGCTTCTCGCCGCAATTGGTCGATGAAATCCTGCAGGCGTATCCGCTCCCGCCGCATGGACGCATCCTGGACCCCTTCGTCGGGGCGGGCGCCACCGTGCGACGCGCCTATGAACTGGGCTACCACGCCGTTGGCACCGACCTGTCGCCGCTCAGTGTGTTCGTCAGCCAGGTGAAACTCGCTCGGTTTGACCGGACATGCCTGCACCAGCAGCTGCGGTGCGTGCTGGCGTATCGGCCGTTGTCCGAGGTGCCTCCCGTGCCGGAGCGACTGGCGAAAGCGTTCACCGCGTCTGAACTGGCGCATCTGCTCGGCTTGCACCACACGATCGCCACCCTTCCGCCGGCCGCGGCGGCGTTTTTCCGCCTGGTCCTGTTGCGGGTGCAGCAACGGGTGAGCCGCGCCGCGCCCGACGGCGGATGGTTCCGCTGGGTGGCAAAGGAGGATCACAGCACGGAGATTCGCCGCTGGTTCGAGCAGCAAAGCCGCTTGCACATGGAAGATGTCGCCCCACACGAGGGAAGGCCCGCACAGGTGTTCCTGGATGATGCCCGGCGACTGGAGCAGATCAGCGGACGGTTTGATCTGGTCATCACGTCGCCGCCCTATCCGAACCGCCATGATTATTCACGCATCTTTCACATCGAACTGCTGACGCTGGGGTTGCATGAGGAGGACATTACGCAGCTCCGCCGCGCGTCGGTGCGGTCGCATGTCGAGGCAAAGCGGCCCGAGCTGCCCGCGCGCGCGTATCGCGCGCCCGACTCGCTGCACGCCGTGCTGCGGTGTTTGCCGGAGACCACCGATCCCCGGATCGCGCCGATGCTCGAGGGCTATTTTGCCGACATGCACCTCACGTTCGAGGCGCTGGCGTCGCATCTCGCGCCGGGCGCGATCTGTGCGTTCGTGGTGGGGAATGTGCGCCACGCCGGGGTGATGGTGCCGGTGGACCAGATTCTGATTGACGTTGCCGCGCAGGCAGGGTTGACGCATGAACGAACCTGGGTTGCCCGGCTGCGCGGCAACAGCGCGCAGCAGATGGGGCGGTTCGGTCGGGAACCGGCGCGAGAGAGCGTCGTGGTGCTGCGGCAGCGGGGGGGCGGCCCGGCCCCGAGGGGTGGCGCATGCGGCGGCGGCGCCGCCGCGCGCGCGATGGGGCGCTGACGACCGTCCTCGCGACCGCCCCACCCGACATCGCCCCACCCCGGCGCGGGCGCACCAGTGGCATGCGCTGGCCGATCGCCCCCGGCGTCGCGGTGGGCACGCCGGACCGGGGCATGGGCGACGCGGCGGGGCGATCCTGGCGGGGGTGGCATCCGGGTCGGGGGGCGCTGGGGCGCCGGGGATACCGCGCTGGGGGGCGCGCCCCCCGTGGGCGGGGCGGTTGCCCCTGGGGGTCAGGGGTGGTCGAGGTCCCCGGCCGCCGTGGGGTGGGGTGGTGCGGGATGCATGCCCAGCATGCACCCCGGCGGACCGGTGCGTGGCCGGTCCGCCCGTGGCCCCCGTGCGGGGGCGGGGCCGCCCCGGCCCACCCGGGTCCTGGCGCCGCGCCGGCGCGGGCGCGGTGGTGACCCACGCGGCCCTGGGGATGCCCACCCCCCCGGAGCGGGGCATGGCGCCGCGGGCCGGAGTTGAACCGGCCTGCCCTCGCGGCGGCGCGATCCGCCACGGGCCGGAGTTGAACCGGCCTGCCCTCGCGGCATGGCCGGCGGCGCCCCACCCGCGCGCCGCCGCGTCGTCCCCCCCCGGCGCTGGGACGCCCGTCCCCCAATCCTAGCATTTCGCCGATCAGATGTCAATAGCGGTGAGCATGCCTGGTCCGATCTGCTCCCAAACCCGCCGCGCGGCGCGCCCGCCCTGGGCTGGTATGGGTGGTCTGGTATCCTCACCCGGGACGGGCCATGCGCCCGGATGGACGGATGGGGAGGGATGCCGATGCGACCCCGCTGGCTGGCGCTGCTGGCGCTGTTGCTCCTCGGCGTGGGGGCGATCCCCCCGCGCGGGATCGCGCAGCCGCTCGCCGCGCCATGGAATCCGCTCGCCGCGACGCCGGGGGCGCTCACCGTCGCGGTGACGGACCCGGCGGTGGTGCGCCTCGATGCGGCGGCCCTGCAGACCGCCGGGTGGCCGGTGGATCAGATCGATCCGCAGACGGTGCGGGTCACGCGGCGCGGCGCGGCCGTGGCGGCGTGGGTCGAGACGGATGCCATGGGCCGGCTGCGTGCCGTGTCGTTCGTCGCGACCGGCAATGAGTCGCCCTGGAGCCGCGAGGCCGTCTACTGGCTCACCGCCGGCCAGGACCCGGGGCCGCGGCTCCCGGCGCCCCCGTCGGGCACGTCCCCGTGGACCTGGGAGGTGGATCAGGTCTATGAGCCGCTGGTCGCCTCGCGGCGGGGGGATAGCTGGTTTGCGGCCGATCTGGACGCGGCGGGCCGCCCCGCTCCCCTGGCCATGACCCTCCCGGTGGCCCTGGCGGCGGGGACCGCCGTGCAGCTCCAGGTCGCGACGCCGCTCCCCCGGCCGGGGCATGTGCTGGAACTCTGGCATGCCGGCCGCCGGGTGGCCGTCGCCGCGTGGGATGCGGCGGGGACCGGGGCGGCCGCGCAGGAGGTGACCACCACCCTGGAGCGCGATCTCCCGGCGGGGGCGCTGCAGCTCGACGCCGTCCTGGCCAGTCCCGGGGCCGACCGGGTGCTGCTGGATGCCCTGCAGGTTCCATCCGTCCAGCTCCCGCTGCCGACCATCGCCCCGGTCCCCGCGCGCCGCGAGCCCCGGGACGTGCGCGCCGGCCCGGTCCCGGGCCAGGCCGGCGCCACCTATCTCATCCTCACCCACGCCAGCCTGCGCCCGACGCTGGACCCCCTGGTGGCCATGAAGGTCGCCCAGGGCGACGTGGTGGCGGTCATGGATGTCCAGTGGGCCTATGATGCGTTCAGTTGGGGCGAGCGGGACCCCGCCGCCATCCGGGCGCTGCTGGCGCTGGCCGCCGCGACCTGGAGTCCCCCGCCCCGGGCCGTGCTGCTGGTCGGCGCGGGGACGGTGCGCATGCGGGGCGGCCCCAGCCGCCCGCCCACCCCCGGGCTCGGCCTGAGTGATGCCCCCGTCGCCGATCCCCTCATTCCCCCCTGGCTGGTGCGCGGGGTGGACCCGGCCGGGGAAATCGCCTGCGATACCTGCTACACCCGCTTCGACGCCGCCGACGTGCGGGATGACCCCCTGCCCGACCTGCCCATTGGCCGCCTCCCGGCGCGCACGCCCGCGGAAGCCACGACCATGGTGCGCAAACTCGTGCAGCACGCCCGCCCCGCGCCGGGCCCATGGCGCTCGCGCGTGCTGCTGATCGGGGACAACGATGTGCTGCCGACCGGCGACCCGGACCCCGCCGGTCCGTTCACCCCCATCCTGCAGGCCGCCGCGGCCCACCTGCCGCCCACCCTGGTCCCGCACTGGTTCCGCTATGTCCCCGTCCCGGAGGTGGATGCGGCGCCGGGCACCGAGGCCTCCACGGCCGCCCTGCGCTGTCGGCTGTTTCGCCTCTGGGATGGGGGGCATCCCGCCGATCGGGCGTGTCCCGCCGCCCCGGCCCCCGCCGCCGCGGGGCCCGCGCTGGTGGTCTATGTCGGCCATGGCTCCCCCTGGCAGTGGGCGACCACCAGCCCCGATGCCGAGACGCCCTATCTGGTCTATCTCTACGACGCCGATGGGCGCACCGCCGCGCCGGGGCTGCCCATCGTGCTGGCCATGAGCTGTTTCACCGGCAACTGGGCCAACCCCATCCTCCAATCGGTGGATGAGCGCTTCCTGCTGGTCCCCGACGGTGGCAGTGTGGCCACCCTCACCTCCGTCGGCTCGGTCGTCAGCGCCGCGCAGCGGCTGGTCCTCGTCCGGGTGATCGACCGGCTGACCGACGCGGCGCACCCCCAGACCCTGGGGACGGCCCACCAGGACGCGCTGGCCGCCCTGCCGGCCCCCCTGCGCTCCCTCGCCTACAGTCTGCACATCCTCGGCGATCCGGATACCCGCCTGCCCCCCCCCCAGGTCGCCACCCAGTGGCTTCCGGTGGTGCGCCCGTGACCGGGCCCCGCGGCCGCGGGGCCGCTGGTAATGCGCTGGTTGCGTGGCGGTGCCACTATGCGCCTACGGTGGCGGGAATCCGCCACCCGTCCAGGGGTTCGCGTGATCCGCCCGGCCGGGGATGGCCCACCCGCCCCCGGCGCCCCATGCCCGCCCCCCACGCGCAGAAAGGATCGGCTCCGTGTCATCCATGCTTCGTTGGCGCCGCCCGCGGCCGCTCCTCCGCCTCCTGGCCCTCCTGGGCCTGCTCCTGGTGGTCCTCCCCGGCCTCGGCGCCCCATCCGCGGCCCAGATCGTCAATAATCAACCCACCGCCCCCGTGACCAGTCTGGTCGACTGTCTCCGGGCCGGCGCCACCCTGGGACAGCCGTCCCATGCCTCCCCGGCCTTCGTCCTCTCCTGCTTTGGGGGGTCCTGGGAGCGTCCCTCCTACGACTACGATACCGCCTCGGGAACGGGTGATGCCCCCCGCTCCTTTCCGGCCCTGATCCGCTTTGGCGATAGCGTCCCCGAAGCGCCCAGCACCTTCTTTGCGGGGCCCCCCTGGCTGGGCGGGCCCGGGCAGGCGGTGTGGGCGACCCAGGGCGCGGTCGGCCCCAATCCGGGGGTCGGCTCGGTCTTCAGTGTGGCCTATGCCAGTGGCACCAACCCGGCCGCCCCCCCGAGCGTGCGCCGCAGCCGCGTGTTTCTGGCGGCGTATGTCAAGCGGGTGACGCGCTTTGGGCCCGGTGGCCCGGGCGCCATCTATGTCTATGACATCCCCAGCGGGACCACGGGGCTCTATGCGACCATTCCCAGCGTGCTGCCGGGACCGGTCCAGCCCGGTGATGGGTCCCAGGCGGGCTTTCCCAATGGCCAACCCTACACCCCGACCATGGGCGGCCTCCATCTGGTCGACGACGACCCCGCGATCATCCCCTATGTGGGCCGCACCGGACTCGGCGGGATGGCCATGGACCCCTCGGAACGCTGGCTGGTGGTGCTCAATCTGCACACCCGCACGCTCGTCCCGATCGACACCTGGGCCCCAACGCCCACCCTCGGGACGCCGCTGCCCCTCAATCCGGCGGTCGCGCAATGCCCGGGCGGGGCGGCGGACTTCCGCCCCTTTGCCCTGCGCTACCTGCCCGATACCGCCGGGAATGCGTGGGCGTATGTGGGCTATGTCTGCTCCGGCGAAACCCGGCAGCTGCGGAGTGATCTCCGCGCCGGCGTGATCCGGATTGCCCCCGCCGGCGCGTCCCAGACCCGGGTCCTGGATATTCCGCTGGCGGCCTATGATGCCCAGCGGGGCAACCTGGCCGCGACGCGCTGGGAGCCGTGGAGCGGGGTGCTGTTCTCGGACTACCCCGGAGGGACGACCCGGCAACAGCCGCTCCTGACCGATCTGGAACTGGCCGAGGATGGCAGTCTGCTGCTGGCGTTTCGCTCCCGGACCGCCGATATGGGCACCACGGAGAATTGGCCCGTCGCGTTTACGTTTGGGCAGGGCGACCTGCTCCGCGCGCCCCCCGATGGCACCGGGGGATGGCTCGCGCCGTCCACGGGGAGCGAGCATTTCTCGGGCGACACCGATTTCGGACTCGGGGGCGGGACCCCCATCTGGGTCGAGGTGCTCACCGGCGGCATCGCCTATGTCCCGGGCACCCATGGGGGCACCTACGGGGGGGAGGTCGTCTCCTCGGGCCTGATGCCCTTCAGCAACCACTCGGGCGGCGCCTTCTGGTTTGACGTGCCGACGGGCGGACCAACGACGGCCCGCGAGGAGCTGTACCATCGCACCATGGGCACCCACTTCAAAGGCTCCGGCGTCGGGGATGTCGAACTCCTGTGTGTGTGGCGCGCCCTTGGCAATCGGGTCTGGCGCGACCTGAACGCCAACGGGCGTCAGGACCCGGGGGAGCCGGATATTCCCAATGTCCGGCTGCAGGTCCTTGATGGGAACGGAACCGTGCTCGCGACGGTCACCACCGGGACCATCACCGGCGCCGGGGATCTGTGGCGGGTCTATGTGCCGCCGTTCCGCGGCTTCCAGGTGCGGATCGACCCGGCCATGTTTGGACCCGGCCAACCCCTGGCCGGGTTGGTCCCCACCGTGCCGGATGCCGCCGGGGTCCCGGATGATCAGGACAGCGATGCCACGGCCGCCGGGGTCATCACCATTCCCCCCGGCCCCCATCGTCAGATCGATCTCACCTACGACATCGGCCTGGTCAGTGGCGCCAATGTGCGCATCGCCAAGAGTGCCCCGGCGACGGTCCTCCCCGGCGGGGCCCTGACCTACACCCTGACCGCCAGCAACACCGGCCCCGGGCCGGCGGCCGGCGTCCAGGTGGTGGATACCCTGCCCCCGGGCCTCACCGTCCAGAGTGCCACGCCCCCGCCCAGCAGCGCGAGCGGCAGCACCCTGACCTGGAATCTCGGCACCCTGGCGCCCGGCGCCAGCACCACCCTCACGCTCCAGGTCCTGGTCAGTGCGTCCCTGGCTGATGGCACCGTCCTGACCAACCGGGCCGCGATCCAGACCGACACGCCCGGGGATGACCCCGGCGATAACACCAGCTCGACGTATACCCGCGTGGATCGGGCCGATGTGGCCATTACGAAAGCCTCGCCCACCACCTTCCCGGTGCCGGCGGGCCAGCCGGTCACCTATGAGCTGGACTACCGCAATCTCGGCCCCGCGCCGGCGGCCAATGTGGAGATCCGCGATGTGCTCCCGCCACAGCTCCGCAGGGCGACCTGGAGCTGTGCCAGCGGCTGCAGCGCGAGCGGCAGCGGCGACGTGGTGCTCGCCCTCGGCACCCTGCCGCCCGGGGCCGGGGGGCGCATCATCGTCACGGCCATCGCGGAGACCGCGCTGCCGCGGGAGGCGTTTGTCAACGTGGCGCGCATCACCACGACCTCGCCGGAGACGACGACCACCAACAACGACGCCCAGCTCCCCGGGGAGGCATGGACCAGCGATCTGCTGATCACCAAAACGGCCGACCCGGTGGCCGTCGCCGGCCGCTCCTTTGCCGTGACGCTGGTGGTGCGGAATCAGGGACCCGGACCGGCGACGGCGGTGGAGGTCGTTGATGTCCTGCCGGCCGGGGTGACGCTGGTGTCCGCGAGCCCCGCCCCGAGCGGCAGCGCGGGCGGGGCGCCCCGCTGGGATCTCGGCACCCTGGACGCCGATGCCGAACGCACCATCACGCTGACCGTGGCCGCGGCGGCGGAGCTGGATGGGGGCACCATCCTGACCAACCGGGCCACCGTCACGGGCACGTCGGATCGCGACCCCACGAACAATGAGTCCCGCGCCACGACGGTGGTCCGCCGGGAGGTCGATCTGCGCGTCACCAAGACGGGGCCGGTCCGGGTGACGGCGGGGGACCCCATCACCTACACGATCACCCTCACCAATGCGGGGCCCAGTGTCGCCCGCGCGGTGACCCTGACCGATCCCCTGCCCCCGGGCCTCACCGTCCAGAGCGCCACGCCCCCGCCCAGCAGCACGAGCGGCAGCACCCTGACCTGGGATGTGGGGGATCTGGCGGTGGACGCGACCGTGACCATCAGCCTGACCGCCCAGACCGACCGGGCCCAGGCGACCGATCGGATCACGGTCACCAATACCGTCCAGGGGCGCGATGGCGGGACGGATGCCCCTGGGGGCCGCGGCGTGGCGCCGGACCCCACCCCGGATGATGCCACGGCCACCTGGCCCACGGATGTCGAGACCACCGATCTGGTGATCACCAAAACCATGCCGCCCTTCCTCGTCCCCGGGGTGGTCATGGAGGCCACGCTCCGGGTGGAGAATCGCGGGCCGGCGGATGCCCGGAGCGTGATCGTGCGCGATTTTCTGCCGCGCCCCATCACGCTCGTGGCCGCCGACCCCCCCGTCACGGTGGTCCCGGCCCGCTGGGATCTCGGGCCCCTGGCATCCGGCGAGGTCTATACCCTCACGCTCCGGGTGCGGGTGCCGGCGGACACCCCCCGCGATACCGTGCTGGTCAATCGCGCCACGGTGGATGCGAGCACGCCCGATCGCGATGAGGCGACCAATGTGGCCGAGGCCCCCACGATCGTGCGGCCCAGTGCGGATGTCCGCATCGTCAAGGACGGTCCCACGAGTCCCGTGCGCAGTCTGGACGAGGTGACCTACACGCTGCGCTGGACGCAGGGGGGGCCATCCGTGGCCGAGCAGGTCGTGATTCAGGATGTCCTGCCCGAGGGCTTCACCCTGCGTCGGGCGACCCCGGAGCCGACGCACACGGCGGCGGGGGTGCTGACCTGGGACCTGGGAACGCAGCCGCCGGACCGCACGGGCACCCTGACGGTGGTCGGGACGCTGCGGGGCGACGGGGTGGCCACCGATCGCCGCAATGTGGCCACGATCACCACCACCACCGATGACCCCGATCCCGCCTCGAATACGGCCACGCACACCGTGCGGGTCACCGCTCCCGATCTGCGGGTCACGAAGGACAATGGGGTCACGGTCGCGCAGCCCGGGGATCGCCTCACCTATCGCATCCGGGTGACCAATGCCGGGCAGGCCGCGGCCACCGGGGTCCAGGTGACGGAGCGCCCACCGCCCGGGGTGGTGGTGGTGGACGGTGACGGATGGACCCCCGAGGCGGATGGCGTCCTCACGCAGCGCATCCCCGTGCTGGAGCCGGATCAGTCCGTCGACCTGGTGTTCCGGCTGGATCTCCCGGAGCGAGCGCCGGCGGGCATGGTGCACGTGCGCAATGTGGTCACGGTCACCGATGATGGCCGGGCCGGCCCCGATCCCACGCCCACGGACAACACGGCCATGGATCAGGACCCCCTGATCTGGGGACGGGTGGGCGACCTGATCTGGTTCGACCGCAATCGCAATGGACGCCCAGACCCCGGCGAACCCGGGCTGGCGGGCATTGAGGTCGAGCTGGTCGAGCCGGAGACCGGGCGGGTCCTGGACCGTCAGATCACGACCAGCACCGGCGGCTATGGGTTCGATGGGCTCCGCCCGGGACGCTATCAGGTGCGGCTCAGCGGCACGGCCACCACCGGCCCGCTGGCCGGGTTCACGGTGACCACCGGGGCGTTCCCCGTGGGCGCGATCACGGCCGACCAGCGGGAGGATCTCGACCTGGACATCGGACTCTACAGTCCCACGGCCGCCGTGTCGCTGGCGTATCTGCAGGCAGACCGCCAGGCGGACGGCCGCGTGCGCATCCGCTGGGGGACGCTCGCCGAGGAGCAGACGGCGCGGTTTGTCGTCATGCGGAGCGCCCACCCCACGCGCGCGGCGGCCATCGTGGTGGGGACGCAGCCGAGTCTCGGGCGCCGCGGGGGGGACTACGCCGTGCAGGATGCCACGGCGCCGCCGGCGGCCCATGGCCCCCTCTGGTACTGGCTGGTCGAAGTCGAAGCGGATGGCACGGAGCACGTGCTGGGCGCCGTGCAGGTCGGGGCGGCGCCGGCGGCACCGGGCCAGGTCTTCCTGCCCCTGCTTCGGCGCTAACGACGACGGAGGAACCTGCATGCGCTGGGTCATCATCCTGCTGCTGGCCGGCGCCGCCGTGGCCGTGGGCATGGGAGCGTGGCCGACGCCGCTCACGGCGGCGCCCGTCGTCGATCTGCCCACGGCCACGCCGGCGCCGCCCACGGCCACGCCGGCG
>Ga0308412_1002312_pt1 | contig 10288 bp, 10 predicted proteins | sample HotsprottomLayer_FD_202357 | JGI IMG/M metagenome (GOLD analysis project Ga0308412, IMG submission 202357) | Hot spring phototrophic mat microbial communities from Octopus Spring, Yellowstone National Park, Wyoming, United States -... | ecosystem: Environmental > Aquatic > Thermal springs > Hot...
GCGGGTAGGGGGTGTCGAACCCGGTAACCCGCAGGGGCGGGGCCAGCAACTGGTCGAAAAGCTCTTCGGAAATGGTGGCGGTCACCTCCGAGGCCATGCTGGCCGTGCGCGGCGCTTCGGAGATCATGAGCAGGCGCCCGGTCTTGGCTACCGACTCCAGCACGGTTTGTTTGTCCCAGGGCATTACGGTGCGCAGGTCAATTACCTCCGGGTCGATGCCTGCGGCGGCCATCTCCTCGGCCGCTTTGAGGGTCTCGACCATTGGCCCGCCATAGGAAACCAGGGTGATGTCGCGGCCTGTGCGGCGGATGGCAGCCTTGCCGATGGGCAGCAAGAAGTCGTCGCTGGGTACCTCTTCCTTTACCGCACGGTAAAGGCGCTTGGGCTCCATAAACACCACCGGGTCATCGTTGCGGATGGCGGCTTTGAGGAGCCCTTTGGCGTCGTAGGGGGTAGAAACCACAATCACCTTCAGACCAGCGGTGTGGGCAAAGTGGGCTTCGGGGCTTTGCGAGTGGTGGTGACCCCCCTTCACACCCCCGCCGGTGGGCATGCGTACCACCATGGGGGCGCTGAACTGGCCTCCCGAGCGGTAGCGCAGCTTGGCGGCCTGGGAAAAGAGCTGGTCGATGCCGGGAAAAACGTAGTCGGCAAACTGAATTTCGGCCACTGGCCGCATCCCGTGGGCAGCCAGCCCCACCGCAGCTCCGATGATGGCGGCCTCCGAGAGGGGGGTATCCATCACGCGGTCGGGGCCATATTTTTGTTGCAGGCCCTCGGTGGCCAGGAAGACCCCACCCCGCTTGCCCACGTCCTCGCCCAGCAACACCACCCGTTCGTCGCGCTTCATCTCTTCGTCCAGGGCCTCATTTATGGCCTGGATAAGGGTCATGGTTGGCACAAAACCTCCTCAGGACTGCAGTTCCTCTGCTACCAGGCGCCGCTGTTCCTCCAGGTGCCAGGGGCGGGCGGCGTACACGTCGTCGAACATCTGCAGTGAGTCGGGTTCGCCGGCCTCGAGGGCTGCCTGCAGGGCGGCCTCGAGCGCCTTGGAGATTTCCAGCCGCAGCTCGCTGGCCCACTGGGCGTCCCACAGGCCCTGCTGTTCCAGAAAACGCTGGTAGCGCAGGAGGGGGTCTTGCTGGCGCTCGGCGGCCAGCTCCTCGCGCGAGCGGTAGCGGCTGTCGTCGTCGGCGGAGGAGTGCGCGCCAAAGCGGTGCACCACCAGCTCCACCAGGCTGGGCCCCTGACCGGCCCGGGCCCGCTCGATGGCTTCCCGCATCACGAAGTAGCTGGCCAGCACGTCCAGACCGTCCACATAGTAGCCGGGCAGGCCGTAGGCCTGGGCCTTGATGGCGATGTTCTCCGAAGCGGTCTGCTGGGTGATGTTGACACTGATGGCGTAGCGGTTGTTTTCGCACACAAACACCGCCGGAGCCCGCTGCACGGCGGCAAAGTTGACGCCGGCGTGCCAGTCGCCCTCGCTGGTTGCCCCGTCGCCAAAGGTGCAGACCACCACCTGGCCGGTGCGGCGTAGCTTCATGCTCAGGGCCGCCCCGGTGGCGGGGGGTATGTGCGAGGCGATGGCCGAGCAGACCGTAAACACATTGAGCGCCTTGCTGCCGGGGTGCGAGGGCATCTGGCGGCCCTTGGCCGGGTCGGCGGCGTTGCCTAGGGTCTGGCCAAAGATTTCCACCAGCGGCACCCCCAGGGCCATCACCAATCCCATGTCGCGGTAGTAGGGGAAGAGCCAGTCATGGCCTTTGCGCAGGGCGTGGGCGATGCCCACCTGGGCGGCCTCGTGGCCGGCGTGGGGCGCTATAAAGCTGGTCTTGCCGGTGCGCAGCAGGATGACCAGCTTTTCGTCTAGCAGCCGAGCGGCCAGCATGTCGCGGTAGAAGCGCTGGAGCTGCTCGGGTGGGAGGGCGTGCTCGAACGGGGCCATCCAGCGGCCCTGCTCGTCTACCAGCCGGATGGGTTCGCGGCTAAAAGGCTGAAAGCGTACTTTTTCCTGAACCATGTTGCCTCCTGGCTTACCGGGGTGGCCGGCCTGCCTATCGTGTCGGGCCTTGGGTAAAGGCCCTCGAGCGCGCGTCATCCTGGGTAAGGACCAACGCGGGGAAGCGCCCGACCAAAGCAAAAGACCCCCCGCACTGTGGGCCTGCGCAGTGGCTTTGGTATACCGGGCCAGAGGTTATGGGTGCGCCCATTCCAACCACTGGCTTTAGGCGCGCCTTCATAGGAACCTCTTAGTACCACAGATTATAGCCGGTTTTAGCTTTGGCCAGAATGTGACGAGCGGTAGGCCACTTTGCGTTACCTTGTACAATAAATCGCGGTGCTGGGTATTCGAACCGCTCTTTAGGCGCGGCCTGCCGCTGCCAAAACCTAGGGCACAGGGCGGATAGAGCTGCCCATAAAAGGTCTGGCCGGCGTGCACCGGGTATGAAGCTGAGGATCTGTGTAATTGGCAAACCCAAACTACCCTACGCCAGGGCGGCTTTGGAGGAGTACGCCAAACGGCTCGAGCGCCATACGAAGCTCGAGCTCCTTCACCTCAAGGAAGGCACCCAGGCCCGGGAAGGGCAACGCCTGCTGGAAGCCTCCAAGGGCTACCGCCGGGTGGTGCTGGACGAGCGGGGGCAGATGGTGGATACGCTGGGCCTCAAAGCCCGGTTAGAGGCCTGGGAAATGGAGGCCGAAAAGGGCGTGGCCTTTTTGATTGGGGGCGCCGAAGGCCACGCCCAGGCCGTGCGCGACCAGGCCGACTGGCTGCTGGCCCTATCCAGGCTCACCCTGCAGCACGAGCTGGCCCTGGTGGTTTTACTGGAGCAGCTTTACCGGGTCGAAACCCTCAAGCGGGGCGAACCCTACCACCGCTAGCCGGGTAGCTGTTTTGCATTAGCGGCAGGATGGGAAGAGTTGAGCCGGGCGCAGCAAAGGTTGGGGTGCTACGTAGGGCTCGAGCCTGAGTTGCAACCCACTGCGGCCCACGTTGAGGAGCGCAACGTTGCCCGATTCGGTGTACCAGGCGAATAGATCCCCCTGCATCGGTGTTGCCGTTGCCATTGACATCCTTCCAACCCTGAAGTTTGTACTGGCGATCCGCCGGCAGGTTGTTGAAGTTGAACGGCGAAGAGAGGACGTTTTGCGTAATCCCGATTTCCTCCGCGCACAGAATAGTGTCGCCCGATACTCCAAACAGGGTTAGGAGCGTTCCGTTGAGCGAGGCCATGGGCGGGGGTGGGGCCTGGGGCGCAGTGACCGTCAAGGTGATGCGGGTTTCTGCGCTGGCCCCGCCGCCGCTGCCGCCAATCACCAGCGTGTAGCTTCCGGGGCCGACCCCGCTGCCCACGCTCAGGCTGAGGGCGCTGTTCGCACTGGTGGGGTTGGGATCGAAAGAACCCGTGACCCCGTTGGGTTGACCGCTCAGGGTGAGGGTGACGGGGCCGCTAAAGTTGCTGCGGTTTACACCGATATTAATGGTGGCATTGCCCCCAGGGTTGAGGCTGAGGTTGGAGGGGGCCGCAGTCAAGCTGAGGGCGGGGCGCTCAAGCGCTCGAGGGCGGCCTTCGCGTCAATCAAGCCCGCACCGCAATCGTTGCCGCTGCCGCGATTACACTGAGCGGCGCTCAGTGGACGAGCGGTTTGCTTGAGGATGGTCAGGGCTTCGCCTGGCGTGAGGCTGGCCTTGCGGCTTTTCATCAAGGCCAGCACACCGGCCACATGGGGGGCGGCCATCGAGGTGCCCTGCTTGAAGCCGTAATTGTTGTTGTTGATGGTACTGAGAACGCCATTGGACGGGTTGTTGCGGGTATCGCCGCCCGGTGCCATCACATCGATGCGGGTTCCGTAGTTCGAATAGAAAGCCCGGTTTCCGTTCCGGTCGGTAGCGCCCACGGTGATGACCCCGCTGCAACCCGCCGGTGTGAAGGTGCTGGCGTCCGCGTTGGAGTTGCCGGCTGCTACTACCATGATTTTGCCCAGAGCCGCCACGTCGTTGATGGCAAGCTGCATGGTAGAGGACGGAGAACAGTTCACCCTGCCGCCCAGCGACATATTGATGATGTCGGCGGGATTGGCGTTATTGGGAACACCGGCTACATTCAGGCCGGCTGCCCAGCGCAGGGCATCGGCCACGTCGGCCAGGGTTCCCCCCTCGCTGCTCAAGGCGCGGATCGAAACCAGGCGCGCACCCCAGCTGACCCCGGCCACGCCGGTACTGTTGTTGGTGGCCGCGCCTACGGTTCCGGTCACGTGGGTTCCGTGGAAATCGCTGTTGCTGCCGGTGTCCTCGGGGTTGTCGTCGCGCCCATCGCCATCGCCGGAGACACTGCGGTCGCTCACGAAGTCGTAGCCGGGCAACAGCTTGCCAGCGAGGTCGGTGTGGGCCGAAAAAATGCCGTTATCAATAACCGTTACCCGAACCGAGCTGCTGCCGGTCTCGGCATCCCAGGCCTGGGGCAGGTTGATGGCGGCGTAGTGCCACTGTTCGCTGTAGCGGGGGTCGTTGGGGGTGAGCAAGGGCTCGAATATGTAGTTAGGCTCGGCATACTCCACGTCGCCTCTGGATAGCAATGCGGTCACGGCTGAAAGCGTGCCGCTGCTGTCGAGGTTGGCTCGGTACAGATGGGTGTTTGCCAGGCTCAACGAACGCAACCGCTGGAGGGCCACACCCCCCACCGAGAGGGTCTCGACCGATTGCAGGCTAACCCCGGATTTGAAGCGCACGATGATTTCACCCGCCACAAAGCGGGCCGCCTGGGTGCCGGCAGGGGGCGATGCTCACCGTGCCGCTGATGCTGCCGCTGCCAGGGGGCGGCGGGGCGCTTACGCTGATACTCACCGAAGCGCTTTTGCTGCGATCGGCCTGGCTGGTGGCGGTTACGGTGGCATTGCCGGGGCCTACCGCCGTCACCAAGCCGGTGGTGCTCACGGTCACCACAGCGGCGTTGTTGCTGTTCCAGGTGACCGCAGTATTGGAACTGTTGCGAACCTGTGAACTCAGTTGAAGACTCTGTCCGGTGAGCAAGGTGATAGGGCCAGGCGGGGTGATGCTGACGGAGACGGCTGGTGCGGGCGGATTGTTGCAGGCTGCGAGCAAGGCGAGGGCCAATACCCCGAGCAAGTGGATTCTGAACATAGCGCTAGCATACCTGCCCCTTGTTCGGGGGCTATGAAGGATGGGTAAAGATTTCTCAATGTGCTCCTACAGCCCTTTTGTCCCTCGTCAGGGGGGCATAAGCAGCTACTGCCAGCACCAAGAGCCCCGCCCAGAGCAAAAGCGCGGCGCCATACCCCGAGTTGCCCAGCACCACCCCCATGCCCCACTGGAGCAAGAACACCCCCATAAAACCCATGAAGTTGATGGCGGTGACGGCCCGCCCGGTCAGCTCGGTGGGGAAGGTCAGGCGGGCCTGGGCCAAGCTCAGGATGTTAAAAGCGCCGGTAAAGCCCATCAGTGCGTAAGTTGTATAGATGCCCCAGAGCGGCATCTGGGGCCACAAAGCCAGCAGAAGGGGCCCCAGGGTGAAGGCGATGCTGGCCGTGAGCAGCACCCGCGGCAGGCCCCAGCGGTCGGCCAGGGGGCCGCACAGCAAAAAGCCCAGCAGGGCGGCCAGCGAGAAGGTAAAGAGGATGCTGCCCACCTCGAGGCTCCCCAGGCCCCGCACCTTGAACAAAAAGTCGCCGCCCCACAGGGTCTGCCAGGCCAGAAACCCGCCCCCCACCATGAAGTTGAGCCAGCCCATGCGCCAGAACAGGCCGCTCTGCCAGATCAGGCTAGCCTTGCCGCCCTGGGCGCTGCGGGGCAGCGCCACGCCCCTCGGGGTGTTGCGGACCCCTAGCGCCACCACCAGGGCCACCAACACGATCACCAAAGCGCCCCACTCGAACACGGCCCGCCAGCCGATTTGCTCCTTGAGCCAGGCCAGGGGGCTCGAGGCCGCAATGGCCCCCGAGGCGCCCAGGGCCACGTACAGGCTGCTGATGCTGGCGTGGCGCTGGGCGGGAAACCACAGGGAAAAGGCCTTCAAAGCGCCCATCAGGGCCGCTGCAAAGCCGATGCCCAGGAGCGCTCGCCCCAGCGAGAGGATGAAGAAGTCCTGCGCCGAGGCGAAAATCAGCGCCCCCACAGCCCCCAACAGCATGAGCGCCGGGTGCACGAAGCGCGGGCCGAAGCGGTCGAGGAGGGAGCCCAGGGGCAACTGCGCGATGGCAAAGGTCAGGTAGAACAGGCTGGTCATCAGGCCCAGCTCGGCTGAGGTAAGGCCCAGGTCGCGCCTTAAATCGGGCGAGATAACCGCGTTGGTGGCACGAAAAAAGTAGGAGAGAAAGTAGGCCAGAAGCAGAATTATGAAAACCCGAAGGGCAGTTGACATGTCCTGTATCCTACCCCTATGAAAGCCAATCCGACTTCTGCCATGTGGCTCGAGCTCCTGGGCGGCCTTCTGGTGGTGCTGGGGGTCCTCCTGGCCTGGCTGGCCTTCACCCTGGCCCAGCAGACCCTGGACCCCACCCTGGAGAAAAACCTGCTGCGCGTCCGGATCGATCTCCCGGGTTTTTTGGACGGGGTGGCCCGCCGGCTTTCGGTCGCGGGGGCCTGGATGGCGGGGGTTGGAGCCCTGCTCTTTTTTGGGGCCAACTATCTGGTGCTGGTCTTCAGGGTGGTGCTGGGCTTGGCGGCCCTCTTCGCTTTGGGGGTGTGGGCCTGGCTGGCCCTGGCTTAGCGGGGTCAAAATGAACCCTCTGCCCTAAACATCTGGTTCCAGATGAGCTACCCTGTTGACATGGCTTTCGTCACACCCCGAGCTATTCGCCAGGACTTTCCCCTGCTAAAGCGCCACCCCAAGCTGGTCTACCTTAACTCGGCGGCCACCAGCCAGAAGCCCGAGGTGGTCATAGAAGCGGTGTCCCGTTATTACCGAGAACTCAATGCCAGCGTGCACCGCGGGGCCTACACCCTCTCGACACAGGCCAGCGAGGCCTACGAGCAGGCCCGCCGCACTTTGGCCCGCTTCATCGGGGCTGATGAGCAGGAAATTATCTTCGTGCGCAACACCACCGAAGCCCTCAACCTGGTGGCCTACACTTGGGGGTTGCGCAACCTGGGGCCCGGTGACGAGATTTTGCTCACCGAGATGGAACACCACGCCAACCTGGTGCCCTGGCACCTGGTCTGTGAGCGCACCGGAGCCAGGATCAAGGCCATCCCACTCGGCCCGGATGGGCGCTTGGAGCTGGAACATCTCAACACCCTCTTGACCGAGCGGGTCAGGCTGGTGAGCGTGGTGCACGTCTCCAATGTGCTGGGTACGGTCAACCCGGTCGCCCAGATCGCCCAGGCGGCCAAGGCCGTGGGTGCTTTGATGGTGGTGGACGGGGCCCAGTCGGCGCCCCATATGCCCCTGGATGTGCGGGCTTTAGGAGCCGATTTTTACGCCTTTTCCGGACACAAGATGCTGGGGCCCACGGGTATCGGGGTGCTCTGGGGGCGCTACGAGGTATTGGAAACCCTAGCCCCCTTTCTAGGGGGAGGCGGCATGATTCGGGAGGTCTTCGTTGACCGCTCCACCTACGCCCTGCCTCCGCAGCGTTTTGAGGCCGGAACGCCAGCCGTGGCCGAGGCGGTGGGGCTGGCCAAAGCGGTGGAGTATCTGCAGAGCCTGGGCATGGACTGGGTGTGGCAACACGAGCTCGAGCTGGCCTCCTACGCTTTGAAACGCCTGGACGAGGAACTGCCGGAGGTGCGCACCTTTGGCCCCCGCGGCCCCGACCGTAGCGGGGTGATCCCCTTTGTACTGGGCGGTATCCATGCCCACGATGTGGCCACCGCCCTCGACCAGTACAACGTCGCGGTACGGGCCGGACACCACTGTGCCCAGCCCCTGCACCGCAAGCTTGGCGTTCCCGCAACGGTGCGGGCCAGCTTTTATGTCTATACCACCACCGAGGATGTGGATCGCTTCATCGAGGCCCTGAAGAGGGTGCGGGAATTTTTTAAGGACTGGATCTGAGTCGGCGCCATGGCTGCCATAAAATGAAGTCTATGAGCCTTTTGGACGAACTATACAAGGAGATCATCCTGCGCCACTACAAGTTGCCGCGCAACTACGGCTCCCTAGAGACGGCCAATGTGCGGGTGATGGGCGACAACCCTTCCTGTGGCGATCAGATTGAGCTACAGGTACAGACCGACGGCGAGCGCATCGCCGACCTGCGCTTCCGCGGGCAGGGCTGTGCCATCTCGCAGGCTTCGGCCTCGCTGATGACCGACCTGGTCAAAGGCAAAACCTGGGAGCAGGCCCTGGCGCTAGAAAAGCAGTTCAAGGCCATGGTTGTGGACGGGGCAGCGCCCACCCCCGAGCTGGGCGAGCTGGCTGCGCTGTCTGGGGTGCACAAGCTGGCAGCCCGGGTCAAGTGCGCTACCTTGGCCTGGAACGCGCTAGAACAGGCCGCCCAGGAAGCCAGGGCCCAGGGTAAAGCGCCTAGCAAAGCAGGGTGCTGAAGTCGTTGAAATCGGCGCGAAAACCGCCGGGTACGCCCTTGGCGATGACCGAGACGGCATCGTGGGAGTGCAGGCTCTCGAGGTGAGCACAGGCCACCTGAAAGTCGCGGATGCGCTTGTCGGCCACAAGTTGCTCATAAACCAGCCTTGCGGCATCCTCTACAAACTTCACGTATGCCCCGTTCAGCTCGGCAAAGGCCTGTTCGTCCTCGCGCTTAGCCATCACCTGGGTCTCGGTCTTGAGGGCTGCGCGGGCATGCAGAATCAGGTCTTCCAGGTGCAACGAGGTGTCGGGGGCGACCTCCACCTTAATGCGGGCCTTAGAGCGTTGGCTGTGGGGAATGGCGTACACCCCACGCTGGTCGCGGGCGTGTTCGGCTAGCTCGGCCGAGCAAGGACAGGCTGAGGAGTAGACGAAGTCGAGTTCAACAAAGCGGCGGAGCACGCCGTTTTCATCAACAAAGGCCTCGTAGCTGCCGCTATAGTACTGGTAGCCTTCCAGGCCGGAGCGCAGGGCCGGAACCAGCATGGGGTAGCTGAAGGCCACCTTGACCCTGGCGCTTAGGCTACCCAGTTCGCGGCGGTAGCTCCCCACCACCTGGGCCAAGGTATCCAGGCTGAATACCTCGTCTTTGTAGGTATAAAAGGTGCGGATGATCCGGCTCATGTTAATGCCTTTGAGGTTAGCCTCGAGCGAAACCGTGCCGGTGACGCGGGCCTCGAGGGTCAGGGCTTCGCCCGCGGGGGTGGCAAACTTGAGCGGGAGTCTGAAGCCTGAGATGCCCACCTGCTGAATGGCGACGTTGGCCCCTTCAACCGAGTCCATGGTCTCGGTCATGTCGGGTAGGCTGGCCTTGTAGGCCTCGTCGGGCTGGAACTGATGGTCGTAGTGGCGGGTGATGATGGGTTCCGCGCCATCGGTGTTGCGGAACAGGTAAGCTTTTTTACCGCCATTTTTGTCCAGCTTGAGGGGAGGAGTATCGAGGATTTGCTTATTGTCGTAGCTGAGCAAGGCCGTCTCCTTTTTCGTCAGCAACCTCGAGCAGTCTGACGAGTGCGTCTTTGAAGGGAGGTTAGGGTGTGGTGTTCTGCGCCACCCCCCTTCAGCCTGGCGCAGGCACCAATGGCAGTCTAGTCCAACTGCACCCACACAGCATGCCACCTTGTACATAAACTGAACGTAACCTAGACGCTTGTTTTTATTGCCCTTTGAACGCCGCGCTATTTGCTACAGGTTCCAGCCACCCGAAACCTCCAGCACCTGGCCGGTTAGGTATCCACTTCGCTCATCCACGAGGAACAAAACCGCCCGAGCCAGTTCGTCTAGCTGGGCCAGGCGCCCCATGGGGATTTCGCCGATGGGCTTGGAGATAGAGTTTTCGGCCACCCCCGGCGAGACCACATTCACCGTTACGCCTTTGGGGGCGAGGCGCTGGGCCAGCGATTTGCTATAGATAATTAGGCCGGTTTTGGCGATGACGTAAGGGGTAATCTCCGGACGGGCCAACAAATTCTGCGCGCCGGCAAACCCGATATTCACCACACGCCCGTACCCGGTCTGGCTCAGGTAGGGGAGGGCGGCCTGGGTCAGGTAGAACGCGGCGTTGAGGTTGGAGTTGAGCATCCAGTGCCACTCCTCGGGGGTGGTCTCTTCGATGGGTTTTTTGAGGTAGTCGCCCACGTTGTTGACCAGCACCTGCAGGCCCCCCAGCTGCTCGACCACCGCAGCGATGAGGGCTTGGGCTTGGATAACTTGCGTTACATCAGCTTTTACCTTGATGG
>Ga0308412_1002314_pt1 | contig 10281 bp, 5 predicted proteins | sample HotsprottomLayer_FD_202357 | JGI IMG/M metagenome (GOLD analysis project Ga0308412, IMG submission 202357) | Hot spring phototrophic mat microbial communities from Octopus Spring, Yellowstone National Park, Wyoming, United States -... | ecosystem: Environmental > Aquatic > Thermal springs > Hot...
GAGGTAGCCAAAGGCGTAGTCACCGGAGATTTTCAACTGGGCCGACTGAATGCCTGCGACCCCGCCATCCTCCCGGCTGATCAGCTCGACCTTGTACCCTTTGGATTCGGCCCACATCATATACATGCGCAGGAGCATTTCCGACCAATCACACGCCTCGGTCCCCCCTTCGCCGGGGTGGATTTCCAAGAAGGCGTTGCAGTGGTCGTTCATGCCCGAGAGCATCGACTGGAGCTCGAACTTGTCGAACGCCTCGCGGGCCTTTTGGGTGGCTTGGTCAATCTCGTCGTCCAACGAGTCGTCGCCCGCCTCGTCGGCCAGTTCGACCAGGGCTTGGAGGTCTTCGGCCTGTTTGACCAGCGCCTCGTAAGGCTTGAGGACCGCGTTGAGGGTCTTGATCTCGGCGATGGTGGCCTTGGCACGATCCTGGTGGTTCCAGAAGTCGGGCGCGTTCATCGCTTCCTCGAGTTCCTGGCGTCGGGCGAACTTATCGCCCAAGTCAAAGAGAGTCTCGAAGCTGGAGAATGTGTTCGATGACCTCCCGCGTTGAACGGGCCTGTTCGATATCCATGAGGCTTGCACTCCCAGGTCGGGACGACGAAAACACCCCCGTTGGGCGGGGCGGTTGAAACGCGTGAAGAACACCCGCCACGCTCGAACCTGGTTCTTGGAGACGAGGCCAACGCCAAGACCCGCGTTCCTCTCTCCGCGATCCGCGTGACCTTGGAGGGTTCTTCCGTTGGACATCCTACCCGCGACCCGGGTTCCCGACCAGTCGCCTCGGCGGAGGATTACCGGCCGTCTCGCTCCGTCACCCACGGGCGGGTTGCATTTGGGGCACGCCCGGACCTTCCTGGTGGCCTGGCTGGCGAGCCGAGCGTCGGCGGGCGGCGGGCGGGTCGTGCTGAGGCTAGAGGACATCGACGCCAGCCGGGTCCGTCCCGAGGCGTTGGCGTCGATTGTGCGCGACCTGGAATGGCTTGGGTTGGATTGGGACGAGGGGCCGATTCGCCAGTCGAACCGTGTCCCGCTCTACGCCGACGCCTTGGAGCGTCTCAAGCGCGCCGAGGCGGTCTATCCCTGCCTTTGTACCCGCGCCGACATCCAACGGGCCGCCTCAGCCCCCCACGAGCCGATCCGGTTGGACGCGGAGGGGCGGTCGCTGACCTGGGAGGTCGGCCCCGCCTACCCTGGCACCTGTGCGGGCCGAAGCGTCGCCGAGGCGGCCGAGTTGGCCAGGGCGGGGCGAGCGTTCGCTTGGCGGTTCCGGGTCGCCGACCCGAACCAGACGATCGTCTGGGAGGATGAGTTTCTGGGACCAATCGCTCTGACGCCTCGCCAAGTCGGCGGCGACTTCGTGGTGGGACGTTCCAGCGGCGAGCCTTCCTACCAACTCGCCGCAGCGCTCGACGACGCCCTGATGGGGGTCGATCTGGTGGTGAGGGGCGACGACCTGATTCCCAGTACGCCTCGACAAATCCTCATCCAACGGGCTTTAGGCCATGTCTCGCCTCGATTCTTCCATCTGCCCCTCGCGCTGGCTCCCGATGGTCAACGTCTGGCCAAACGCGACGCAGCGCTCAAACTGGAGACGCTCCGCGAGCGCGGAGTGGCTCCTGAGGCGATCATCGGAGAGGCGGCCCGCTCGTGCGGCTGGCTCGATCCCAACCGACCCGCCCCGCTGGTCAGACCGCGCGACCTGATTCCCCTGTATGACCCCCGGCGCATCCCCCGGGTGCCTTGGGTTGTTCCCGCCACCTGGATGTGATCCACGACGGCGGATCGGTCCATGAGTCCACAACCAGCGTCGGAGTTCGATCAAGCGATCGGCACGTTGTAACGTTGCAGACCATTCTTGAGGGCGGCGACCGCGTCGCCGAAGCGTTCGGGACCGGTGAACCCCCGGGTCAGTTCGGCGACGACAAGGTGGGGCTCCAGCACGCAGAAGCCTCGATAGCCCGATCGCACTGCGTCGGCGATCAGTTCGGGGATGCGTCCCTGGCCCTCGCCGGCCGGAACGTTCTTATGCAGGGTGGTGTCGTAATCTTTGACGTGGAAGTGAATCACCCGGGACTTGAGACGATCCCAGGCCGCTTGGGGGTCTTGACCGACCTCTAAATAGTTGGCTGGGTCGAAGGCGTGCCCCAGCGCCGGGGAGTCGATTGTCTCCAGAAGGTCGGCTACGCGGTCGGCGGTGTCGCCGTAGAGGAACTTTTCGTTTTCCAACACCAGGGTCAGGCCGCGTTGCTCAGCCCGCTTGACCTTGGCGGTCATGCGCTTCAAGACCTCGTCGCGGAAGGTGGCGGGGTCAGGCGGTGGAGTCGGTTCCTGGGGCATGTAATAGCTGAAGATGCGAATCCGCGGGGTGCCGTAGAATTCGGCCAGGTCCATTGCCCTCTCGAAGTCGGCCAGGTGGGGTTCAAATGGTTCGTCGATCCGAATTTTGCCGATCGGCGAGCCAATCGCGCTGAGACCAAAGCCCCTGGAGCGCAGCAACTCCCGAAACCCCTCGTGTTGGGCAGCGGTCAATTTCATGACGTTGGTGTCGTGGATCGACCGGAATTCGAGATAGCGGATCCCGTGGCGCTCCAGCACGTCGAGTTGTTCAACGGGATCGGTGGCGATTTCGTCGGCGAAGGCGCTGAGGGTGATCATGGGGTCATCGGGGCTTGAGGGACCGGCGGGTTTCCAACCGGTTCGAATGACGTTGGAGAAGCGATCGCCGCGGGGTTGGGCGGCCATTGGGCGAAACGGCATCGACTCGGAGAAGAATCGGGCTCATCATAGCGTCGCGGAGCGGATCGACTCAACACGCGGCTTCCCTCCCGCCTGGGTCATTCTCGTTTGTTCTCGTTCGACTTGTTAACGAGGCGGGCTTGGATTGGTCGTTGCCAACCACCGGAAAGGGGTTTCGTCACCATGACGACATTGCTGATCGCCTTCGTGTTGTATGCGCTGATTTTTTACGCGGTGTGCTACGTGGTGACCGAGAACGCTCAAAACTTCCTCTACAACCAGCCGGTTCAGGGAATGCCCTGGCGGGTGGGGATCGTCGCCCTGGCGAGTGCCGCCCTGGCGACCTGGCTCAAACCGTCGTTCGACACGATGTTCACATCCGAATGGTATTGGACGCTGCTGGCGGCGGTGATCTGGTTCACGCTGTTTTTGTTGGTTCTGGAGTTCGAGGTGGTCCACGCCGCGGCGGTCGGGTTGGTGACGATGGTGCTGATCTGGGGCTTGGCCGGCTTAGCGGTGCAGGGAGTGACCCGTTCACCCGAGGAAACCGCTCGGGAGCGCAACCGCCGTTTCGTCACCCAGCCCGACGACCCCAACCGCCGCAACATCCGCAAATCGTCTTCCCTCCCCACCTTCACACCAGCCTCCAAGGCCGAAGGCCAGACCAACACCAACGCGGCTGCCAAGGCAGCTCCCAGCGGATCCTGAGCGCAGCGGGGGGAACCGAAACGTCGCTCATCTCAAACCAAACCAAACCAAACCGCTGCGCCACCGGCGTCCTCCCCCACGACACGCAGGGAAGAACGCGACGACCAGCGCGGCGATGATCGCCACCTCTCCAAACAATCATATAATGAGATGAGCGTAAGTTTGGTGGCGAGGCGATGTGGTGGTCACTTGGTTTCGCCGGTGCCGGCCTTGGCCTTTTTGAGCAGTTCGGGCAGGATCGTTTCCAGCTTGCCGCGGGCGTTGGTCGAGAACAGGTTGCCCTCGGCGTCCACCACGAAGATTGCCGGAATGGCGTTGATGCCCCACGAGGAGGAGAACTCGCTCTGCCAGTAGTTGCCCTGGTAATACTGGGGCCAGGTGATTTCGTTTTCCTTGACAAACGTCTTGAGCGCCTCGAGGCCGCCTTGTTCAACCGGCTGGTCGAGGCTGACGCCGATGAACTCGACGCCTTGATCTTTGTATTGGGCGTAGATCTTCTTCATGTTGGGCATTTCGGCGACGCAGGGACCGCACCAGGTGGCCCAGAAATCGACCACGATCACCTTGCCCTTGAGGGTCTTGTTGGAGATGACCTTGCCGGAAATGGCGTCGGTGAACTCGAACTCAAATGGCTTACCGACTGCTTCGAGTTGGCGCAGGCTGCCTTTGGCGCGTTGGGCTTCGCGGCTGTCGGGGAAGATCTCGATCAGCTTCTTGTTGAACGCCAGGGCCACATCTGGATCGTCAACCCGGAGCGCCCCGATCGACAGCACGCCCGGAGCGCGTTGATCTTGGGGATATTTCTCAATGAACGACTCCACCGCCTTAACGATGGCCTCTTGATCCTGGCTGAATTGGAGGACCACCAGGGTGTTGAAGTAGGCGGCGGTGGCGGCCAACCGGCCGCCGCCCGCGGCGTAGCCATCGATCTCCTTGCGGAGGTCCTCCAACTTTGCCTGGTTGCCCGAGGAGGCCCCCATCAGGGCTTGCCAACGCATCGGTAGCAGTTGATTCAGGATGGGGTTGGTGGGATCGACCTTGGCGAGTTCGCCGATGAGTTCGGCCTGCTTGACCTGAGCGGCGTTCAGCTTGGCCGAGTAGTCGTTGCGGTACTTGGCCTGATCCTCGGGGGACATCGCCCGATACGCCTGCATGTCCACAGTGGGCATCTGGACAGCCTGAATCGCCTGGAGAATCTCCTCGGCAGAACGATCCTGCGCTGGGGCCGGCGCGGCGGTCAGGCCAGCCAACGCCGCGGGAACGACGGACAACCAACGGAACATAGGAGGGAACTCCATCGAACGAGAAAAAACGGGGCGGGGAACTGTCGTTGGGAGGGATCGAGGAAGGAGGGAACAGATAGAGCAGGGCAGGGCAGCGTAGCGCGTGTGATGTCACCGTTGGGTCGATCTCCGACCCGGAAGCGGCGCGGGTCCACTGAGCCGGCGGGGTTGCGAGTCAAGAGGGGTCGGCGTTGGGCTTGGAGGAAGGGTTCCGGGAATCGCCGTCGGCGGGTGGTTGCTCGGAGTTCGGCGCTGATTGCGGCGTGGTCTTCTCGAGAGCCGTCGCCTCGCTGGTCGCATTCTGGGACGCAGACACGGCTGGGGAGGATTCATTCTTGTTGGCGGACGCGCTGGCGGGCCGCTCCCGAAGCTTGGCCAGTTGCTCAGGGATGAGGCGCTCGAGTTGACCGCGGGCTTCGCGGGTGACAAGAACGCCGTCGCCATCTAGAAGGAGGATCCGGGGGATGGTGTCGATCCCTTGTTGGTTGGCGATGATCAGCGAGTTGACCGGCGCGGAATGAAACTGGGGCCAGGGAATCTCATTGTCGGTGATGCACTTCTTGAGGTCATTGATTCCTTTTTCATCCAGGGAATCGACGCTCAGACCGATGAACTCGACGCCTTGATCCTTGTATTTGGCGTAAAGTTGTTTCATTCTGGGCAGTTCGACCAGGCAGGGGACGCACCAGGAGGCCCAAAAATCGAGGACGACGACCTTGCCTTTGAGGTCGCTGAGTCGGATCGTCTTGCCGGTGAGGACATCGGGGAACTCGAAGTCGGGAAAGGGTTCGCCGACGCCGCGGATGCGGTCGAGTTCCTCCTTGACTTTGGTCTGGAGGTCTTTGGGGAGTTGACTGCCCAGGGAGGAAATCAGTTCGGTCAAGGCAGCGCGTCGAGCGGGCAATTCGGGCTCGGCCAGGGCCAGTTCGACCTGCAGTTCAGGGATCACCGGGGCGTTGGGGTTGGCGGCCGCGAAGTCGGCCACCGCTTTGCGGACCGGTTCAGGATCGCGGCGGGGGTCTTCACGAAGTTGCCGCACCAAAGCGCGGGCTTGAAAGTAGGTGGCCAAGGATTTGAAGCCGGCATCGGCGGTTGGTTCGGACAAGACGTTGGCGGTTTCATTGAGGACGATTCGAGGGTCGCTGTTCTCCAGCAGGACCAACCAGCGCTGGGACATAAGTTGACCCAGCCCGGCCTTGGATTCGGACAACTCGTAAAGTTCGCGGATAAGTTCGGCCTGCTTGGTTTGGAAGACGAGTTTGGCCTGCGCATCCTCCTCGCTGGGGGGGCGCAGGTTGCGTAAGTCGCGGGTCACTTGTTCAATGGTTCGGCGGTCGTCGCAGCCGAGCGTCGTGGTCAGTACCAGGGCGCTCAAGCCGAGGAGGAGGCCAGCCTTCAATAAGCCGGCTGGAGTCATCGCGCGTGGCCGTTGATCCCGCGCCCCCATTTTCATTCCACATTCATTCACATTCATTGTTGCCCCGTGGCTTGACCAATCCGATCGGTTGAACAGCGAGCCTTTGGCCACCCGTGCTTTGGGCGTCCCTTTAGGAGACACGCTTGGTCCCGTCTTTTGGAATGGATGAGTCTCGATTGCGGCAACCCGCCCTCGCAACCTCATCCTATCCGGTTTGGCGGCCTTCTGGAAAGGGGGCGCGTGGTTTCCGCGCCGACTCGCTCCGAGTGGCGGGTAGGGTGGGTTTGAACAGGCTTCAAAGGGACCCCGGTTTCCTCCTTCATCTCCGACCACGCGCTGGATCAAAACGGCTCGTCGGGACGAGAGGCGGGACGCGGCGCAACCAGAGAGGGAGCAGCGAGGTCTTCTTCATCCACGTATTTAGACACGCTCATTCTGATAGGGGTTCCCCGACGAACGGGACGATCAGGTGGAGGAGTTTGATCGGTGACGATGGAGCGACCGATCCGCTTGGGATCGCGGCTGAAGACCTCGCGGAACTGGCTGACCCGGCCGCGGGCGTCGATCTGTTCCAAGAGTCGCTCTGCCTGGTCAAGATCGAGTCCAATGAGACGGGGCGGGGTGAAGCCGGGGGTGAGGCGGACCACAGCGCGGGGAGGAACCGGAGCGCCGGGTCCGGGCTGCTGTTCCAGCACCTTGTCACTGGGCAGGCCGTCCACGGTGAGTTCCACCGTGAGCCCTAGGTCGGAGAGCTTGCGACGCGCTTGGTCCAACGACAGGCCGACCAGCGACGGCAGGCTCATTCGGGTGTCCAACTTGATCTCCGAGCCGCGTGGGACCGACTCGCCGGCGCGGGGGATCTGGTTGGTGACGCGGTCGCCGTCGCGGGGATCATCCGCCTCGCGATAGGCCACGTTGAACCCTTCGCGGCCCCGCAGCAGGGCAAACGCTTCGCCATACGTCAGCCCCACGACCTGGGGTACCCGCGCCACGGCTCGGCCTAAGTTGATGACCGTGCCTGGCTCCACCAGACTTCCCGGCGATGGTTGAATCGGTCCCACGATCTTGTCGCTGGCGCGGGGTTGGCCCAAACCGTCGGCCCCTTCGACGTCGGCGAACCGGAATTCGAGACCCAAACGTTTGAGCGCCTCTTCGGCCTGCGCGACACTCAGCCCCACGAGCTGGGGCACCTCGCGTCCCAGGGTCAGCTTCACGGTGTCCCGAAGCGCGATCAGGGTTCCCGGCTCGACCGACTGGGCGATCACTTGATCGCGGTCGCGGGGCGGGCGAATCGACGGGTCCAAGTCGATCCGGTTGGCCTCGGCCCACCGTGCCACCACCTCGAAGGGGGCCCGCTCCAAACGAGGCACGCGCACCTTCAACTCCAAACGCAGTTTTGAGCCGCGTGGCACTAAATCGCCCGCGGCCGGGGATTGCCCCACGACCACCAACGAGTCGGGCAGGCCTTGGGCGTCCAGAGGCTCCAGCCCCAACGGTTCCAGCCGTTGGCGGGCCTCCCGCAGGCTGATCTGACCGGAGAGGTCCGGCACCACCACCCGCGCGTCCAGTTTGACTCGTCCCCCCAGCGGCAAATGGCTAGGCTGACCCGGACCAAAGGGCGGCGGCGTCTGAGCCACCACCACATCCTCCTCGGGATTCGCGCCGGGGATCGTCTCGGCCTCCAATCCCGCTTTGCGTAAGGTGTCGATCGCCTGAGCCAAACGCATCCCGGTCACATCCGGCACCAGCGCCCCCTGGGGAGCCAGCTTGAGGATCACCGAGGCGTTGAGAGGCACGATTGTTCCCTCGGGCGGCTCTTGGGCGACCACTTTAAGCGGCACGTCGTCGATCCAACCCGCGGCGACCCGACCGACCAGTTCCAGACGCTCTAAGGTCTCGCGGGCGTCCTCGGCCCGATCGCCCACCAGGTTGGGAACCCGTCGTCCGGGGGTCAGGGTAATCTCGCGCGAGGCCGGTCCCACCGACCCTTCGGGCAAAAACAGCGCCGCACCGGCTTCGGGGCTTTGAGACCGCACTCGGATGTCAGGACGATCGAGCCACTGGCGGGCGGCGGGATCGGGCTCGAGTTTGCGTCGAGCCAGAATCTCGCGGGCCTCCGCGAAGGTTTTACCGGTCACGTCGGGCACGACCCGTTGCACCGCCAGTTGGATGGGCTGTCCCAGCGCCAGCGCTTCCCCCGGCGCGGGTTGTTGCTCGACCACGCGATCCTCGCCCAAAGCTTCGGCGGCCCGACGCACGGCGAATCCGGCCTGGGCGGCCCGATTGATCGCCTCGTCGAGCGTTGCGTTGATCAAGTTGGGCACCGGTCGAGCCAACTCCACCTTGAGCGAGCCACCGGCAATCACTGGACGGCCCGGCTCGGGACTCTGCGCGCGGATGCGGTCCCGGTCCGAAACCTCGATCCGAGGCACGCCCTCCCCCTGGGGCACAATCGGTTCCAGGTCGAGCTTCCAGGCGACAGCGCGTTCGCGGGCCTCCCGCCAGTTCAACTCGACCAACCGCGGAGCCGGCCGCGACCCCACCAACGCCACGGCCGTCCCCGGACGGACCCAGGTGCCCGGCTCGGGCCGCACCTCGTCGATGCGGTCGGTTCGAAACAACGACTCGTGTCCCAACGTGTTCAACCCGGCGTTGAACAGCCACCGAATCGCGGTCTCCGCCGACTCGCCCACCACCGCCGGAACCGCCACCTCGTCCGCGCTGAGACCGATCAGACGTTCTGAAGCCGTCAAGGTCCCCCGAACCTCCCGGAGGTCCCCCAAGACACGGCCCTGGATCGTCAAAGGATCGCCGCCGCCAGCCAACGCCGCTGAGGAGGACGATAAGGCGGTCCAGGCCGTCTCGAAACGTCGATCGGCCAGCCAGACCACTTCAACCACTCCCGGAGCGCCATGAGTTCGAGTCGCCGCCAAAGCGCGTCGCAGATGAGTCGCTGGGTTGTCCAAACCAGCCCGGACCAGCCAACCCCAGGCCCAACAGGCCGCGTCGTCGGCCATCTGTCCGTCGCCGTCGAGGTCCAAAGCCTCTGCACGTCCTCGACCGTCCCCCAGGGATCCCGCCCAACGGCTCCAGTCCAACCGCGCCTGGTCGCGTTGGTCGGGCGACAGCACGATCCCCAGGTTGCGCGCCACGGTATCCAGTACCAACTCAGCCGGCAGGTCGTCGGGACCCGCCCCACGCCCCGCTCGGGCGACGAACTCCGGCTCGTGAGTCCGGATCGCCTCGGCGATCGCCCGCCCCACCAGACCCGTCGGCGCGGATCGACCAACGCTTCCCAAGGCGTCGATCCCCCCTAGGGCCAGTTCGAGAGCCAAGACCCGCTCCGCGGTCAGCGAGGGATCGACACCTACGAATCGCGCGCCGCCGCCGCGCAACGCCGTGGTCGGACCATCGAGCCAAACCTCGGCCTCCGCTTGACCTTCCAGCAACGACTCGTCCGGCAGAATCGCGGCTGGATCCTCAATCTCCATCGCGGCGTGGCGGGGGTTTTCGATTTTGGCGGCGATGTTGTCGGCGGTGCGCCCACCGGCCATCAACGCCACGCCGAAGGCGTCGGCCAACCGCTCCAACCGAACCGAGCGAGCGGCCTCGCCGAACGAGGTGGGCGAAGCGACGGCATGGGACGCCTTGCCGCTAACGAGCTGAGCGTCGCCGCCAGCGACTGGCTCCAGACGGGCCACCAAGGCGCGGCCCCGACGCGCCCAGGAGTCGGCGGGCCACCCTTGGGCAACCACCCTCCAGGCGTCGGGACGTTCGATCCCGGTTGTAAAATCGATCCGTCGCCCCGAGGCGTCCCGTCCATCCAACCGCAGCCCCGCGCGTCCCGCCTCACGCTCGGCTTGGATCGGATTGAGCCCCACGATTGTCGGAACCCGCGTGGGTTCGTCCAGTGGGGCGAGCTGGGCCTCGGACCATTCCCGACCACTTAGAAGCAGGCGGTTGTCTTGAACCCGCCACTCCACCGCGCGGGACCGCGAGCCGTCGGGATTGACTAGGCGCAACCGCAACGCGCCGTTGGACGCCCCCGCCGGAGGACCACTCCAGACCAGACGGGTCCAGACCACCGCCCCCCGAGGCGTGGCGTCGCCAAACCGCAACCAGGAGCCCGGTTGGGTA
>Ga0308412_1002320_pt1 | contig 10264 bp, 8 predicted proteins | sample HotsprottomLayer_FD_202357 | JGI IMG/M metagenome (GOLD analysis project Ga0308412, IMG submission 202357) | Hot spring phototrophic mat microbial communities from Octopus Spring, Yellowstone National Park, Wyoming, United States -... | ecosystem: Environmental > Aquatic > Thermal springs > Hot...
CGGGTCAGGCGGGTGGTGAGTGGCCGGGTCATGCGAAACCCCTGCGAGCAACAGTCTACCTTCCCGCAGGAGAGGATAGCAGAAGCGTGTAATCAACACATAAATCTTTCCGCCCCTTTGACTGACATGATTGTTATCTGTCTGGCCATCATCAGTTGCGGAGGAACCACCAGGCAACGATGGCGACGATCAGCAGCACCGGCGCCATGGCGATGAACAGGATCTCAAGACTTTTGCCTTCCCAGCGGGGCGGTCCCTCGATGGCCGGCTGACTCCGGCTTTCGTCAGGTAGCGGGGTTGGCGTAGGCACGGGGGTTGGTATGGGGGTGGGGGTAGGCAGGATCCGAGGGATGGGAGTAAACGTCGGCGGAGGCGCCACGTCAGGGGCGGCCACAGGCGCGCTGGTGTACCAGATCGTCTGGCGCGCTCCCTGGTCGCCATCGGTGTCGGTGGTCATCCAGACAGCGTGGAGCCGGTTGCCCCGTTCCACTACCAGGCGTGGGCTCTGGGGCGCCGCGCCCGGACCGGTCAGCGCTTCCGGCGCCGACCAGTTCAGGCCATCCCAGGTGAGGTGCCAGAGCCGCGGCTCGTTATCGCCGGTCGTGCCTATCACTCCGACCACGAGCATGTGCATGCGCCCGGCGCCATCTGCGGCCAGGCTCAGGCGTCGCTCAGAGGCGGCGCTCCCGGCAGGACTGGTTACCTCAGGCACCAGGCCGGGCGGCGACCAGGTGCGCCCACCGTCATTCGAGCTCTGGAACAACACGCTGCCGGAAATGGCGCTGGCGTAGATCGCAAGCAACTGTCCGGCGCGTCCAATGCCGAGGGTGACCTGAGAGAGCTGATCGTCGCGAACGCCCAGCAGAACAGGCTCTTCCCACCTCTGCCCGCCATCAGGAGAACGACGGTAGATCGGAAAGGTTCCACCGTCAGGTAGGCCGGGGCCTTGATGTTCCCACAGCAGGTGGACCTGGCCCAGATCATCGGCGCCGATCTGTGGGGCAAGGTTGGCGCCATCGAGCAGCGAGAGATTCTCGGCGCGCGTCCAGGTAAGGCCCCCATCGGAGGAGCGACGGTAGCGCACGTCCTGGCAGGTGGCGCAGGGAGGGGCGGAAGATCCGGACCGGCGCGCGGGAGCGGCAAACGCAACGTGGAGCGTTCCGTCCGGGCTGCTGACAATTGACGTGCTGTTCCCTTCACCAAGACTGGCAGGGGGGAGCAGCAGGGCCATGCGCACCACGTCGTCCCAGGGGGCGTGAAGGTACTGCTGCTTGCCATCGGTGTTGGTGACAATATGCAGCCTGGCATCGGGCGCACTGGCCAGTCTGCCACGCACAGTGAAGCGCGCATTGTTCATTGCGGCATCGCTGGTCAGGGGGGATAAAGTGTCGCCCAGGGGCTGGCGCTCTCGCAGCATGATCGGCTCGACCGTGGACCAGACCCCCTCAACGCGCACGCGGTACATGAGGGCGTCAACGAGCCTGTCTTGTTCATCGGTGCGACTGAGAACGCTACACCAGATCACGTGGAGCCTACCATAGCCATCTGTGGTCAGGTCAGGGTTGGAGGCTACAGGGCTTGTGGCGGGGTCAGAAAGGCGCAACGGTGGTTCCCAGGCGTATAACGGCCCGGCCCGTGCCGGCGACAGCGGAACGATCGCCGTGAGGCCGAGCAAGCACCAGAGGAGGGTAACGCGCAGGTGAGTCATGGTCGAAGTCACGGCGCTGAGGATCGTCAGCGGCTCCGGAAGCGACGCCAGAGCATCAGCGTCGCAATAGCGATGATCAAACCGAGGACCGGAACAAGCGCCAGTCCGTGGATGACCAGTGGATTAGTGCCGCTCACAACCGTCGGTGGTGGTGTCGCGCGAATCGCATCGGGCAGCGCGGAGGTAGGTGCGGGCGCCTGGCTTGCGGGCAGGGTGGATTGGCCGCGTGGCGAAGCAGGAAGAGGCGCATTGGGCGCGGCTGGCGCCGAGGGAGGCGCGCTGAACGGCGCTGGCGCCAGAGCGGGCGCGTCAACCGTGGCGCTGCTGTAGAGCACGCGCCGTTCCCCCCAACCGCTCGCATCAGTGTAACTGAACCAGACGGCGTGGAGTTGATTCCCTCGAGCCACTGCCAGACGGGGCCACATCGGCCGGTTCATTGTGGCTGCCACAATCTCTGGCTCCGACCAGGTTTCGCCGTTCCAGGTAAGATGGAGCAGCATCGGAATGGGAGTGATGCTCTGTTCGAGAAAGCCAGGCATCAGGAGGTGCACGTGGCCGGCGCTGTCGGTGGCCATCGTGTAACTGTCGAGCCCGCGTTCTACGGGATCGCGGGCGCGCACCCCGGCAATGATCTGAGGCGGGCTCCAGGTGTCCCCGCCGTCAGGTGAACGCTGGTAATACATATCCGTGCCATTGGCGCTGCGGTAGACCACGATGGGATCGTCCCCGGCGAGCCCCAGGGTCGTTTGCGCGACGGGTCCCTCGGCGGTACTGAAGAACACCGGATCGCGCCAGGTCGCGCCGCCATCGTCTGAACGACGGTAAACCCCGACGGCCGGCCGGTCCAGGCCGAGATACCAATCGCTGCCGTGGTCCCAGACGACATGCAGCCGGTCACGTCCGTCAACCTTGACCTGAATCCGCTCATCGCCGCCGGGCAGTTGGGCAAGGTTGGCGCGCACCGTCCACGTCTGGCCGCCGTCGGTCGAGCGGCGGTAGAAGATTTCGCTCAAGAGGCGGTTGCCTTCCTCGGTGCCGATCACCGCCTCATTGTAGAAGGCGTGCAGAACGCCCTTGCTATCGGCGGCGATGGCATTGTAGTAACTGCTGCCAAGGCGTTGCGGCTTGCTCCATGCCCTGGCGGACCAGGCTTGCTGCACCGGGGCGCTTACGGCGGTCACGTCGGTGCAGCGACGGACGAGCGCATGCAGGTGACCGTCAGGAGTGACGGCAATGCTGTTGCGCACAGTGAAACCGCCCACGCAGGTGAAGGCAATATCGTTCATCGGCGACCACTGCCCGTCGCGGAGCACGCGGTAGCGCAGCAGGTCGCGTGAGGAAAGATTAGGGTCATTCGGGTCGGGGTTAGCGGCTGACGCGCCGCTGCCCCAGATCGCGTGGACGGCACCCTGGGCGTCTGCGGCAACATCGGGAAACCAGCCGAACTGGTCATCAGAGATGTCAAAAGGCGGGCTCCACCTGCCGGAGGCGCGCGCCGGCTGTAGGCTTCCCTGCACTTCCAGCAGGAGCATGCCCGCCAGGATGACGGGCAGGAGCGCCTGCAGCACGCGTAGGGGAGTATGGGGCGCTGTGTTATGCATAGCGAGTGTAATGAAGCGCCGGGTTGGGGGGCAGTTATACGTCCGATGGTATGCCCTGCCTGGTGTCTTCCCTGGCGGCCTGATGGTTTCGGTTGGTGGCGTGGGCCGTCGAGCGACTGTTGGCAATACGCGCGCGGCGCTGGCGAGAGGGCGGCGTGGCGCTTCGGTAGTAACCGTTGCCGACGATACGGATCGAAGGCGACTCCTCAGGCGGCGGAGTGATGATAACCTCAGGCCGCGGCTCACAGGGGCTCTCGAAATCCGGGGGCGAGGACGAGGCGCCACGCTCGACCTCCAGTAGCTCCTCCAGCGTAATGGTTTCCGACGCAGGCTCGGGATTGGGGGCGTCACTGGTGCGGTTGGCCTCAAGCGGTGTTTCGGTTGCGGTCAGCAGCCGTGGAGCCGGAGCAGACGCCTGATCGGCAGGTGAAGCGGGTGTGGCTGTCTGGTCACCGACCATGATCGTAATGCCGTTTCGGGTAACCGAGATGCGGAAGCCGCCACCCTTCGCGCTTGCGGTAGAGGGATCGTGGAGGGCGCGGGGGGCGGGGGTGGTGATCACGGCGCCGAGGAAGCGCGTATTGGGCTCGCCGGTCAATTGTTTGCGCGCCTCGATCACCTTTGAGCGGCTATCGGAGCGGCCGTTCAGCACAAGCATGACCCCGTCCACGAGGGGCGCCAGCAACCCCGCGTCAGGCCCCGTAAGCGCCGCCGGGCCGTCGAAGATCACCACATCGGTTGCCTTGCGCAGGTGTTCGAGCATTTCCGGCCAGAAAACCAGCGGAACCAGTTCGGAGAAGCGCGTGTAGCCGGCCTGACGGCCCGAAAGCACCAGCAGATTAGGCGTACCGGTCGGGCGGACATAAGCCCACAGACTGCCGGGCGCACCAGACGTTCTACCGTTGGCGTCGTTGCCATTGCGCTCGTTGGCGCGTTGATCAAACAGCCGCGGTATATGGGTCGTATCACTCTCGGTATCGACGAGCAACACGCGGTGGCCGGTGCGGACGTACATCCTGGCGATCTCGATGGCGACGGAGCTACGGGCCGTACTCTTCTGCGGACTGCTGATCAGGAGCGTCCGCGGCAGTCTGCTGTGCGCCGCAAGAACCATATTGGCATACAACCGGTTCAGAGTCTCCTGGCGTTGGCTCTCAGCCCGCCAGTTCTTAGTCTGATGCAGTGGAAGCTCGGGCAGCTCGCCGAGGCTTCTGACGCCGGTGCGGCTCTGCAGTTCGCTGCTGGTGCGCCAGCGTTCATCGAGCCGGTCGAGGACCAGCGCGGCCACGATCGCCATCAGCAATCCGCCAAGGCCAGCGGTCGCAAGGGTCAGACTGCGCTTCTGAGGCAACGGTCCCAGGGCAGGGCGTGCCGCCTCGAAGAGCGAGAGGCTGTTGGTCGAGGTCTGGTTACTCAGGTTGATCAGATTGGTATACTCATTGAGGTAGCGCTGGCGTGTCAGTTCGAGCGCCTGGAGTTGTTGCTGAACGTCGGAGATATCAATGGCCGAGGAGAGGTTCTTAAGACGTTCCTCAAGCTCGGCGATTCTGGCGTCCACTGCCTGCATATTGGTCTGGGCTTCCGCGAGCCGGCGGTTGATCTCAGCCTGCTGGGCGGCAACCTTCTCAGGCGCATTCGGGGTGTAAGCGATCAACTCCTCGGCAATCGCGTTGGCGATGGCAGCGGCGCGCTCCGGATTGGTATCGGTAATCTTAATTTCGAGCAGGTTGGCGCCACGATCAACGCGAGTAGCCAGCATGCGGTCGCGGATGACCTGCCACGGAAAGGTAAGTTGCAGACGCTTCACTACGGGAGCGAGGATAACCTCGCGTTTGGTCAGGGTGGCGTAATAATCAGCCAGCACATTACTCAGGGCCACCTGGGCCTGAGTAGGCGCGGAGACCTCAAAGTTGTTGCCCACCATCAGCGTGGCTTGCGAAAGGTAGATATCGGGCTGCTGGCGCAGTATGTACCAGGCTGTGCCGACAGCCAGTGCCGCCGCCAGGGCAAGCAGGAACCACCAGCGTAACACGAGGCGCACATACGTTAGAACATCATGCCAGGTAAGCATGGGCCAGTCCTTGTGTGAAACGTCGCCCCCCGATGTGGCGGGCATCGTAACGAAAGTCCCTTGTCAGCCGTCCATGCGGCTGCGCCGCACAACGCCGCGATGAACATACGGTTGTTCCTGGGAGGGCTGCGCCCGCCCCCACCCTCCCACCGGGCGGGGGCGTGGGGAAACCCGGTTTCCCCACCCCCCTGCCGAGGGTTTAGTTTCACGTTAGGTTATTCGTTGAGGAGAGGTGCCGGGCGGCGCGCCTCAGCGAGCATCCGGTCGTGCCATGGTCGCGCGCAAAGCCAGCGGGCCGCATCGAGCAGGTTCGCCGCGATGTGCATTGGTGGGTGGCTCCGAAGTTCGGGATGGTCGAGTTGTGTGCGACCGCTCAGTACAAGTATTGTTCGGCAGCCTGCAGCCTGACCGGCGGCAATGTCGGATGGCGCATCGCCAATCATATATGCCGCTGAAAGATCCACCTGGTATTCCCTGGCCAGATCGAGCAACATGCCTGGCCGGGGTTTTCGGCAGTCGCAGGCCTCCTCAGGCCGATGCGGGCAGACACGCATCCCGGTGATGATGGCCCCGTGAGATGCCGCGATGCTGATCATACGCCGATGGATCTCCGCCAGGGTAGTGCCCGTTATCAGGCCACGGTTGACAGCGGCCTGGTTGGTGACAATAAAGATACGAAAGCCGTGTTCGGTCAGCAAGCGCAGCCCTTCGAGCGCTCCGGGCAACCAGCGGAACTCATCCCAGGTCTTCACGTAGTCAACGCGGTTCTCATTGATGACGCCGTCCCGGTCCAGAAACACGTTCCGCCACGGTCTTGAAGGTTGCTGGTTCATATGTGGATCGGTGGTAGAGACGCCGACAGTAGGGCATGAAGTCCGATCTGGTCGCACGGCTGCGCGGGGGAGGGTCTTCGATGTAGGGCAACTATGCTCCTGTGGCGCGTGTATTATAGCGTAGCGGGGGTTCCTAAATAACGTCTAAATGTTCAGATAGCCGATTTTACAGAACTGTTAGCCATGGTTCAAACGCACGTGACCGTTTGCCTCGACACGGGACTACGGGGGAGCTTGTGGAGGGGCCTGGCCCCTCCACACCTCCCCGCCAGACGGTCAAGCGCAAACCGCGGGTTTTGAACCATGCCTTCCTCTCGGTGCCATGCGTGTCGGCAGGCTTATGGCGCCGCGCTGACCTGAGCGAAAAATTCGACCCGGGTGGCCACCTGGCTGGTGTTGATCGGAATGCTCATCGGGGCCTGACCCTGGGCCGGGGCGAAGGGTACCTCGATGGCGCCGCCGCCGATGATCCCGACATCATCATAAGCGATCCCGACCACTCTGAGGTTAGCGAGATCACGGTTCATCGGGTTGGAGAGGACGGCCGTGACGATTGGCGGATCACTCTGGATAAAGGCAACATTGGATACGGGCAGTTCTTGCAGCGGCGGCGCCTGCACGAACTGCCCGGGCCGAACCAGGACCTCGATACGGGTGATGGTCAGGTTTAGAGGTAGGGTTATTTGCCTGGCCACGCCCATCCGCTGCCCGGGGCCAATCTGGGCTATCGTGTCCGTGTCGGTCAGCAGCACAATGCCCTCGGCGTTGTAGGCGGCAACCTGGTAGCGCACATTCTGGGCAAGCAGGTTAGGATTGGGATTGCTGACCACGAAGGCGTAGCTGGCGCTGCCGCCACGCTGCCCGAAGCCCTGGGCGACAACCGTTAGCGGATCAGGGTCGGGGGTCGGTTCCTGGGTCGGTGGTTGAAAAGGCGTAGGACTGGGAGGCGGCAGCGTCGGCTGGGGAGAAGGAACCAACGTTGCAGTAGCTGTAGGGGTTGTCACGGGTGGCCTGGTTGGCGATGGCGGGGTTTCGGCGGCGATGGTCGGAGCCGTGCTCTGCGTAGGGGCCGGGCTAACGGCCACGACCGTCTGCGTCTCCGATGTCCAGAGCCGCGAGGCGGAGCGGAGCATGAGACCAAGGGCTATCAAAAAGATCAGCACGGCCAGTAACGCTTTCCAGGAGATATGAATCCGCATCGTCCTCAAGCCCGGCTGAAGGTGAGCGCCACAGACAGATTATACCTCAAGCCCTCTATGCGCTGCGCGCGCACTGCTAAGACAATGGTTTCGCTGTGCCACCGTTCCTGGTGACCGTTGGGGCGCGGCGCTGCGAGCGCAGCGCGCCCCGATCCGGTTGGTCTGCCCACGGCGGCCAGGAGGTCTAACGTGAGCCTGGGGGAACCCGGTTCCCCCACACCCCCGCCCGCGGGAAGGTGTGGGAGGGCTACGCCCTCACGCAGGGGGGATGGGGAAACCCGGTTCCCCCACACCCCCGCCCGCGGGAGGGCCTGGCCCTCACGCATGGGGAAGAGGAAACCCGGTTTCCCCATAGCCCCACCCGGTGGGAGGGTGTGGGAGGGCGCAGCCATCCCAAGAATACCCTGTTTTCATCATGTTCGTGTGCGGCGGGGCCGCATGGACGGCGCTTGCCCGCGCCGGCGGGCTTCGCATGCCGTAGCCCGCGGCGTGAGCCGCTGGGGGCACGGGGCGGATAGTGGATTATCTATTCAAAGACCATCAGGCACTTAAACCGAGTGTAAGCATGGAGAGCGCAAGATTGACAGTATTGTTACAAAGGCCTTTTGGGGCTTCCACTGGTAGCACGAAGGACTATAATGCGAACGTCGGGAGGCTCCTGGCCGGGCGCGAAGCGACCGGTGGCGCCCTATTCGAACCATCGCAGAACCTCATCGAAACCTTGCAAGAAAAGGGCACAAGATGATCATTTCGCGTACCCCCCTGCGGATCAGTTTTGTTGGCGGCGGCAGCGACCTGGCCGCGTTCTACCGGCACGAACCGGGGGCCGTGGTCAGTGTGGCGATCAACAAGTACATTTATATCACGGTCAATGCCAAGTTCGATCATCAGATCCGCGCGAGTTACTCGGTCACCGAGATCGTGGATGATGTGGAAGACCTGAAGCACCAGCTCATCCGCGAGGCGCTCAAACTGGTCGGTTGCAGGCGCGGCATTGAGATCACCTCGATCTCCGACATTCCCTCGCAGGGCACCGGCCTGGGTTCCTCCAGCACCTACACCGTTGGTCTGCTCAATGCACTGCATGCCTACTACGGGCGGCATGCCGGGGCTGAGCGCCTGGCGCGCGAGGCCTGTTGGATCGAGATCGAGCGCTGTGGCGAGCCGATTGGCAAGCAGGACCAGTATATCGCCGCCTACGGCGGGTTGCAGTTTATTCAGTTTAATCCGGACGAGAGCGTGTTTGTTGATCCGGTCATCTGTAAGCCCGGAACCAGGCGGCAACTTGAGGCCCGTCTGATGATGCTGTACACCGGTGTGACGCGGCAGACGGCGGGGGTGCTCCACGAGCAGCGCGCCAATACGGAGCGCGACAACTCCCGGCGCCTTGCCCTGCGCCAGATGGTGGCCCTGGCCCACGATCTGCGCGCGGCCCTGGTGGCGGATGATCTGACGGCATTCGGCGAAATCCTGCACGAGGGCTGGATGCGCAAACGGACCCTGGCTTCGGCGATCAGCACCCAGCAGATCGACGTCTGGTACGAACGGGCGCGGGAGGCGGGGGCGATGGGCGGCAAGATCCTCGGCGCCGGCGGCGGGGGCTTCCTGCTGCTCTATGCCCCGGAGGAGCGCCACGAGGCCATTCGCGCCGCATTGCCCGGATTGCGACAGGTGCCGGTGTCGTTTGAGCCACAGGGGAGCAAAATTATCTACGTGGAGGAAGCCTCATCCGAACGGGGTGTAATAGCATAAAATCGGTTAAAAGAGGACCTTTGACCGATTGCCGCGGGCGCCATCGTCTGGCAGACTGGGGCTGGTATGGAACATACCAGCGGGGCCATCGGGGAGGTGCGCGCCGCGCATGCACGCTGTCGCCGCTCTTTGTCTGATGGTCTTTGAGCAATTCATCCGCTATGCCGGCCTGGCCGTGGGGCTGATGGTCTTTGAGAAATTCGTCCGCTATCCCGCGCTAGCCGTCGGGCTAATGGTTATTGAGAAATTCATCCGGTATACCGGGCGGGCCGTGGGGCTGATGGTCTTTGAGCAATTCATCCGCTATGCCGGCCTGGCCGTGGGGCTGAAGCCCTCGGCTAGGGGATGCGAAGGCCGTCTGCGCGGCCTATACCGCATTATGTATTCAAAGACCATAAGCCCTCGGCTAGGGGATGCGAAGCCCGCCGGCGCGGGCTATACCGGATTATTTTTTCAAAGACCATACGCCCTCGGCTAGGCAAGGCGAAGCCCGCCGGCGTGGGCGAGAGCCGAGTATTTCTTCAAAGATCATAAGCCCTCGGCTAGGCAAGGCGAAGCCCGCTGGCGCGGGCGAGAGCCGAGTATTTCTTCAAAGACCATAAGACCACGGACGCGCGTCTCCTCGGCTCCACTCTGCCAGCACGGAACAGTTGGCTCTGCCGAGGTGACCATAGCGACGTCACCGCCGGCAGCCAACCAGCCCCAGGAGGTGTCCATGCGCCCGTCTGGACCTGCTCCGATCGTTCTCGGATTGCTTTGCACATTCGTTACCATCATGACCGTTGTCGCGGCGCCGCTCACGGCGCCGACCACGGTGTATCTCCCCCTGGTGGTCGGGCCGTCGGGCAGCGCGCCTGCCCCGGCGGGTGAGCTGCGGGTCAACGCGCCGTACTTTGCGGTGGCTGACGTTGATGAGCGTTTTGCAGAACTGGCCATCTTCTGGTTTGGCGCGGTAACCCCGACCCAGAATTATGCCGATGTGCGTCTGGGGTATAACAACACGGAACTCTACGTGTACGTCGCGGTCTTTGACCGCCGCCTCTGGTACGACACTACCCCGGAGCGCGCCGATCTGACCGCCTGGGACGCTGTCACGCTGT
>Ga0308412_1002323_pt1 | contig 10261 bp, 7 predicted proteins | sample HotsprottomLayer_FD_202357 | JGI IMG/M metagenome (GOLD analysis project Ga0308412, IMG submission 202357) | Hot spring phototrophic mat microbial communities from Octopus Spring, Yellowstone National Park, Wyoming, United States -... | ecosystem: Environmental > Aquatic > Thermal springs > Hot...
CACCCGGGGGGCCCGGGCCGCCACCGCCTCGACGCACCGGCCGATGAGCGCCATCACCTCGTCCCAGTCCCCCTCGACGGTGGTGAACATGGCCGAGGTTTCGTTGGGCAGGCCGCTGTCGCGCACGAGCCGGACCGCCTCGGCGACGTGTTCCGAGACCGAGGCGCCGACACCGATGGGGGTGACCGAGAACGCGGCGAGCATGCACCCATTCTCACGCGTGGCGCCGAGTCCGATCCTCAGAGCCCCGCGCCCGGGACGCGCCGTCCTCACCCCGGCGGCCGGGACCCGGCGCCGGCTGTGGCGATGCGCCGGGCTAACCGCGGCGGGGCCGGTGACCGGTGCTGCCCTCGGGCGGCCGGGGGGTGAACCGCACCGGCATGTGCTCGTAGCCGCTGATGAAGTTCGACACCCGCCGGGCCGGTTCGGTGGCCTCCACCAGCTCCAGGTCGGGCAGCCTCCGGCACAGCTCCTCGAACATGACCCGCAGCTCCATCCGGGCCAGGTTCGCACCGAGGCAGAAGTGCACCCCGAACCCGAACGCGAGGTGCTCGTTGGGCCAGCGGGTCACGTCGAACCGGAACGGGTCGTCGAAGACCGCCTCGTCCCGGTTCGCCGACGGGTACAGCAGCACGAGTTTGTCCCCGGCCCGCAGGTCCTTGCCGCCGAGGGTGGTGTCGGTGGTGACGGTGCGGGCCATGTTCTTGATCGGGGTCACCCAGCGCAGCATCTCCTCGACCGCGGTGGGGATCCCAGAGGGGTCGGCGACGAGTCGGGCGTGCTGGTCGGGATGGGTGAGCAGCTGGTACATCCCGCCGGTGATGACGTGCCGGGTGGTCTCGTCACCGCCGATGAGGATGAGCAGCGTCTCGTGCACGAGCGAGTCGTGGTCGAGGCGTTCCCCGTCGACCTCGGCGTGCACGAGCGTCGAGACGAGATCGTCGCCGGGGTGGGTGCGGCGGTGCTCGATGATCGGGGTGATGTAGTCACGGAACCCCTCGAACGCGGCCATCGCCCGCATCGCCTTGTCGGGGTCGTCGAGCCCGGTGAGCCCGGTCATGAGATCGTCGGACCAGGCGAGCAGCTGCGCCCGGTCCTCGGGGGCCACGCCGAGCGCGTCGCCGATGAGGATCATCGGCAGCCAGGCGGCGACGTCGGTGACGAAGTCGCATGCGCCCCGTTCGCAGATCGCGTCGATGATCTCGGTGGCGGCCCGGCGGATGTCGGCCTCCCCGGCCCGCACCCGCCGGGGGGTGAACCCGTGGGCCACGAGGCGGCGACGCCGGGCGTGCTCGGGGTCGTCCATGTCGATCATCTGCGGGACCGGCGGCGCGTCGGGCCGGATGCCCCCGGCGTTGGAGAACCACTCGGGATGGGCCTCCACGTACTTCACGTCCGCGTGGCGGGTGATGCCCCACACCCGGCCGTGCGGGTCCCAGTGCACCGGGTCGTGGTGGCGAAGCCAGGTGAGGGCCGGGTGGTGGTCACCCGCCCAGAACTCGCCGCTGGTGAGCCGGATCGCCTCCGGGTCCACCCGCCCGGTGCCGGTGCCCGTCATTGGCGGGTCACCGCGACCTCGGCGGCGGCCTTCGGGTCGAGGAACCGATCGCCGGTCACCTCGATCTCGACGTGGCGGAGCCGACCGGTGAACGGGAACGGCGCCCGGTAGTCGTCGCACACCTCGAGGCCCCGGTCGGCGCCGACGGTGAGGCCCGCCCCGACGAGGTTGAACCGGATCGGGGTGAACCTGGGCACCTCCCCCTCGCCGACCACCCGCCCGTCGACCCCGAGCGTCACCGCCAGGCGGTGCTCCCCGGTCTTGGTGAGCGTCGCGGTGAGCTCCTGGGCCCCGGCCGGGACCGGTTCGGTGGCGACCACCCGATGCCAGACCTGCCCCACGAGGTTGTGGACGTAGCAGAGCCGCCCGTCCCGCACGAAGAACGTGAAGCCGCCCTGCAGGTTGCCCAACGCCACCAGCACCCCCTCCACCCCCTCGGCCGGGAGCGGGTCGGTCACCGCCACGATCCGGTGCGAGCGATTGTGCAGGCTGGGGACCGCCTCCTCGGGGACCATGCCGGTCCCGGGCCAGAACCGCACCCGGGTGCGCTCCGGGCGGGGGTCGGGACGTTCCAGGGTGAACGAGGAGAACGGCCGGTTGTCGACCGGCAGCACCTGGTTGCGGGCCGCCTCCGCCCACCACAGCTCCACCATGCGGCGCAGCCGCTCCGGTTCGGTCCCGGCGAGGTCGTCGCACTCCGACGGGTCGGTCTCGACGTGGTACAGCTCCCAGGTCGCGTGGTCGAGACCCGGGTCGGCGACGTGGATCGGGTGGTAGGTCACCGCCTTCCAGCCGCCGTGGTAGAGGGCACGGCACCCGAACATCTCGTAGTACTGGGTGCGCCGCACCGCCGGCGCGTCGGGATCGGTGAAGGTGGCGGCGAACGACACGCCGTCCATGGGGGTCTGGGGGATCCCGTCGATCTCGTCGGGCGGGTCGATCCCGCAGACCTCGAGCACGGTTGGGGCCACGTCGATCGCGTGCACGTAGTGGCGGCGGGTCCCACCGGGCGCGCTGATCCCGGCCGGCCACGCGACCACGAGCGGGTCGGCCACCCCACCTTCGTGCACCTCCCGCTTCCAGCGCCGGAACGGCGTGTTGCCGGCCACCGTCCAGCCCCACGGGTAGTTGTTGTGCAGGCGGGGCCCGCCGATCTCGTCGATGCGGGCCAACGCCTCGGCCAGCGGCCGCTCCGCGAGGTTCCAGGGCCGTACGTCGTTCACCGAACCGGTGGGGCCACCCTCCGACGACGCCCCGTTGTCGGAGCAGACCACCACCAGGGTGCGCTCGGCGTCGCCGGTCTCGGTGAGCGCGTCGAGGAGCCGGCCGAGCTGGTGGTCGGCGTGGGAGAGGAACCCGGCGAAGGCCTCCATGTACCGGGCGTACAGGCGGCGTTCGTCGCCCGAGAGGGTGTCCCAGGCGGGCACCCACTCGGGGCGGGGTGAGAGCCGGGTGCCGGGCGGCAGGATCCCCGCCTCGAGCTGGCGGGCCAGGATCCGTTCCCGCTCGGCGTCCCAGCCGTGGTCGAACCGGCCCCGGTACCGCTCGATCCAGGCGGGCGGGGCCTGGTGCGGTGAGTGGCAGGCCCCGAACGCGAGGTAGCAGAAGAACGGCTTGTCGCCGTCGACGCTGCGCAGGTCACGCAGGTACGTGATCGCCTGGTCGGCGAGGTCCTCGCTCAGGTGGTACCCCTCGTCGTGGGTGCGGGGCGGGTCGACGAAGTGGTTGTCGTGCACGAGCCAGGGGGCGAACTGGTGGGTCTCCCCGCCGTGGAACCCGTAGAACCGTTCGAAGCCCCGCCCCAGCGGCCAGCGGGCCCGGGTGGCGGCCAGGTGGGTCTCGTCCTCGGGGGTGAGGTGCCACTTGCCCACCGCCCAGGTCGAGTACCCGGCGTCGCGCAGGATCTCCGACAGGAACCCGTTGGCCCGGGGGATGCGGGCGTCGTAGCCGGGGAACCCGCTGGCGAAGTCGGCGATGCGGCCCATCCCGTTGCGATGGTGGTTGCGGCCGGTCAACAGGCAGGCCCGGGTGGGCGAGCACAGCGCGGTGGTGTGGAAGTTCACGTACCGCAACCCGCCGGCGGCCAGCCCGTCGATCACCGGGGTGTCGATCGAACCGCCGAAACAGCCGAACTGCGCGAACCCCACGTCGTCGAGCACCACCAGCAGCACGTTGGGGGCACCTGCGGGCGGCCGGACCGGATCCGGCCACCACGGCGTGGACTCCCACCAGTACCGGCCGATCACCCCACGGAACGTTCCCGGCTCCATGCACCGGATCGTACGCAGTCCGCCGGGCGGGGATGACAGCCGCGGTGGCGGTCGGCCAGACTCGGGGCGTGAGGCAACCGGCGGCACGGACGCCGCGCGCGGTCCGGTCCCGGCACCGGCGGAGGAGGGCGACGGTGACGATCGTCGGTGCCGGCGTACTGGCCGCGATGCTGCTGCTCGGGGCGTGCCGCCCACCCCGGTTCCCCCGCCCACCCCGACCCCCGCAGGGTGACGGGTTCGTCGACGCCGCCTGGTGGCGGTCCCGCCAGGACGACTACCTCCGGTTCGCCACCGCCACGCTCCAGCCCGGCTCACCGCTCAACGTGCTCGCCCACGTGACCCGGGCCCGGCGGGACCCCACCTACCGCCCCGACCTGTCGGCGGTGACCCCCGCCGCGCTCGCCAACGACTTCGCCCGCATCGACCGGATGGACGACACCACCGACTTCACGATGCTGTACCTCATGAACCTGTGGTACGCGGGTCGGGACCTGCTGCCCGCCGACACGGTGGCCGCCATCGAGCAGCGGTTCCGGTCGTTCAAGTACTGGTACACGGAGCCGACCCCGCCGGGGATCACCGACAACAAGTGGTACTGGTCGGAGAACCACCGGATCATCTTCCACGTGATCGAGTACCTGGCCGGGCAGGCGTTCCCCGACGCGACGTTCACCAACGACGGGCGCACCGGCCGGGAGCACCTGGCCGACGCCCGGGCCCGCATCGAGGCCTGGATCACCGAGAAGGCCCGGTTCGGGTTCTCGGAGTGGCACTCCGACGTGTACTACCAGAAGGACGTCACCCCGCTGCTCACCCTGGTGGAGTGGGCGGCCGACCGGGCGCTGGCGAACCGGGCGGCGATGGCCCTCGACCTGGTGTTCTTCGACCTCGCCCTGCACCTGCACCGGGGCAACATGGGGGTCACCCACGGCCGGTCGTACATGAAGGACAAGAGCCGGGCGACCGACCAGGACGTGTTCGAGATCGCCAAGCTCGCGTTCAACGACACCACGAAGCCCTACCAGTCCCGCGGTGGCGCCGCCGCGATCCTGGCCCGGGCGCAGCGGTACCGGCTGCCAGAGGTGATCCGCCGGGTGGCGACCTCGCCGCGGACGACGGTGGACCGGGAGCACATGAACGTCCCGCTCGACGAGCTCGCCCCGGTGGTCGACGACCCGCCCGCCCCCTACGGGTACCGGTTCGACGACCAGGACAACGTGCCGTTCTGGTGGGAACGGGGGGCGCTGACCGTGTGGCAGGTGGTGCCCCTCACCCTCGCCACCGCGGACCGGTACCGGCTCTGGGACACCCAGCTGTTCCGCCCCTACCTGGAGCTGCGGGACCTGACCGGCGGCGACCCGGAGGTGGCGAAGCGGCTGGCGCAGGCGCTGGCCCGGATGGTGGCGCTCGCCCTGCTGAAGGAGGTCGACACCTACACCTGGCGGTCCAAGCACGTGATGCTCTCCAGCGCCCAGGACTACCGGCCCGGTTCGTTCGGTGAGCAGTACCACGCCTGGCAGGCCACCCTCGACGAGGACGCGGTGGTGTTCACCACCCATCCGAAGGCCTGGCCGCAGGTGGGGACCGCCTGGCCCGACTCCGACGGCTACTGGACCGGCACCGCGTCGATGCCCCGCTCCGCGCAGCACGGCGCCGCCGCGATCCACCTGTACGCCCCGCAGTTCCAGCCCGGCACCGGTCCGTTGCGGATGTTCTCGTACCTGCCGCTCACCCACGCGTACTTCCCGCAGGAACGCTTCGACGAGGTGGTGACCGAGGGCGGCTGGACGTTCGGCCGCCGCGACGACGGCTACGTGGGCCTGTGGTCGTGGCGGCCGACCCGGTGGCGGCCGAGCGGGCCCGGGGAGTTCACCAACGGGCTCACCCAGCCGTTCGACCTCGTGGCCGAGGGCGGGGCCGACAACGTGTGGGTGGTGCAGGTCGGCGACCGGGACCGGTTCGGTTCCTTCGCGCAGTTCCGCGCCCGGCTGCTCGGCGCGACACCGGAGGTGGCGCCCCGCCCGCCGGTCGACGGGCTGCCGGGCGGGTTCGACGTGCGGTTCGGCTCCCCCACCGAGGGGGAGATGCGCTTCGGCTGGACCGGGCCGCTCACCGTGTCGGGCCGTGAGGTGGCGTTGCACCACACCTGGCGGTACGACAACCCCTGGGCCAAGGTGCCCTTCGACACCCAGCGCTACCTGCTGCGCGACGGCGGGGTGTGGCTGTCGCTCGACTTCCCCGCCAACCGCCGCGCCGCCGGCGGCCGCTGACGCCGGGCCGGTCGCGCCCGGCCGAGCCCGGTCCGTGGGTCGGGCCGCTCCCGGTCGGCTCAGCCCGCCGGCGGGGGCGAGGGGTCGCGGGTCGGATCGGCGGCCACCCGGTCGAGGAACCACCACCACCAGCGGCGGTTCCATCGCGGGAAGTGCCCGTCCCCGGGCACCACCTGCTGCCAGAACCCGTCGGGGCGGCCGGCGGCGGTGTAGACGCGACCGATCCGTGCCGACACCCCGGCAACGGGGGTGAGCAGATCGTCACCGCCCCGCACCACCAGGCCCGGAGGGTCGGCCGGGTCGAGGTGACGAACCGGCGACGCGGCCTCCAGCGCCCACGACTCCGGCACCCAGCCGGGCGGGACCGAACGGCACCCCGGGGGTGGGAACGGTCGGTACGGCAGGTACGGCCAGAGCGCGTGCGGCCAGACGGAGGTGGCCAGGAACGCCTCCAGATCCTCGACCCCGGCCACCGAGACCCAGGCGGCGGGACGGTACAGGGTCCCGTGCCGGAACCGCGCCGCGGGATCGTTCCAGACGGTGGCGGCCATCGCCGCCAGGTTCCCGCCGGCGGAGTGCCCGGCGACCACGATCCGCGCCGGGTCCACCCCGAACCGCTCCGGGTGCCCGCGCAGGTACGCGATGGCGTCCTGGGTGTCGAGGACCGCGGCGGGGAACTGATGCGCGACGCAGGTGCTCAGCCGGTACCGGACCGTGACCACCGTCCATCCCCGATCCACGAGCCGGAGCACCGGCGCGGGCGGAGGGTCGGCGCTCCCGCCGCTCCAGCCGCCCCCGTGCAGCCACACCAGCGTGGGATGCACACCCGGGCCGGGTCGGTACCAGGCCAGGCACCGATCGGCTCGGTCCGGCATCGGGCGCTCGAGCGGCCCGTTCGGTGCACGGCACCACGCGTCGTCGGTCGCCGGGTGGTAGGCGGCCGCGCCGGACCGTGCCCGCACCGGAGGTTCCAGCCATTGCACCCGCTCACCGTCAGGGACGACCACCCCCTGGTCGGTGCGACCACCGGGGATGGCTGCGCATGCGATCCGGCGTCCGCCCCCGGCTGGGTGGCGGGCCTCGAGGCACACCTCACCGGTGAGCGCAGCACCGGCGGCGGCCCGCCCGAGCGTCCACGCCGCCGCCGGCAGGGTGAGGTCGAAGCCCGTGGCGGGTGGCAGCGTCGGGACCTGCCGCCGCACGTCCGGTCGGGGGATGTCGGCGCGGGTCACGGCCACCCGGCGACCGTTCACCGAGACGGTGACCGTGACGGGCTCCCGTCGCTGCGGTGCCCCGGCCCAGCCGGCGACCCGTACCCGTCCGTCGGCGCGGCGCTCGATGCGTTCGAGGGTGCCGCGCAGCTCGAGGCGCTGCGGGGGCCTGCCGCCGGGCCCGACCTGGCCCTGCCCGGCGACCGGCGACGGGGCGGCAGCGAGCAGCACGCCAACGGCGACGAGGATGATCGTCGCCGTCGCAGCCGGGCGCTGTCGCCAAGGCCTCATGTGTCACCCCTGCCCAAAACCTGCCGCTCGGGGACCGTCCGGGACGCGTCTCTCCGCCATTCATCGGCACCCGCCGGGCTCCCCTGAACCCCCGACCGACGCAGCCCCCGAGCGCAGCCCCCGAGGATCGACGACGAGGCCGGGGCGCCGCACGGACGCCCGGACCGCGGCGGTCGGGTCAGCCGGTGGGGCTGAGACCCAGGTCGGCGGCGATGGCGTGGCGGGGCTTGGCCCCCACCGTGGCCGCGACGGGACGTCCGTCCCGGAACAGGGCGATGGTGGGGATACCGGAGATCCCGTAGGCGCCGGCCACCGCGGGGGACTCGTCGACGTTGACCTTCACCACCTTCAGGGCGTCGCCGTGCTCGGCGGCGAGGGCCTCGAGTTCGGGACCGACCATCCGGCACGGGCCGCACCACGGCGCCCAGAAGTCCACCACCACCGGCACGGTGGCCTGGAGCACCTCGCGTTCGAAGGTCGTGTCGTCGGCGTGGGTCACGGGCATGGTCTCATCGCTCCTCGGTTGGGGGCCGGACGCTCCGTCCGCCCGGTTCCCCCACCGCAACGGATACCCCGGTGGGTATATTCCGGCGGGCGGGGTGTCAGCCGAGCGACACGATGCGGTCGAGGCCGAGCCGGTCGAGGACGGTCACGAACTGCGCGTTGAGCCACGACAGCCGGTCGAACATGAGCAGCACCCCGAACGCGCCGAGCACCGCCGCCGAGCCCAGGGTGATCGCCCGGAGGTGCCGTTTCACCCAGGCCAGCGGGGTGGCCCAGCGCCCGAAGGCGAGACCGACGGCGAGGAAGCTCACCCCCATCCCGGCCCCGTAGGAGACGAGCAGCGCGACCGACCGCAACCCGGTCTCGGTCTCGGCGACCGCGAACACCGAGGCGATGATGGGGCCGAGACAGGGTGACCAGCCGAACGCGAACGCGGCGCCGGCCACCGGGGCGGTCCAGAACCCGATGTGCTCGCCCACCTGCCAGCGGGCCTCGGGGTACAGGCGGGGGATGCGCAGGAGCTGCGACCCGGCGAGGTACAGGGCCATGACGAACACGATCACGCCGGACACCCGGGTGAGGGTGGCCTGGTTGCGGAACGCGGCCTGACCGAGGCTGGTGGCGGCCAGGCCGAGGACCGTGAACACGGTGGTGAAGCCGAGCGCGAACAGCCCGGTCATGACGACGACCCGGCCGACGTGGTGGCGGTGACCGGCCTGGAGCTCGGCGACGCTGAGCCCGGTGACGAGGCTGAGGTACCCGGGGACGAGCGGCAGGACGCAGGGCGAGAGGATCGAGACGACCCCGCCCCCGAACGCGATCACGAAGTTGACGTTCGCGGCGTTCACCGCCAGCGGCAGCACCCGATCAGCGTACGGGCCACCCGATCCGCCCCCGGATGCGACCGGTGCCGCGGTGCGCATCGGGACCGGCACCGGAGCCGTCGGGCAGGGGGGCGGTACGCGACCGACCGGCGCCGCCGTGCGCGCCGCCGTGCGCGCCGGCGCCCGGTCACGGGGCGGGACCGTCGGCCCGGCGGCGGCGGGCGGCGACGATGCCGGCGCCGAGCCCGGTCGTCAGCAGGGCGAAGAGCAGGTACCCGCCGACCGGAGGCCCACCCCGGGACGGCGTGTCGCCCGCCGCCGGGGGCACCCCGGCGGCGGTCCGGTCAGGTGAGCGGTCCGCCCCGTCCCGGCCGCCCGGGCGGTCCCGACCGGATCCGTCCCCGCCCGGGCCGCCGGTTCCGTCGGAGCGCCCGGCCGGGTCGTCGGCGCCCCCGCTGGACGGCAGCGTCCCGTCCCCGGCAGCGGGACGCCCGGGGGCGCCCGGCCCGGGCGTGACCTGTGGCCCGCCGGTGGGTCCACGGGTGTCGGGGTCGCCGGGGGGTGGGGCGGCGGGGGTCGACGAGTCGGGCGGCGGGCCGGGCGGCGTGGTGGTGGTCGGAGGCCTGGTGGTCGCCGGGGGTCGGGTCGTGGTCGGTGCCGGTGCCCCGATCCGTTCGATCGGCACGTAGGTGGGGGCCTGGCCGGTCCCCCACCGCCAGCCCTCCACGTCGCCGGGCCGCACCAGGGTCGCGCCGGCCCCGACCCGGGCGTAGGCGAACCGGTCGGTGCCGGCCGGGGCCCGGAAGTACGCCCAGTAGCGCGGGTCCCCGTCGGCGCCGCCCAGGCAGTTGGGCCCGGACGGGCGTCCGACCCCGTGCAGCATGCACACCGCGGCGCCGAGGCCGGCGTAGCTGTAGATCACCGGGTCGGCCCCGGCGCGCCGCAGGGCCTCGATCCCGCTGATCCCCGCTTCGGGGACGGTGATGAGGGTCCGGTACGTCGCGGCGCCGGTCTCGACGATCACCCCGGCCGTCCCGCCGGTGGCACCGGTGGCAGGGCGCAGGGCGCCGGTCGCCGGTGGCAGCCCTCCGAGGGCCGCCAGGGTGGCGGCGAGGCCGACCAGCAGGCGGGCCGATCGCCTCACTCGCATCGCTTGGGGCATGACGGTCACCGGCTCAGGTACGGCCGCTGATCGTCAGGGTGCCCAATCCCCGGGCGATCGTCGCTCCCGACGGGGCCGACAGCACCAGCCCGACGGTGCGGTCGGTGACGAGCCCCGACGCCGGCACCCGTAGCGTCACCCAGCGGACCCATCGGCCCGGTTCGAAGTCGA
>Ga0308412_1002329_pt1 | contig 10245 bp, 7 predicted proteins | sample HotsprottomLayer_FD_202357 | JGI IMG/M metagenome (GOLD analysis project Ga0308412, IMG submission 202357) | Hot spring phototrophic mat microbial communities from Octopus Spring, Yellowstone National Park, Wyoming, United States -... | ecosystem: Environmental > Aquatic > Thermal springs > Hot...
TGCACCGCCAAGTGTCTCGTGATCGACCACTTGACCGATGGCCGCTTTTACCAAGGCTGGCCCCGCAAGGTATAAGCCACTCCCCTCGGTCATCAATAGCTTGTCGCAAAGTACCGGCAGATAGCCGCCCCCGGCGACGCAATTGCCCATGATCGCCGCGAACTGGGGGATTCCCGCTGCGGAGATCACCGCATTATTTCGGAAAATTCGGCCAAAATCGTCCTCATCGGGGAATACCTCGTCTTGCAGCGGCAAAAACACCCCGGCCGAATCCACAAGATAGACCAGCGGCAAGCGATTTTCGAAAGCAATCCGTTGCGCTCGGAGCACTTTTTTACAGGTCATCGGAAAAAAGGCTCCGGCTTTCACCGTCGCGTCGTTGGCAATCACGAGAACGACACGTCCTTCAACGATGCCGATGACCGTCACCACCCCTGCTGACGGTGCTCCGCCCCATTCCGAATACATCCCCCAGGCGGCCCAGAGCCCGAGTTCAAACCGGCTTGTCCCGGGGTCGAACAAACGGTCGATGCGCTCACGCGCGGTCAACCGGCCCTTCTCATGCTGGCGTTCGATCGCTGCCTGTCCGCCGCCTAGCCGAATTTGCCCGATTTGCGCGGTGAACTCATCGTTCATGATGCACCCGGGAAGGAGGGATTCCTCCTTCTTCGTATGCCGTGGCCATGGACGCGCCTAGGCCAATCCTGGCCCCGTCGAGACGATACCTCCAGCGATGACAGTTTCGGGGTGATGCCGAGTGTCGGAGAGATGATAAGGAACATGCAAGTCAATAATAACAAAGTGATCGTCGAATGACTTATTGATTCGTCGATTTCAGTTCCAGGACGAGTTCTTGGCGAAGGGATTGTTCGAGCGCGACAAGATACCGCGCCGCCTGAGCGGCATCCAGGACACGATGATCGAACATTAGCCGCAGGGTGACTTTGCCATCAGCTTCCACCGTGCTGAAGGTGAGGTAACCGGTGAGTGGTGTCAATGCCAAGGTTATCTCCGCACCCGCCGTGATGACACTACTGATGGCGATAGTCCCGAAATGGCGTTCTCGCCAGGCCGGAACGACTCGTAATCCGAGCCAGAAGAGGAACCGTCTCAAGGGAAGAGGGTAGCGACTGATGCGCATCAAGCGGCGGAAGGACGGAATTTCTCGGAGTGGGGCGGATTTCGCTTTTTTCAATCGGGCATCGATTTCGAACAGGGGCAGCTGCTCCGGTTGTCGCAAGAGCAGAATCATCACGGCAAGTTCATCCTGCCATTCGCGTTCGATCGTGATTGCGGGGATCGAGCTGCTGTGTTCGTACAGACGAGGCCAGGGGAAGGAGAGGTAGGAGCGGCGAAGTTCCGGAATCAGCTGAGCCGCCAGCCCGGCCGCCTTCACAAACAGGGCCAACCAGCCCGGGCGGGGGTCGGCATGAAGCCTTGCCTCCACGAGCTCGGGGATGCTGATTCGGCGTTCCACGGTTACCAGCGGCACGCTTCGAGAAAAGTGCATGATCTCGGCAACGAACCGCCGCGCCGGTGACAGCGGGACAACGCGTCCGGGAACTCGTGCCATCGTCATCCTCATCCCTGAGGGGTCCACTCCTGGTCAATCACCATCACCGGCACAAGCTCCAGTCTTTCCGTTGCCGGGACGAGGGGATTTTCAGGGCTTCACGATACTTCGTGACAGTTCGCCGAGCCACATTCAGACCGGATTGTTTGAATTTTTCGACGATTTCCTCATCGGAGAGTGGCCGGGCTTTGTCTTCGTTGTCGATAAATTCCAGCAGCTTTTGTTTGATGGTTTCCCAGGCGACATTTTCTCCAGTTTGATCATTTTTTGTGCCGCCGCCGAAAAATCGTTTGAGGGGGAAGATCCCCCGCGGGGTTTGCACCCATTTATCATCCACGGCCCGGCTCACCGTGGTCACGTGGACCCGGATCTGCTTGGCGATGTCTTCCATTTTCAGCGGCTGGATGTAATCCGGGCCACGATCCAAGAAGGCACGCTGGTGATTGATAATCGCCTGGGTCACTTTTATGAGTGTGTTTCGTCGCTGTTCAATGGCATCAATCAGCCAGTGGGCGGACTGGAATTTTTGCCGAAGAAAATCCCGGGTCTTCGGGTCGAAACTTTTATCTTTCGTGAGTTCGACATACCGTTTACTGACGCGGACTGACGGTGTCCAGTCGTTACTGAGGCGAATTTCGTAATCGCCGTCGTCGGTTCGTTCTACGATGATATCCGGAACAACGTATTGAGAATTGTCAGGCGAGAAGCGGGCACCCGGTTTTGGATCGAGGCGGCGGAGTTCCTCGATCGCTTCTTGGATGCTGCTAAGTGAGGCACGGGTTTTTCGTTGAATGATTGGCAAGCGATTGTGGGCGATATCCTCGAGATGATCCCGGATCAATGTCCGCAGCAAATCTTTGTGAGGGGTATCGGCTGTCACTTGCAGCAACAGGCATTCTTTTGTATCTCGGGCACCGACACCCGCCGGATCCAGCGCCTGAATCACCACGAGGGCACTTTCGAGATCTTCGACCGTGGCACCGTTCGGGGCGTTTTTCGCCAACTCTTCCAAGGAAAGCGGGATCACTCGGCCACGATCATGGCCGAGGAGGTAACCATTGTTATCGAGATGGCTGATCAAATACTTGCAATTTTCGACTTCCTCTGGTGTCAATTCCATATACGCCAGTTGATTGCTCAGATGCTCTTGCAGAGACAACGGCGCGCTTGCCAGATTCTGCATGGCGTCGAGCTTTTTCTCTGAAAGCTCTTCCAGGCCGTGGCGGCTGGGGCGATGTTCCTCATTAAAGTGGTCGTCCCAGTCGCGATTGAGCTCTTCAAGCCGTTTGAACTCCAGATCTCCAGATTCGTCATGTTGCAGCGGGGCGTCGGGATTAAAATCATCGGCGGGGGGTGTCGCTTCCCCGCGGGCTTCTTGGATTTCCAGGAACGGATTTTCTTGAAGCTCGGATTGAATTTTTTCTTGCAAGGCCATCACTGGCATTTGCAGAATTTCCATCGATTGAATCATCCGCGGCGCGATGAACTGCCTGAGTTCCGGCCGCATCGAGAGATCCATTCCCAGCCGCATACCACCCATTCTGCCCACCTCCTCCACCGACGGTTTTTGCTGCCGCCGTGCCCGACCCCGGCTAAAAAGAACGCCGACCTTCCAAGGCGTCAGCCAGAATCTGAGCATTGGCCAATTCGAGGGAACCTCCGGTCGGCAACCCTCGGGCCAGTTTTGTGATCGTGACCCCGGTCCCTGCTAGCAAATTGCTCGCCAACAATGCCGTGCCGTCGCCTTCCAGGGTCGGGCTGGTGGCGAGAATCACTTCACGGACTCCACCACGACGGACCCGCCGTAGCAGTGGTGCCAGGTTGAGTTGATCCGGACCGACCCCTTCCAGGGGAGCTAGCCGACCGCCGAGCACATGATAAAGCCCCCGATAATTCCCCGCCCGTTCGAACAAACTCACGTCTCGGGCGGATTCGACCACACAAATCAGGCTGGCATCCCGACGCGGATCGGAGCAAATCGGGCATAAATCCTGATCCGACAGGTTAAAGCATTCCCGGCAAGGGCGAATTTGTTCAACAACCGTTCGCAACGCTTCGGCCAGACTGATAGCCACTTTTCGATCGCCGGAAATGAGAAAATGAGCTATTCGCTCAGCGCTTTTCGGGCCGATCCCCGGTAATTTCATTAGTTCCTGGATCAATACTGCCATCGCTCCCGTCCCTGGGGGCATGCCCGATCGTTCGGCTGCCATTATTCGTACATCCCGGTACAAAACACTAAGAGTTCTCCTCAACGGTTACTTCACTCGCAGCGAAATTCCCCCCGCGTGTGAGGATATCTCCTCGGATCTTGTGGGGGATCGTTCCCGAGCATAGTTTCGCCTGCGTTTGTTCGGAATCGGCTGATCAAATCCGCAACCAATCACCCTAGTCCGGGGAAGATGCCGCCGAGCATGCCCACGGGTAAACCCAGATTCCCCGCCATTTTTGCCGATTCGGCAGCGATCAGTTCTCGCGCTTTATTCAGTGCCTGATTCGTCGCCGCAATAATCAATTCTTCGATTAGTTCGCGGTCCTCCAGCCGTGCCGCCTCGTCGCTCAGTCGGCAGGAGAGCAGTTCCATTCGGCCATTGACTGTGACGACGACCATCCCTGCCCCGGCACTCCCTTCCGCGGTGATTTGCCCAAGCTGCTGCTGGAATCGGACAATTTCTGCTTGCAATTTGTCCTTGTTACCCAGCAAGCTCATAAGCGCGCCAAATTCTTTGAACATCATCAATCCTCTTCGTCATCGCGGGGATCGGCCGAGGCAGGGGAAAATCCCCGGTGAGCCGTACCTGGGAAAAAGCCTGGGTCCAGCTGAATCAGTTCGGCTCCGAGTTTTTCCGCAGCGGTCCGGAACAGGGGCAACTGCAGTAACTCCTGAGTTGACAAGCGTCGTGGCTGGACTGGGCCAGCGGCCGAACTCGGGAGCAGTTCGACGCAGACTTGCCATTCACTGCCCGTTCGCTGCATCAAGGACGCTCGAATCTGTTCGAGACACGATTCCTCTCTACAGACATCGTATGCGGCAGTGTAGCAATCAGGGAACCGAATGACTAGGGTTTTTGGCCCAATAATTGCAGGAAGTCCGGCGAGACGGAGTTGTTCTCCGCGCAACCCGCCCAAATTACCGAGCAGGTGTTCCCACTCGGCAGCCAAATTGTCCGCCGTTAACTCCTGAACATTCGAGACTTTCGCTGATGGCAGAGATGTCGATGCAATGTCGATCGCAAGCGGAGTGCTAGCCACGAGTTCGGTTACGAACTTTTTTTTTTGGCGGAATCACTCGCAGCAGCGGTGTCCTGCCCAGATAATAAGCGGCTACTGCCAATGATCTTGGCGGAATGAGGATCGGAATTTTCGAGTTGCCGGACTTTCTCCCACAATTCTCCAACAGACAGGTACTCCTCGAGCCGAGATAATCGGACAACTGCCACTTCAAGCAGCACCTGCGCGGGTGCACTGCCGCGCATCCTTGCTTTGGCAGTGGTCAGAATATCAATACCTGACAGAATCAGGTCCAGTCCAAGATTTCCCGCTTGCTGGCGTATAGATTCCTGCAGAGCAGACGAACCCGAGAGTTCCACCATGTTCGGGCCGGCGACATTCGCGAGCATGAGTCCACGCCAGTAATCGATCAGTTGATCGGTCAGTTCGCTGGGTGATTGCCCACGTTCTACGGCGGCGGCGATCTGTTCCAAGGCGGCGAGGCTGTTCCGCTCAAGAATAGTGCGAACCAAAGAGATGAGCTGATCATCATCGGCAGTCCCGAGCAAACGATGAACCACAGCGGCGGTCAGACGCGAGGTGCTCGAGCCCAGGAGTTGATCCAGCAGGGTTTGGGCATCCCGCATCGAGCCGCCGGCACGACGAGCAATTATGCGTAACGCCTCGTCGTCCGCTTCCAATCCCTCTTTCCGGACAATCTGCTGCAAGGTTTGGAACACTTTAGCGGGCCCGATCGAGGCAAAATCAAAACGCTGGCAGCGAGACAGAATCGTGACCGGGATTTTTTGGATTTCGGTCGTGGCAAAAATGAATTTCACATGTGCGGGCGGTTCCTCCAACGTCTTCAACAACGCGTTGAACGCCGAGGTGGAAAGCATATGAACTTCGTCGATGATATAGATTTTGAAGCGAGACCGTTGCGGGCGGAAGCCGACGTTTTGCCGCAACTCCCGGATGTTTTCTACGCCGGTGTTGCTGGCGGCGTCGATTTCCAGGACATCAATATCTTCACCCGCAGCAATCGCCAGGCAACTCGGACACCGAGCGCAGGGTGTTGCGGTCGGGCCTTGGACACAATTCAACGCCTTGGCAAGGATTCTGGCCGTCGAAGTTTTACCGACACCCCGTGCCCCAGTAAACAGGTACGCGTGAGCGATTCGCCCGGAATGGATCGCGTTGGCCAGGGCCGTCGCGACATGTTCCTGGCCAATCAGATCCGTAAATTGTTGTGGCCGATACCGCTGGGCCACCACCGTGTAGTCACGGGCACTGGAGCCAGTCTCAGAAAATGAGGGAACTGCCATGCCGGATCGATCCATTCATCGCCAGCGGAACTCGTCATGGCTGCTCGCCGATTTCTCGGACCGTGACGAGATGAGCCGCCCGGTGTTGAGGGAAAAGCTCCAAGGTAGAATCGGACTGATTCGTTCCATCGGAACGGATGCTTGGTGATTCAGATCACGGATTCTTGGTTGTACGGCGGTGGAACGGCCTTGGTTCAGTTACAGTAGAATACTGTCTGACCGGCGGTAGATGGACTTCGCCATTTGCCATCTTTTTGCAAATACCCTAGTTCACCGGGATATTCCATGACTACGCGACTCGGCGTTACTCTGCTCGAAGATCGGACCGTCCCCGCCGTCCTGCTGGAAAATTTTACGGAATCTGTGCTTGTCGGGAATCTCACATTACCGACCGTGATGGAAGTTGCCCCCGATGGACGCATTTTCGTGGCGGAGAAGTTCGGCACGATCCGCGTGATCAAGAACGGCAGCGTCCTGCCGACCCCTTTTGCGACGTTGAACGTCGATGCCAACGGAGAACGCGGTTTAATCGGGCTGGTTCTGGACCCGAATTTTCAATCGAACGGCTACATCTACACGTATCACACGGTACCCAGTAGTGAAGGCGGACCGTTCAATCGAATCAGCCGATTCACGGCCGATGGCGATGTCGCGGCTTCTGGCAGTCGCGTGACGCTTCTCGATCTTGATCCGCTTGGGAATGTGAGCATTCATAATGGCGGGGCGATGCATTTTGGGCCGGACGGCAAATTGTATGTTGCCACGGGTGATGCAGCAAATCCGCTGAACTCGCAGAACCTCGGCAATCGCCATGGGAAGATCCTCCGCTTCAATCCGGATGGCACGATTCCATCGGACAATCCTTCGAGTATCCTGGGGATTTCCGGAACGACCACGGGGGTGAATCGCGCGATTTGGGCGGCGGGACTGCGGAACCCCTTCACCTTTGCCTTTCAGCCCGGCACCGGCGCGATGTTTATCAACGATGTCGGCGGTGACGATTTTGAGGAAATCAATTTCGGCCAGGCAGGGGCAAATTACGGTTGGCCAATCACGGAAGGCTTTCAACCGCCCGGGGTGAACGGCATCAGCTATCCGATATACAGTTACTCGAATGCTGGGGGAGCCGCGATTTCCGGGGGTGTGTTTTATAATCCTCTCGTGATGAGCTTTCCGTCGCAGTACGCGGGTGATTACTTCTTCGGTGACTTTGTCAAAGGCAAAATCTTTATTCGTGATGGTGAAACGGGAGCGATTACAGAATTTGCCAGCCAGATCGCTCCGGGGATCGTCGATTTGGATATCTTGCCGGACGGTAGTCTGATTTATCTCTCATTCAGCGATACGTTGACTGGTGTCAATCCCAGCACGGGTTCAATACGGGTGATTCGCTATGTTTCGGGGGATCAACCGCCAACGGTGTCTGTGCCGCCGCACGATTTGCTTGTTTCGGTGGGTGAGCCGGCGCGATTTGAAGTTCAAGTGAATGGCACAGCACCGCTGTCATTTCAATGGCAACGTCAAGTCGGGCATATGTTTGAAGATATTCCTGGGGCCAACGGCCCGGCGTTGATTTTGCCGACGACAAGCCTTGCCGATGATGGATCGAAATTTCGCCTAATCATTACCAATGCTTTCGGCGTGGCGATCAGTCCGGCGGCAACTCTGCAAGTGACCAGCAGTTTGCGGCCCACGGTGACAATTGATCAGCCGGACTTGGCGACCCGGTTCCGCGCCGGCGACACAATCTCGTTCAAGTTCAGTGGCTTTGATCCGGAAACGGGGCAGCTTCCACCGGCGGCATTTATTTACCGCGTTGATTACATCACGGGTGCCGCTCCGCCCCGGCCGTTTGTCAATCCCCAGGTGGGGAATTCCGGATTCTTTACGATTCCGACGATCACCCCCTTCCTTCGGACCGATGTGGCTTACCGAATCACGGTTACGGTGACGGATGATGTCGGTCTGACGGCGACTGCAGTCCGAGACATTTTACCAGTGACTTCAACATTCCGGCTTGAAAGTAGCATTCCGGGCGGAACCTTGTTATTCGACGGCAAGGAAGTTCCTTCAGGCACGGCGGTCAGTGGCGTCGTTGGGGTCACGCGTACCCTTGAAGCGCCAGAAACGGTGGTTGCCGGTGGGATCCTGTGGAAGTTTCTCGGCTGGTCGGATGGAGGTCCGCGGGTGCGGATGATTTCGACACCCGAGCAGCCGACGACTTTTTTGGCCCGTTATGAAGTGGTTGCTACGCCGTCAGGTGTGCTGACCAGGAATATGACAACTTCCGTGGGGGCCGATGTTCGGCGTACCGACTTCGGTGTCGAAACCTTGTTCCTTCAGCCGTTCGGCCCGGATTTCCTTGGGGAAATCCGAATCGCACAGGCCGACTTGAACGGGGACGGGGTGCCCGAGATTATCGCCGCGGCGGGGCCGGGTGGCGGTCCTCACGTCCGGATTTTCGACGGACAGACCAGGGAAGAACTGGCCTCGTTCTATGCTTTCGATCCGGCCTTTACCGGGGGTGTCTATGTTGCAGCCGGGGATGTGACCGGGGATGGCGTTGCCGAATTGATTCTGGCCGCTGGACCAGGAGCCGGCCCCCATGTGAAAGTGCTACGATTCCGGTCGGGGGCGTTCGGCGATCTGAGTGAAGTTCATTCATTGTTTGCCTTTGAAGAATCGTTCCGGGGAGGAACCCGGGTGGCGGTCGGTGATCTGACCGGCGATGGCGTGGGTGAAATTCTTTTGGCCACGGCTGCGGGAGGTGGTCCGCGAATCCGGGTGTTGAATGGAAAAACTCTCGACGAATTGGCAAGCTTTTATGCTTACGAAGAATCGTATCGGGGGGGCATCTGGATCAGCGCGGGCGATTTGAACGGCGATGGCCGAGCAGAAATTGTGGTCGGCACCGATTTTGGCGGGGCACCCCGAGTTCGGGCGTTTGACGGAAGCGGTGCAGAGTTGTGGAGCTTTTACGCCTACGATCCGAGCTTCACCGGTGGTGTACGGGTGGCCGTGAATGATATTACCGCGGATGGTTTTGGCGACATTATCACCGGGGCCGGGCCGGGTGGCGGGCCGCATGTGAAGGGGTTTCGTGGCGATACCTTGGCGGAAATCGAGAACTTTTTTGCTGGCCCGGAAGAGTTTCGGCTCGGTGTCTTCGTGGGATAGCCGTGGAAGCGTCTTATTCCGCCAGCTCGGTCCGATCGGATTTGTGGTTCTGCATCGGATGTGAGTGATCGAGGTGATGTCGGGGCTTGGCTACCGGGCTTTTTGCCGGGTGCCTTTCGGGTAAGCGGAGGCGGGCCCAGTAACCGCCGTCGCTGGGTTGTCCGGGAACGGACACCTGCTCGGCTTCGAGGATTAAACTGGGGATGCCCCTCTGAACGGCAGCGATGACACCCTGGTTTTCTTCCGGTTCGATGCTGCAAGTGGAGTAGACGACGATTCCGCCGGGCTTGACCTGTTCCACGGCAGTTAACAGTAATCGTGTTTGTAATTGAATTAAGTCAGGGAATTCGCCGGGGCGCAGCCGCCAGCGGACTTCAGGTCGGCGAGCGAGGACTCCCGTGTTGCTGCAGGGGACATCGACGAGTGCGGCGTCATAAGGCCCCGGCGGTGGTGACGAGGCGAATTTCTCTAGCAGATGCGGTTCGACGATTGTCACGCCGAGTCGCTGACAGAGTGTGGTCATGGTCTTGAGCCGGCCCGGATCAACATCGCAAGCCACAATCGTTCCGCGATTGTTCATCAGTTCCGCGAGGTGTGTGGTTTTGCCACCGGGAGCGGCACAGAGGTCGAGCACGCGCCAGCCGGGCTGCGGTGCCAGTGCCGTAGCCACGGTCATTGCCGACAGATCTTGAATGGTAAATGCGCCATCGGAGTAACCAGGGAGTTCGCGGATGGGCAACGCTTCTGTCAATCGCAGCGATTGAGGATGCGGCCCCAGTTCACAATCGATGCCGTTTGCTGTCAGGATGATCCGATACGCTTCTCGATCGAGTTTCAGACGGTTGACTCGGAGCCAGAGCGGCGGCGTGGAATTGAACCAGAATCCGAGCCGGAGCGCTTCGGGTTGCGAGTAGCGCTGCAGCCAGCGATCTGCCAGCCAGCCTGGCAGCGAAAATCCGC
>Ga0308412_1002339_pt1 | contig 10237 bp, 10 predicted proteins | sample HotsprottomLayer_FD_202357 | JGI IMG/M metagenome (GOLD analysis project Ga0308412, IMG submission 202357) | Hot spring phototrophic mat microbial communities from Octopus Spring, Yellowstone National Park, Wyoming, United States -... | ecosystem: Environmental > Aquatic > Thermal springs > Hot...
GTGAAAAGCCGCTACCTTCTTCCGGACCAATTCCGCGTCGTCGTACTGATCGAGCTCATGGAGCTTCACCAGCACCTGCGCGAGCCAGGGCTGGCCGCGGTGCTGCCCGGGACGAAGTGGCTTGTAGATGTGGAGGACCGAGTCGGCAGGCACTCGCGCGAGATCGCCAGCCATGAAAAACAGAGGCTTCTCGCCGGGATGCTCGCGATAGAGGTGATAGGCCACGCGGCGGCCGATCTTGTCGAACTCGATGCCGGCGCGGATGACGTTGCCGTTGGGCAGACTCTCATTCTTGGTCGTGGGCAGGTGCTCGGCTTCGAGCAGCTGGAGCTGCAGCGGGACTGTCAGCCCATCGTCTGGCCGGCGTTCGCGCAGGCGGACCAAACACTCGCCGCCCTCGATCATCGCGCGGCAGACCAAGGCCTGCAGCCCATAGAAATCGGTCAATCCGGCGGCGTCGGCCTCGTCGGTCCAGCGCAGCCACAGCTCCTGAAGGCGCCTTTTCACCGCCGGATCCGGGTGTTTCGACTGCGGCTTGATGCCTGCTCCGATCGCATTGCCGACGAAGCTCTCGATCGCATTGGCCGCCCAGGCGTTGCGGCGGACAATCTCGCGCGACCGCGCCCGCAGCGCATCGCCGCCCTCGGTGATGAGCGCATTGATGCCGGCCGTGCTGGCACTCCAGCCGATCGTGCGCCGCGTCGATGCCGCGGCCTCGAAACCTGCAGCGCGCCTGGCGATCGGCGCAATCGCTGCCCGCACCAGATTCCGCCAGTAGCCCATCAAAACCCCTTTGTCGTGTAAATCCGGACCACGCGGGAATTCGGCCGCGCCGGATCCGCCGCGGCCAAGGCGGCTTTTACCTCGGCGATGGCCTTTTTGAGCTCTTCGACGCTGCGGTATTCAACGCTGCGGCCTTGGAACGAGACGCGCAGCATGCCGCTGGCGAGCGCTGCCTCCAGAGCCTCGAGTTGCTGTTGGGAATATGCCATCGCGCTACCTGCTCATCCACGACGATCGAATCACCTGGCGCGCCGGCGGCCGTGCGGCGGGCGAGGGCGATGTCTCCCTCTTCTCCGCAAACGCGGCCGCATGCGCATCGAGCTTGAAACCTGCCATGTAGAGCGAGTGCAGGGCCGCGAGCGCGTATGCGCGCGCGTCCAGCGCCTCATTTCGCACCCCGGCGGGTTTTGCAAATTTGCGGACGCCGCGCTCGACAACAATGCGCTCGCTCACGAGCATCTCGAACCAGTCGCGCCCGCGGTCGAGCGGGAAGTGGCAATACCCCGGGCCGGGGCGCTCCACCCGCAGCCGCGAGTAGACTTTCTCTTTCGCCACGTCGACACCGATCAGGTACAACTCGCCGCGATTCTTGCCGCCGATCGTCGCCCGCCTGGGCCAGACCGGTTTGCCGAATCCGCTCTGCCCCTTGATCGGCCAGATGCGCCGCCCCCTGCGGGACCGGCAGAAATCGAGCACTGTCTCGGTCTCGAATCCTGCGTCAATCGCCGCCGCACTCACCGGCAGCAGCAGGCCAGTCTCGTGCTGCCATTGGCGGCCCAGCAGCCGATCGAGATCGGTCCAGACTTCTGGCTGCCCGGTGTCGCCATGGAGCACGAAATAGCCCAGGCTCCAGCTTTCCTCCCCGGCGCCCCAGCCCACCACCTCGCACTCGATGCGGTCGGCTTGCACGTCCGCGCCGGCGGTGATCAGGCAGACGCCCGCGGGCGCCTCAGCGGCGAACGGCTCGCGCCGCCCGAACAGCACATCGGCCTCCAGCGGCACTGCGGCCTCATCGCGCCACGTTTCGCCCAGGATTGTGTTGACGAACACCTGCAAGGTCTCGCGGGTCCGCTTGGCCTCCAGAAACTCGGCTGCCAGCTCGGGCAAACCAGGCCAGCCTACTGGGGCGTAGAGTGCGTTCAGGCTGTAGCTCCGGGTCCGCCCGTCGCCGGCCGCTGTCGGCCTCCACTCTCCGCCGGCGAGCATGGCGGTCTTCTCGTGGTTGGCGATGGCGTAGGCGCACGCCTCGCAGTGATACCGCGCCTTCTCCGGCTCGCCCTCGGGCCAGCGCAGCCGCTCCCAGACCAGCCGCTGCATGAACCCGCAGCGCGGGCATGGGACGAAGTAATACCGCTGGTCCCCCTGCCGGAAGAGTACCTCGATCCGGCTGACGCCCTCGATTGTCGGCGTCGAGACGGCCAGGATCTTTCGCTGCGAGCCGAAGGCCACAGTCCGGCGGACAGCGAGTGTGAACGGATCCCCCTCCCCATCGGCGTCGGCCGGCCAGGCATCCAGCTCGTCGGCGAGGACGTACTTGGCCGGCAGGCTCCGCAGGCCCACAGCGCTGTTTGCCCCGGTGAGAATCAGCACGCCGCCGGCGAATTCCTTCATGAGCACCGTGTTGCCCGAGTCGCGCGAGCGTGGATCCTTCACCCTGTCGCGCAGCACCGGCGATGCCTCGATCAGACCGTCCAGCCGCTGCTTGCTGAACCGCTTGGCCATCTCCACGGTCGGCTGCACGAGCAGGATGGGCGCCGGCGCGTGGTGCATCAGGTATCCGCAGGCATTCAGCAGCACCTCAGTCCCGCCGATCTGGGCGGATTTCATGAAGACCACGCGCTCGCATGGGGCGCTCGGCGTGAGCGAGTCCATGATCTCGCGCAGGTACGGCGTCCGGCTGGTCCGCCACGGCCCGGGCTCCGGACTCGTGTTGCCAAGTACCCGGTATCTGTCCGCCCACTCAGAGACCGTCAGCCGCGGGGGAGGCAGCAAGGCATGCAGCGCGCGCTCCAGTGTCGCCCCGATCGGATCTGGCGTGGCGCATTCAAGCAGCTGCGCTGGCACTCCTCAATGCCTCCTCAAGCTCCTGGCGCAAGATGACGCGCACATCAACCTCCGGCCGGCCGGCCAGCACAGCCCCGAGCCTGTCGGGCAGCGCGAGGATGCGATCGCGGATGCCGGCCAGCGCCTCGCTCCACCGCCGCTCAGCGGCCGCTGCATCGAGCAGCTCGCCGCGTTTCTGTCGCACTTCCAACTCGCGCAACTCCGCCAAGGCGACTTCCTTCCGCCGGCGGGCCTCACGCTCCGTGATCCTGGCACCCGTGTTGGGGCGGCCGATGCGCTTTCTGGGAGCCGCGACCTGAGCAGGTCCATGCCTGGATGCGCCTTTTGTGGCCTTTTGGCCGGTTTTCGGCATCTGACGCTAGCGAATTTGTGCAATCGGTCTACCCGCCCAGGCCGCCCGCCAGGAAGGACCCGCGCACTTTTACTCCCGTATTTTCAATGGCGTACAAGACAATCCGAGAGCACTCGCAAAAAAATGGGGCGGAGCTCGCTGCCCCGCCCCAAGCGCCGCAGCACCCACGTCTGGCCTGATGGCAGGCGTTCAAGGTACGAATACCTCTGGCCCATGTATGAACTGATCTTGGCCGGCACCTCGCTCGCGTCACGGGGCCGCAGATAGGCGCGCGCGATGGTCCCGTCGCGCCTGCGGACCACTCGCGCGATGCGTCCATCGTCCTGCATGCGCTCGAAGACGCGCACCGGGACAGGATCGAGAGGTCGACCAGAAGCTGAAAACAGGGCAACGTGCATGGTGGGGACCCAGCAGCAGCCGCCAACCGCTGCGGGAGAAATGGGGCCGAGGCCCGCGGGGTATTTCCTTAACCGGGCTATTGCCCGGTGGTCAGCGCCCCGGCGCTCGCCATCAGAATCCAAAATGCAAAAACATTTGTCAAGTGAAATGTTTGATATATCGCAAGCCATGCAGCTGCAATCAGTTAGCACTGTTGGCAATTTTGAACGCCATCCGACATGCCGAGCAGATGACTCCGCCGTTTGGCAAGCGTGCACCAGGTCGCCCACAGAAATCGCAAAGCGCATCACTCTCGCCAAGCCAAGCTTCGAATGCCGCCCTGCGGATGATCCAATGTCCTCCTTGGCGCTCTTGAATGGCAGGGATGATTCCAGCGCTCAACAGCCTGTAGATGCGCGCCTTCGACACACCCAGGCGCACGGCGATTTCAGCCACCGAAATGAGAACCGGGCTCCGCTTCAATCTTGACCTCCTACGCTGCTTGTCGGCAATCGTTTTCGTCTCTTGAGGCGGCACTACCAGATCGCTCATCACGCCACACCTCCTGCCGCGGCTGCAATAATCTGGATATCCTGGCTGCTCAGTCTCAGCTGTCGCAATAATGCCGCAGCGAACAGCTTTGCTACATCTGGCAGCCCGGCTTCGGCGGCGATTTTTACGAGCTGCGCTAGGCCTTCGCTTGACGGAATTCGCCCGGCCTCATACCGCTGAATGGCTCGGCTCGTCAACCCAAGTCTGGCGGCGAACTGCTGCTGAGTGAGTCCCAATTCCACTCTCAACGCTCTGATTGCGTCGGCAGCCCCTGCCTCTGTGCGATGCACTGCGCTTCTGGCCTTGGGCAAGCCAACGCCGAGAGAGCGAGTGAATACAGCCGCCAGATCGTCATGACCGGCGGCTTGCGCCATGCGGATCAAAGCCACAAGGGACTCCCCCTTTGGAGGCCTGGTAGTTTCCCAGCGCGCGACAGTGACAACCGCCTTGCCAAGATGAACCGCGAGCGCCTGCTGGGTCATGCCAAGCCGCCGGCGCAGTTCGATGATGGCCTGCTGCACATCGTTTCGTTCCATCACGCCACACCTCCCGCTGCAGCGGCCTCGGCTACGGCTTCGGCCGTGCGCTTCATGTCTGCTTCAGCGAGGGTCACGAACCAGCCCCAGCTCTGAATGCTCGATGGGTGTTTGCCGCGCCTCCGCAGACCGAGCAGCCAATCCCGGAGGCGCTCCAAGCACATCCCGTGAGCTTCCAGTAATCGCCGGCACAGCGCCTCATCTGGCGGCCCGAGTGTCTCGGCCCGATGCTCCATCCAGTCGCAGAGCATCCTGGCGACGACAGCAATAGCCAAGCCTGCCTCGTCCCTCGGCTGTGGCGGTGCTCGGCGCTGCCGCGGCTCCATCGCCCGGCGCTCGGCCAAGATCGGGACGACAGAGCGCGGATCTGTCAGCGGCGGCGATTCGCCGTCGCCGCACACTCGGGACGCTCCACGCGAGATTTCCACAGGGTTTTCCACAGGAGTCAGCGGCGGCGGCGGCGATTCTTGGGGGGTAAGGGGGGTGTTCGGGAGTTTACGCGCCGCTGATGTTGGCTCTGGCTCTGGCTCTGGCTCTGGCTCTGGATGTGGAGTTTCGCGCGAGTTTGGCTGGAGTTTCGCGCGAGTTTGGCTGGAGTTTCGCGCGAGTTTGGCTGGAGTTGTAATTGTGTTTGGGCCTTGCGGCTCTCGCGCGCTGTCGGCTCTACCTCTCGGCCTTCCAGGTTTCTCCCGCCGCGCAGGGCGCCCGTCCCACCATGTAAGGCCGGCGTCCTCCAAGCATTGTCTCCACGTGTTGTCGGCGTGGTCGTGGATGTCATGGATCACCAACCTGTGCGGCTCTGGCACCTCGTCGACCCATCTCGTTCGTATCAGTGCATCTAATAGTGCGCCGGGCTCGCCAGACCACTCCAGAGCGGATTCGATGATTTCATCGGGCCACCGGCCGATGTCGCCCTGAATGGCGTACCGGGCCGCCCATTGCCAGAGCATCTCCAGGATTCCAATGGCAGCAACTCGCGGCATCGGGATGCCCAGCCGGCGGAGCTCCGCGGCGAGCATGAGCACCTTGGGATGGTCTGGAGTGCCCCGCTTCATGCTGCACCTCCAGCGGGGCAAATCGCGTCCCGTTTTGTCCCAGATTCGACACGTCTTCGCCGTTTCGTGTCCCGTTTTGTCCCATTTGCAAACGCGGTATGTCCTTTGTTTTCAATACGCGCGTCTGTAAGTGATTGAGTTCCGCTACCTTGACACGGTAGAGGTCGCAGATTCGAGTTCTGCCGAGCCCACCACGCCCGCGCTGCCGCCGCGCAAGGGTCGGCAACCCTTCTCCACCGTTTTGGCAAAATGTCGACGTCCGCCCGCTCCGAGGCCGCTTGCGGCGGGCGCGGCCGGCCAGAAATGCGTTCGGCCGGGCGGCATCCGGCTCAGGCGGGCTCCCCGCATTTTGCGGAGCGCGCAAGCCGCGCTATCATGACGTCAGACAGGGTGGTGGCGGGCTATTGCCGCTGTCATCCGGTCCGGTTTATACTGCATCTTTCCAAACGGGATTTGGCTGTGGCGAGCACGTCGCACAATCCGGCCCCGGGGGCTGCGCCTCCCGCCGACGGCTTCGATCCGATCGAAGTGCAGCGCGAGGCGGCCATGTTCTACGGGCTCTTCCTGCGCGGCCACCCGCCGGAGGAGCTGCGCAGGGACATCGCCATCCCGAAACAGATGTTCCTGAAGTGGCTCAGCCACCCGCACTATGACGGGCAGTTCCGTGAAAACGCCAAACGGATTTACCGTTTCCGGCGCCAGGTGCTGGCTGTTTTTGATGAACTGGTCGACCGCGCCCGCATGAAAGAGCGCCTCCAGTAGGTACCCGCCTTTGTCGCGTTTGCTCCACATCCTGCTCGCCTGCCAGATGCTCTTTTTGCCGGGTTGCGCCAGCCGCAGCGGCTCCGGCCAGCCGATGAACGCCTCCTTCCAGGTTCCCGGCGAACCGGCGCCGCGCTCGCTCGCCGACTTCCGCGGCCGCGTCGTCGCCTTCACGCTGTGGGAGCCGGGCTGTCCGGATTGCGACAGCCAGGCCGCCGTCCTCGACCAGCTCAACTCGAGCCTGACCCGCGAGGGGCTGATCTGCTTTGTGTTTCACAGCAGCCGGGAGCGGTTCCCGGTGGCGAGCCTCAGGCTGCTCTACGGGGCCGTTGACGAAGCCGAGTGGAAGACGTTTCCCAAAGACCGGCCGGTCACGGTGATCCTGGACCGCGAAGGCCGGGTGGCCGAGCAGCTCGCGGGCGTGCAGGACGAGGGCAAGCTGCGCAAATTGCTCGAACCGCTGTTGAACGGCTGATCCCGGGTTTCAACCGGTTCCCGCTTCGGGGGCGCGGTGGACAAGCGCCGCCCGGAAAGCAGCGGCCAATCAGCAAATCACTGGCCAAGCAATTGCTCCAGGCGCTTCCAGTCCTGGCGCCATTCGCCCAGCACGCGGTTCTTGTCGGCGCGGACGCTGCCTTCGGCGAGCAGCGCCGGCAGGGAGTTCGTGTCCCCTGCGGCCTCAGCCGCTTGCTTCAGCGCCATCAGCACGTCCTCCCACCGCGCCGCGATCAGCCGCGCCGGCTCCTCGCCCGTGCAGGCGATTTCCAGCCGAACGAGGATTTTCGTCCCCTCGGCCGTGGCGCTCCACAGCAACCACCGCGCCCCGCGCAGGCTTTCCAGCGCCAGGGCCAGCCAGGCGGGCGCCCCGCCGGGCGCCTTCAGCATCCGGGCCGGGACGTACAGCCAGAGCGGCGCATCCGGCGGCTGCCATTCCGGCGGCTGTGATTTCCCGCCGAACGCCGCTGCCGCAAGCGGGTCCGGGCTGACGGCGATGCCCAGCCGGCCCCTGCGCAGGCGGACCCAGGAGATCTGCCGCTCCACCGTGGAGCCTTGCATGGAGCACAGCGGCCCCACGCAGCGTCCTCCCTGCGCGAAGAAATAGCGCCGGAGCTTTGCATCGTCGATGCGCGCCTCGGCGGCGATCCAGCGCCGGCCGTCATCCGAGCGCAGGACGAAGGCGTCCAGGTCGCGGCGGTACTCGAACCCCGTGGTTTCGACGAACCGCTTGTACTCGTCGTCCTCGGCGCCTGCCTCGCCGGCCAGCCGCTGGAGGATCCCGGTTTGCCGCAAGGCGCGCGCGTCGACAAACACGGTGAGGCCGTCGCCCGGCGGCAGCTCGGCCAGCAGGCTGCGGGCATCGGTTCTGCGCCACGGCAGGCGCGGCCAAAGCAGGACCAGGGCTGCGGCCGCAAGAAGCAGAACAGCGGCTGCGAGGGCGCCCTTTCGCGGGACGGTCATTCATCCGCAGCTTACCAATCCGCGCTCCCCTATACTGGCGGTATGATGCGGCTGTTGCTGCCGGCGGCATTCCTGATGAGCGCGGCGCTGGCCCAGAACCGGGCCGTCGTCACGGCGCCCGTGCTGAACATGTTCTCGAAGCCTTCGGCCGACGCCGACGTGGTGAGCCAGGCGCGGTATGGCATGACCGTGCTTGTGGACGAGATCCGCGGCGGCTGGGCGCGGATCCGCACGCCGCATGACAATTACCCGGGCTGGGCCGCCCGCGCCGAATTGCGCGCGCTGGCCGAGGGGGAGCGGTATGCGGAAAGCGGGCGCGTGGCGATGGTCGACAGCCTGCGCGCCCACATTTACCGGACGCCCTCGGTCACGCGCCATGCGCCGCTGGTCACGGTACCCTACGAGACGCGGCTGGAAGTGCTCGAGGAGCCGGAGACGGATGAGCGCCGGTGGATCCGCGTGCGCCTGCCCGACGGCCGCGAGGCGTGGATCCAGCGCGGCGACGTGGCGTTCGACCCGGCCGCGCTGTCCGTGCCGGAGCTCATCGCGCTGGCCAGGCGGTTCCTCGGCCTGCCCTATACATGGGGCGGCACGACGAGCTTCGGGTTCGATTGTTCGGGCTTCACGCAGATGCTGGTGCGCCGCGGCGGCGTGCTGATGCCGCGCGACGCGCAGCCGCAGGCGGATTGGGACGGGATGCTGCGCGTTGCGCGCGACGAGCTCCAGCCGGGCGACCTGGTCTTCTTCGGGCCGAACGACAGAAAGATCAATCACACGGGCTTTTACCTTGGCGCAGGCGAGTTCATCCATTCCACGACGAACACGAAGCCCGTGCTGCAAATCAGCCGCCTGGACGGGGAGCCGTGGACCCGGCTGCTGGCCGCCTGCCGCCGCTGGAGGAAGCCATGAAGCGCAGAACATTTCTGTCCGCTCCTGTTTTTGCCGCCGCGGCCGCGCCGTCCGCGCCCGCCCCGGCCGGGCCGCAGCTCGGCCTGCGCATCCGCCGCCTGCAACTCCGCCACACCTGGACGACGGTGATGGCCTCGAGCGACTACCGCGACACCCTCTTCGTCGAATACGCGCGGGACGGCATCACCGGCACCGGCGAGGGCGCGCCGATCATCCGCTACAAGGAAAGCGCGGAGACCTGCCTGAAGGCCGTGGAATCCATCCGCCCGTGGCTGCTCGCGCAGAAGCCCGAGGCGTTCGTGAAGCTGATGGACGGCGTGTTCCGGCGCATCGAAGGCAACTTCGCCGCCAAGGCGGCCCTGGACATCGCGCTGCTCGACTGGAACGCGCAGAAGATGGGCGTGCCGCTGTGGCGCTGGTTCGGGCTCGACGCCGCCGACGCCCCGTTGACGACGTTCTCCATCGGCATCGACAAGGCGGAGGTGATCCGGCAGAAGGTGCGCGAGGCGGAAGAGTTTCCGGTCCTGAAAATCAAGGTCGGGCTGGACAACGACGAGGAAGTGATCGCGGCGGTCCGGTCGGTGACAAGGAAGCCTCTGCGGGTGGACGCCAACGAGGGCTTCAGGACGAAAGAAGAGGCGGTCGCGAAGATCAACTGGCTGGAGAAGCAGGGCGTGGAGTTCATCGAGCAGCCGCTGCCGGCGGCGAATCTCGAGGACATGAACTGGATCCGCAAGCGGGTGCACATTCCGGTGATCGCCGACGAGGCGTGCCTGCACCCGGCCGACATTCCCCGCCTTGCGCCCCACTTCGACGGCGTCAACGTCAAGGTGGACAAGTGCGGCGGGCTGCTGGAGGCGAAGCGCATGATCGAAATCGCCCGCTCGCTGGGGCTGAAGGTGATGCTCGGCTGCATGGTGTCGTCCTCGGTGGCGATCACGGCGGCCGCGCACCTTTCGCCGCTGGTCGACTATGCCGATCTCGACGGGAACCTGCTCATCGCCAACGACCCGTACGAAGGGGTGCGCGTCGAGAAGGGCAAGCTGATCCTGCCGGACCGCCCCGGCCTGGGCCTGCGCCCTCGCGCAGCCTGAAGCGCGGCGCGCCGCTTTCTGCGCCCGCGCCCCCGCTGTTATCATCGGATCGGCTGTACGGAGATCCGCCCATGAAGGAACAGAATTACTCCAACCACGCCCGGCTCGTGCCCGGCTACCACTATGTGCTCGCGCCGGTGCTGCTGCTGACCTGCATCGGGTCGCTAGTGAATTTGTGGAAATCGCTCGGCGACCATCAGCGGCTTTACAGCGCGTCGCTGATCGCCGTGCTCTCGTTCTGCTGCTTTTTCATCGCCGGCTATGCGCGCATCTTCGCCCTGAAGGCGCAGGACC
>Ga0308412_1002341_pt1 | contig 10232 bp, 10 predicted proteins | sample HotsprottomLayer_FD_202357 | JGI IMG/M metagenome (GOLD analysis project Ga0308412, IMG submission 202357) | Hot spring phototrophic mat microbial communities from Octopus Spring, Yellowstone National Park, Wyoming, United States -... | ecosystem: Environmental > Aquatic > Thermal springs > Hot...
CTTTGCCAAAGTAGAAACCTTCGTGGTCAGGTCCTCGGTGGGCTATAAGCCTTGTCATGGCTTTGATTTCTTCCTCCAAAACAGGTGAACCATCCTGGTTAACGATACCAGCTATACCACACATGGCGGTAAAACCCCCTCAGTGATTCATCAGTCCCAGAAGCTTCTTTATTTGCCAGTTGTAATCGAATCTTTTCAACCAAGCCTCATTTGGAAATCTCCTGGAAAAATCGTACTCTTCGACCAGTCTGCGAAGTCGACTTGCAGCCTCGTTCAAATTGTCGGGTTGATACAGATACACCTCATCCAAGGCTCTTTCTTGGTTCGCCTTGTGGTTCTCCATCAACACACGGCACCCACAAACTTGGGCGTGTATCGAACTCAGCGTTGTTTCCTCACCAACTCTGATAGGTCTTTGTCTCTTGGTTTGTATTGATATTTCCAAAGACAAGTTCAACGCTTGTGCCATTTCTAACCCGAATTCTATCATCTTCGAAATGTTTGCTCATGGTCTTTCTTCCTTCACCAACAAACTCTCTCCTTTCACCAAATCTTCCATCATCATCGCTATGGAATCCGCAGTTTGATACTATTTCAACCTATTCTCTTTCCTTCTTGCCAATAACTTTACTTGTGTCGTTCTCAGCCTTTGGTATCAGATAATGGTGACTAAAAATGGCAGCATCCCGATATGGACAACTCAAAGCTCTCATGCCCAAAGTGTGGCTCCAACAACATCTACAAAAAAAGGCCACGACAAGTGTTGTTCAAGAACATCAATCACATTGTAGTATCGCTTGGTAAAAACATGTGTGAATCTAAGTTTTCATTACTGAAAGACTTTTTCCGACTCAAGCGAGGGCTGAAGAATGCGGAGAATTTAGCAAAATACATTCAAAAATGCTAATATCAATCGGACTCTTTCACACTTACACTCTTTCATCACTACGAGTTAACACTATCAAATAAATTCGCCCATAATCTTGGACAATTTTCTTCTGAAAACTCTCGCCTGATTACTTCTCTATTTCTCTCTGCATACACCTCTTCTAAAGGTGCTAACAAATCAGCTTTTCCTTGAAGTATCAAATTCGTATCAAACAAGGTGACACCCAAATCTTTAAGAGTTTTCCAATGAGTTGTCTCACTACGAATGTAAACTTTCTTCTTGAGATAAAGTAATGCAAAGATATTTCCCAGTGCTTCCTGCTGCTTATGATTAAAAACAGCTACATCTACTGAATTAAGAACTTCAGCATAAGACCGGGCATCTAAAAAATCTGTCAGGGGAATAAACCTATCACCAAATAGTCTCTTCCCTATATCAATAACACTTTGAGCATATTGCTTGTCTCCGTAAGAAAGAGGGCAAAGTATTTCAAAATTACCACCGTAGGCTTTTAAACTTTCGAGAATTTCAACATGCCTATTCGTTGGTGATGCGGAATTACCTACAAGTATTCTTTTGCATTCAACTTCTTTTAGGTCTGTTTGCTTTAAACTATCGAGAATATCTATATCAACCGGATTTGGATAGAATACATATTTGTAAATTGCCCTGGTTTTGTAATAATCTTTTACGTAGTCATAATCGCCCTTTACAAGACAAGCAATTGAATCCAGATTGCGAATTATGAATCGCTTCATAAATCTTTTAATGCGACTTTTTACAAAAAACCTAAAACCCTTAAGAGAATAGTTTGCATCCAAGTAATCGTACGCGTCAGCTCCCCATATAACCCATGTTGATTTTTTCAACAGTGATTTGTGGAAAAACAGCCAAAAGAATAATCTAGCATCAAATAACGAGTGAATAATCACACGACTACTTTTTTTAGCACACTTCACAAAACGAGCTACTTCCGATATGTTTTTCGGATCAAGCTTTTGAACATTTGCTTGGCCTATATCTCTATAAAGTTCAGGATTAACAGTCCAAAAGATATGCTCCTGAGGCGAAAAGTTCTTAAGGAGAAAAAGCACAAATTTGCGCGTGTAAATACTATCAGTCAAAAAAATGTGGCACATCACTAATTAACACTCCTTTCTTTAAACTAACACTTTATTCACATACCTCTCAAACAACGGATCTATTATCTGGTGCTTCCCTCTCCCAGCTTTTTCAATTATTCCCTGTTCTGTTAGTCTTTTTAACAACCTATTTAACGCACTTGTATTTGGAATTTCGTATGCCAAAAGGTTGGAATTAGAGAAATAGCCACCATCATTTTCACGAATTAATTTTAGCACGTTTTTTAGATATTTGTAGTCAAGAGCTTCAATTATCAAATCGTATGCATACGACTCTCTATCACGCAAATAACCAATCGCATTTTCGACATCTTCCATCGTTACGCTCTCCTCTGTTCTATTCCACACCTCATAGCTGAGCATCTGAACAAAATAGCGATGTCCTCTTGTCGATGTGTATATTCTTTTTGCACACACCTCATCGATATCCTTGCCTGTATCAACGAACTTTCGTACTATATATTCTACACTTTCATCTTCGGGAACCATACTCTTAATGTCAAGCTTCAAACATGAATGCTAAAGTACTCCAGAATCTTTGAACAACAACTCTTCAATCATATGCCTCACCGATCCAGAAGCTACAAAAACAACTTCACTTTGCATCTGGAAAAAGCTTTTTAATAACTCGGGCAAACGCTCACCGTTTGATTTTATCCAAAAAGACAGGTATAACAACTTTCCTTCGAGTGTGTTGTGTTATCGTATGTAGCTCAAATCTGCTCTCTTTTCCCATACATTCTCTCATAATACTCCTTATATTCCCCACTAATTATCTCTTCCCACCATTGTTTATTAATCAAGTACCACTCTACCGTCTTTGCAATACCTTCATCAAAACTTACCTTCGGTTCCCAACCAAATTCTTCCTTCATTTTAGTCGTATCCATCGCATATCTTAAATCATGTCCTGGTCTGTCTTTCACAAACTTTATCAAACCCTCGGGGTTCCCCAACTTCTCAAGTATCGTCCTCACAACATCCAAGTTCTTCTTCTCGCAATTTCCTCCAATATTGTAAATCTCTCCATCTTTCCCTCTTTGCAGGATTATGTCTATCGCCTCACAGTGGTCTGTCACATATATCCAATCTCTTACATTCTGTCCTGTCCCATATACTGGAAGCTCTTTGTCATTTAATGCATTGATTATCATCAGCGGTATCAACTTTTCAGGAAATTGATAAGGTCCATAATTATTTGAACACCTTGAAATTGTCACAGGCAGTCCATACGTTCTGTGATAAGCAAGTACAAGCAAATCTGCTGACGCTTTTGAAGCAGAATATGGCGAAGATGGTCTTAGGTTATCTGTCTCTTTGAACTTCAATTCAGGTCTATCAAGTGGCAAATCACCGTACACTTCATCTGTGGAAATTTGATGGAACCTCTTAACACCAAATTTTCTGGACGCATCGAGTAAAACTTGAGTACCGAGTACATTTGTAACAAGAAACACATCAGGAGTTTCTATCGACCTGTCCACATGCGATTCTGCCGCAAAGTTCACTACTACATCAAATCTCTCTTGCTCAAATAAATCAAAAACGAACCTTCTGTCAGCTATGTCACCCTTGACAAAGCGAAAATTTTTATACTCCATTGCTTTCTGCAAATTTGCCAAATTCCCTGCATACGTCAGCTTATCTAAGCAAACGTATTCATATTCGGGATGGTTTTCGAGCATGTAATATATGAAATTTGTTCCAATAAAACCTGCACCACCGGTGATGAGGTATTTCATTATCAATCATTTCCCTCGACCAAATTTCAAATGCTCTTCAAGTTGTAAAAGACTCCTATCTCTTTCGTTAACCTCTCTTGCTGGTATTCCTACTGCTATCTTCCAAGGCTGTATATCCTTAGTAACCAAGCTCATTGCGCCAACAGCTGCACCTTCGCCTATTGTTACTCCTGGCAGTATTGTCGCACCTGTTCCAACAATAACATGTTTACCCAAGTGCACTTTCCCACAGATCACATTTCTGTATTCACTTGGAACAGTCGGATTTGTAAGATATTTCCCTGTATAGTCATCAGTCACTGCATATATCACAACACGACTTGATAATCCAGAAAAATCTTCCATCTCTATCCCGTATTCTCCCGCAAAAAGATAGCAACCAGCTGCTATATGTACATAAGTACCAATCCTTATCTTACCTGAAATGATGCAGAAGTCATCGATTCTTACGTTATCACCTATTTCTATAAGCTCCGGCGTGTATATCGAGGCTTTCCGACTTATTAACACATTTTCCCCTATCTTGGAGAATCCTATCTCTTCGAGTTCTTCTCTTGTGTAAAAGGAAGTTTTGATCGACATTGTCATTTCCCTCCTAATATTCTCTTTATTATGATACACACATTCTCAATATGCTCGTCCTCTAAGTCGCCGTACAATGGTAAGTGCAATATCCTCGATGACACACTCTCTGAGTTTGGACAGCTTTGCTTTGAAAATATGCTATTTAAAGATGGATAGAAGTACTTCCTTGTGTTGTAGCCATTAGCTCTGAGTTCTTCAAAAACATTATCTCTTGTTTTCTCATCTGCAAACAGTACAGGCATATAAATATAGTTGTACTTGGTGAGCCTTGCGCTCAGCTTTTGGTAATCAACTACATCACCGAGAAGCTCTCTGTATTTTTCGAAGACTCTTTTTCTCTTTTTGATTTCTTCATCAACAATCTCAAGATTCAATAACCCCATCGCTGCTTGAAACTCGTTCATTTTTGCATTTATTCCAATATCTACGATCTCAATCTTTTCGTTAAAACCAAAATTTCTCAAGCGCTTGGCTTTCTCTATTAGTTCTGTGTCGTCTGAAAAGATAGCTCCACCCTCAATTGTATGAAATACCTTGGTTGCGTGGAAACTTGCCACTGAGACATTCCCAAATTTGTATACAGACTTTCCTTCATAATAGACATCAAAACAATGTGCCGCATCGTAGATTACTTTTAGATTATGCTTTTCAGCAATCTTCTGAATTTCCTCTACCTTGCAAGGATTACCAAACACATGAACAGGCATTATCGCAACCGTTTTCTCTGTTATATTTTTTTCTATCTCTTCTGGAGACATATTAAACGTCTCCAGGTCAACATCTACAAACACCGGTTTGTAACCCTGCCAGAGTATCGATTCAACGGTTGCAGCAAACGTAAAGGGAGTAACGATTATCTCAGAACCTTTCGGAAAATCAAAAAGTTCAATAGCTATCAGTAGTGCGAGCGTTCCATTTGAAACGATCACACATTGAGTGTCAAACCTTTCGGATAGTCTCCTTTCAAGTTCAACCAAATAATCACCATTATTCGTTAACCAACGTGTTTCCCAGAGCTTTTTGATTTTCTCTTGATATTTCTCAAAATCCGGCATCATGCTTCTGGTTACGTTTATCATTTCTCCTCACCAGCTATCTCAATCAAATATTTTCCGTATTCTGTTTTCTCCATCTTCTTGCCAAGTTCTAATAGTTGTTCTTTTGTAATAAACCCCATCCTGTAGGCAATCTCTTCCAAACATGCTATGTAAAAACCTTGACGCTTTTGTATAGTTGCCACAAAGTTCGCAGCTTCCAAAAAGCTTTCTGGTGTTCCTGTATCAAGCCATGCAAAACCTCTACCAAGCGGTATTACCTTTAATTTCCCCATCTTAAGATATTCCTTATTCACATCTGTAATCTCAAGTTCTCCTCTCCAAGATGGCTTTATACTTTTGGCTATCTCAACTACACTGTTATCATAAAAATACAATCCAGGCACTGCATACTTTGACTTTGGATTTGATGGTTTTTCTTCTATGCTTACCGCTTTGAATTGTTTATCAAACTCTACAACGCCGAAATCTTTCGGATTCTTCACCGGATAAGCAAAAATTATCGCACCTTCTGTTAACTTAGCTGCATCTTGCAAAATGGGAGAAAAACCTTGTCCGAAAAAGACATTATCCCCAAGCACAAGGCAGACATTGTCCTTTCCTATGAAATCTTCTCCAACGATAAACGCGTCGGCTATCCCCCTTGGTTTTTCTTGGTTTTTGTATTCAAAATGTACACCAAGATGAGAGCCATCTCCGAGTAGCTTTTGATAGAGTGGTAGATATTCTGGGCTGGAGATAACGAGAATCTCCCTAATACCAGCCAACATCAGAACGGACAAAGGATAGTATATGAGTGGTTTATCGTATAGAGGCAAAAGCTGTTTATTCACAGCTATCGTTGCCGGATAAAACCTTGTGCCTGAACCACCAGCGAGAACTATGCCTTTCATATCATCCCTCCTACTTAAATAAAGATAATGTTAACTAAAAGTATTGAACCTTTCCAAAAACCGCATTATCCTTTAAATGGGGGGACACCCCAACCAACTCTTGACAAAAAGAGGTACCCGATATGGATAACTCAACGCTTTCCTGCCCAAAACGTTATTCTACCAGCTTTTACAAAAACGATCAAGACAAATCCGTAACCAACAATTCCTTTGCAAAGTCTGCCATCATTCTTTTAGACTTTCCCATTCTCCAAAAGCACAAAAACTTCTCTTTCCCTTATCCCAAATGCCCTTCTTGTAGTAAGTCTAAGGTCTTTGTGTAGCGAGGAATCTTTGGCAAACCAACAACGGTAATATCAATCGCACCCTTTCGCAATTACACTCTTTCATCACTACAAGTTAACACTATCGCAATATGTTCGAAAATAATTGTGTCTTGTTCTACACACTGCTGCATGAAAGAAATGGACTCCTCTCTTAACTATGATTAGCTGTACTTTTGTGCCTTCATCTGGACAAAAGGCAGCAATAAAAATTGCAAGTACTTCTTCCACCACGAACCGCTGAAGATTTCATATTTTTCTATGCTTTTTTACTTTTCAACTTTTATTAACTTTCTCATCAAGAAGTTTATTTATCTCATCTATCACAGGCTTTAATTTTACTTCCCAGCTTAGATTCTTTTCCGCATACTCTCTCATTTCTTTTACAAACTCTTTCTCTTTTATTCTATCGTAAAACTGCAAGATTTGTTCTATATCAGCCGGGCTTTCATCTGCTGGCACTTTTAGCATATATGGAAAATCACCTGGAAAATCAACATCATCGTATGAGATAACGAACGGTATACCTCGTGCACAGTATTCTCTTGTTTTAAGGTCCGCAGATACACGGAGGCCTTTTCGATGATTTCCAAGACTACCAATAGCAACATGCGCTTCATCAAATAGACTGTCCAGTTCCTCACCATGTTTTGGACCATGAAATATCACAAATTCGGATAGTCCAAGTGTCTCAGTCAGCTTTTTCAGGCTTTCAAGCTCTGCACCACCACCAACGATATGGAAATAGACCTTACGATCAGGATTCGTTTTGTAATATTCGTATAAACCAGTTATTACCCTGTCGTAGCCATGCCAAAAGGAAACATTTGCCACTCCAATTAAATTTATGGCGTGCACTTTTTTTGATGTCGATGTTGCCTTCACCTCTTCTATATCTATTCCATTTGAGATTCTGATAGTCGGGATACCGAAAATTTCTTCATGGTTTGAAATGACAACTACTCTGTCAACATACTTGTGCAAATACTTTCTGAAAGCCCTGTCTATAATTAGTTTAAAGGCGCTGAGTTCTTCATCATAAGGATACGTCGGTATCTCCAATAGAACCTTCAAACCCCTCTCTTTGCATTCCCTGAGAAACCTAATAAAAAATGGCTCTGAAAAGGGGTATCTTACATATATCAGTTTGACGCCCTTCTCGTCTATAAATTCAAACAACTTTTTATAGTAAATCACCCTTTTCACCAGGTCACTGTACTTTTTGCCAAACGGGTTGCTTTGAAGTATGGTTTCATTACGATTCTCAAACAAATACAATCCGGAGAATTTTACACCTATGTAAAAGACTTCCAGTCCACTTTTTCTCATAGCTTTGATTTGTCCACGAATCTTCTTATTAACTCCCAAACCATGTTCATCATCAACTTCGACAAAACTCAAATACAGACACCTCATAAAACTTTCCTCCATCACGCCTTTTTTTGAGATGATGTTAACCAAAAGCATTGAAACTCTCCAAAAGCAGCATTATCCTTTAAGTAGGGGACACCCCCAACCAACTCTTGACAAAAGGAGGTATCCCGATATGGATAACTCAATGCTTTCCTGCCCAAAACGTTATTCTACCAGCTTTTACAAAAACGATCAAGACAAATCCGTAACCAACAATTCCTTTGCAAAGTCTGCCATCATTCTTTTAGACTTTCCCATTCTCCAAAAACACAAAAACTTTCCTTTCCCTTATCCCATATGTCCTTCTTGTAGTAAGTCTAAGGTCTTTGTGTAGCGAGGAATCTTTGGCAAACCAACAACGGTAATACCAATCGCATTCTCTAATTACACTCTTCCATCACTACAAGTTAACACTACCAGCATCGCGCAAGGTTTTCCACACATATCTAAGACTTATTTTGTGAGAATGATTCTACAAGGATAACCTTCTCCATTTAAGATGTAGATCAAGTCAGGCTTATCAGAGATTATTTTGCTCCACGCCTTTTTTGTCCACCGTAGGTTGAGGTAAATCTTGAGAGTCAAGATTTTGTTTTCAGCCGTTTCGAAGTTGATCGTTCTAACGTTCGGAATACTTTGACCGAAAGACTTTGGAACGACAAGACAGATATCGAAGTAGTTCCTAAGTTCAGGAACTAAAGTTTCCAAGTACTGACCCATCGCACCGCGGACAGAAAAAGCTATGACGGCCACTTTCATAAACGCTATTCCTTCCTTGATCTAATCACTCAAAATCTTCAGCAAATCCAGAATCTCTCATCATGTCATCTCCAAATCATGAACAAAAGATTGTTGTATGGTATCCAACTATCTCTGTGTACCGCAGAGAAAAGCCACACAAACAAAACAGCAGAGTAAGCAGCTGTAAGCAATATCAGATACAACGCTCGAAGTGCTTTGTCAGATATCAATTTCGCAACCTTTGGGAATACTACTATTTGCAGAGGATAGAAATATAAAAGCAATCTATCACCCAGCGTCGTTGTCCTCGTCAGCAAGGTGGAAACAAGCACCACAATGGTTATGTATGAGAACCACTCCCATACTGCGAAATCATCCCACCTTTTCTTCCATTGTCGTGAGAAAAGAAATAGTACTATGCTTGCCACCATGTTGATAGCAATTCTCACAACCCCCCCAGACGAATGCATGCGCTCTTTGAAGTAGTATTCATACAATAGACTGTAGCGACTTTCGAAGACCTTAAACAAAATCGTAGTTACAGTTATAACCCCAATGAGATAAAGAATAAAACGCGTTGGTCTGAAACTTCTGGGCTTGATCAGATAGATTGCTACGGCAATCAAAGCGCTCTTGTGAAATAAAACCGCAAGAGCGAATGAAATGACGGACTTGGCAAGCTTTCCTTGTTTAAAATAAGACAACGCAGACATTGTCAATCCGAGAGCGGCACTTTGTCTTGTGTAACCGTTAGCAACTACCATAATCAAGTAGGGAAAAGCAACAAGCAAAGCTTCGCGCATTTTTATTTTAAATGCATTGATCAATTGCGTCAAACCAAGGAAGAAGAGAAACGCACAAACGGTGTTGACACCGTAGATCCCAAGTCCAAGTACTCTCGCAATGTATTCAACTAAGACATATCCTGGATCCAAACTGAACAGTGATTTGACGAATTCTTCAACGGATAGTTTCAAATTCTGAAAGTGGTACAAATATGACTCCCAATCACCTCCAACGGAGTGTCTGAAGCCAACGAACCATAAAAAGTAGATCACTGAAAAAATTTGGAAGTATCTCCTAACTTTAGTATCCAATCTGGGATTGAGAAAAAAGAAGAAGACTATCACATAAAACGTAACTACGTAAATGAGCACAATACACCACCCAAAGTCTTCAATCAATCCGTAATATAGAGTGACCTATACGATTCCACGAATGATGATAAGTCTCTACCGCGCATATTTACCTTCAAATCCACACAAAAGATCATCATCAAAATCCTCGCCAATTCTTCAGGTGAATTTCCGAGGAAATGTCTCTCAATCATCTCTCTCACACACCCTACGTCCGTGCTCACGACCGGCACACCCTGGTTGAGCGCTTCCAACACCACCAAGGGCATTCCTTCCGCATCAGATGTCAAGAGCAAGACGTCGAAGTCCGCCA
>Ga0308412_1002353_pt1 | contig 10210 bp, 12 predicted proteins | sample HotsprottomLayer_FD_202357 | JGI IMG/M metagenome (GOLD analysis project Ga0308412, IMG submission 202357) | Hot spring phototrophic mat microbial communities from Octopus Spring, Yellowstone National Park, Wyoming, United States -... | ecosystem: Environmental > Aquatic > Thermal springs > Hot...
GGATTTGGATTTCAATCCCACATTGGTGCAATTAGAATCCGCTTCGACAAGGCAGAATTTGGCACAAATTTGCAACCTTTTTCGCACATTTCCAAATCAAAAATCGTCAGGCGGCAATCGCCGATAAACTCCCGACCCCTGACAACCTCAAAATTTGCATGAATTCGCCATTTTTCATCATTTTGCCCTGTTTTGCACGCTTTCATACCCACTCCAAGCCCTGCTCTCCACCCACCCTGACAACTTGAATTTTAAGTAGTCATACTCAACCCTAAATTTAGCGTTATGTTGTCAGTTTCACGGTTAGCCTTATTTTAGGGATAATCGTTGGGCGCGTCGTTCAGCGGCTTTTTCGTATCGGCGTTTTTCATCATCGGTTTCAGGCACAATTTCAGGTACTAACACACGTTGGTTGTGCTCATCAATCGCTACAAAAGTAAAATAAGCCTTGTTGCACTCAACGACCTTCCCTGTCAAGAGATTTTCTGAAAAGACCTTCACCCCTACTTCCATTGAAGTATTAAAGGCACGATTGACACTGGCTTTAATCATCACGACTTCGCCTAACTTGATAGGCTGTTTGAAGACCAGCGTATCAACGGAAGCGGTAACGGCGATAGCGTTAGCGTGTCGTGAAGCGGCAATCGCGGCGGCTAAATCCATCCAATGCATGAGGCGACCACCTGCAAGATTACCAAGATAGTTGGTATCAATGGGCATGACCACTTGGGTCATTTCGACACGCGATTCAGAGACTTTCTTTTTTGGTCGTTCTGTCATGGTGAGTAGTAAAATAAAAAATAGACTTACTACATTCAAAATCAGTTCAAAAAGGGCAATTTGAAACGCTTGAAGACACTTTCAAAGCAAGGCGGCTCAATAGGCAAGCATTTACACGCACCTGCGCAACCGAGCGTTACTCGTGCGCAAGGCGAGGGGAATGTAACCTCACCCTGTCGCTGTGCGACGTCCCTCTCCTTACGAAAGGAGAGGGATGTTTTGTCGAAGCCAAAACAGGGAGAGGTCAAGGATAAGGCTTTGCAGTCAAGGTTACCTCAATCAAGCCTTTAATGATGTAATAAGTCTAATACCTTCCGATGTGGGAAGGCTCTTCAATTTCAGGGTTGTGGAACTGTTTAATGCGCACATTCTGCGCCGCAGGTGTGAGCCGGCGTTGTTGATGGTGTGGATTCAGGCTTTGCTTCGGATTTTGCATTGTTACCGTTTTTCGCTACGCCTGCGTTTTTGTAATCGGTATTGTAAAAACCTGTGCCTTTGAGCACAAAGCCCCCGCCTAAGCCAATTACCCGTTTCAAGCCGTTGGTTTCGCAGTTAGGACAATCGGTGAGCGCGGGTTCAGTGATGCGTTGTTGGATTTCCAGTTCAGCCTTGCAGTTTGAGCAACGATAATGGTAAAGTGGCATCAGTTCTCATTTTGGGTTAAATTTTCGTTAAAACTGACCGATTTGCGCCTAACATACGCAAATCGCTTTGCAAAAAGTTTCTTATCTTTATGCCCGCAGTTCTTCTTTGTCATTTCCAATCAACTTTTAACCTTATTCTCAACTACTATGAGGAAATCATTACGCTTTCTTCTATTAGCCTTTTGGCTATGCGTTTATGGCGTAGCCTTTGGGCAAGGGGTTACGACCTCGTCAATCGTGGGGTCTGTAACGGACACACGCGGCGAAGTACTGGTTGCCGCAAGTGTTGTTGCCGAACATGTTCCTTCGGGGACAAGATATGGTGGATTGACACAAGCCAACGGTCGATTCACTTTACAAGGGTTGCGCATTGGCGGACCGTATCGCGTAACTGCAAGATATGTTGGCTATCAAACCCAAACTATAGAGAATGTCTTTCTCTCGCTTGGTTCTGCCTCGCGGTTAGATTTCAAGTTAAGCGATAAGCCGACAACGACCGAAGAAGTCGTTGTGAGTGCTGAACGTGGTGGGGTGATTAGTCCAGAGCGGACAGGTGCGGCAACCAATATCCCTCGCGAAGTGATTACTTCACTGCCTACCATTAATCGGAACTTTACCGACTTTACACGCCTGACGCCACAAGCGGTTGGGACTTCGTTTGCCGGTTCGGATAACCGCCTGAACAACATCACGGTTGATGGGTCGTATTTGAACAATAGCTTTGGGTTGTCGGGTTTGCCTGGTGGCAGAGCGGTTACGGCACCAATTACGTTGGAGTCGGTCGAAGAAATCAACGTAGCGATTGCACCGTTTGACGTGCGCCAAGCCGGCTTTGTGGGTGCAGGGGTCAACCTTGTCACGCGGAGTGGCACGAATGAGTTTTCAGGCTCGGTATTTGGCAACTTTCGCGACCAATCGTTAGTTGGAAAAACCGTGTTCGGTAGTGAGGTCAGTGCCGCCAAAAACAATTTCAGCAACCTTCAAGGTGGCTTTCGCGTGGGCGGTCCGATTGTGAAAGATAAACTCTTCTTCTTTATTGCCGCCGAAACCGAACAAAACAGCACGCCATTTACCTTCCGTGCGCGCCGTGAGGGTGAAGTTCAAGGCGGAAGCATTTCACGCCCCACTTTCAGACAAATGGACTCCTTGAGCCAATTTTTGCGTAGTAGATTTAACTATGAAACTGGTCCTTTTGAAAATTATTCACAACGCCAACCGCAAAGCCTTAACTGGCTTCTCAAACTTAACTACAACATCAGCGATGAACATAAGTTAAGTTTGCGCTACAACGCCTTAGATGCCAAGCGCGATGTTACGATTAGCAACAGTGCGTCATTAGGCTTCGGTAACCGCGTGGGGGTTAATGCAATGAGCTACGAAAACTCAAACTACATTCAATTTGACCGCATTCAATCCGTGATTGCTGAACTCAACTCGGTTTTTGGTAAAAATTTCTACAATCAAATTATTGCAGGCTTCACCTACCAAAACGAGGACCGAGGTTCGCGTGGCAGGCTCTTTCCATTAGTGGAAATTCAAGACCAAGGCACAACGCTCATCAGTTTCGGCTCTGAACCGTTCACGCCCTCGAATCAGTTGAGTTATAGCACCTTTCAATTTCAAGACAATTTCACCTACCTATTGAGTGCGCATACGATTACAGCAGGCGTGAATTTAGAGCATTACCGTTTTCGAAATGTGTTCTTCCCTGGCTCTCAAAGCGTGTATGTCTACAATTCATTGAGCGATTGGTATGCTGACGCACAACGATATTTGAACAATCCAAACACCACGCCCAGCGACACTTCGACCACGCGCTTGCGCCGATTTCAGTATCGGTATTCGGCATTGCCGGGCGGTGCTGAGCCTGTGCAACCAACGCGCGTATGGTATCCCGGTGCCTATCTTCAAGATGAATGGCAACCGACTCAAAACTTCCGCCTGACCGTAGGGTTGCGCGTCGATGTGCCTCTCTTTGAAGACACTGGTTACAAGAACCCGATTGTAGATACATTGAGATTTGTTGATGCGAATGGAAACTTGCTCCGTTCCGACACCAAGCGTTTACCTGATGCTAATCTGCTCTTTTCGCCACGTCTCGGCTTCAACTGGAACGTGCTTCGCAACAACAAGTTGCAACTTCGCGGTGGCACGGGCATTTTCACCGGTCGCCCTGCGTTTGTGTGGATTTCTAACCAAATTGGCAACAACGGCGTGCTGACAGGGTTTGAACAATTCGATAACACCTTCCGCCGTCCGTTTAATCCCGACCCGAATTTCTATCGCCCTGCTAACCCACAAGCCCCCAGCACGTTTGAGCTTGCAACGACCAACCCTGACTTCCGCTTTCCACAGGTCTGGCGCACGAATTTCGGCGTTGACTACCGCTTGCCGTTTGATATTATTGCAACGATTGATGCGATTTACACGCGCGCCATTAACGGCATTAGTTATATCAACGCGAACCTAAAACCTGCCACACAAATTTTCGCTGGACCAGACCAGCGGCTTCGTTATGCCGGAGGTTCTGCCACTCGTTTGAATCCGAACGTAACCAGTAATATCGTCTTGCAAAATACAGGGAAAGATTATTCTATTTCTTTGACGGCACAACTGCAAAAGTCATTTGGACGGAATTGGTTTGCACAAGTGGCTTACACCTACACAGATGCGCGCAACACCGTCGACCCTGGCTCGATTGCGTTCGGCTCTTGGGCAACCAACGCAATTCCAAATGACCCGAACCGTGCGCCTTTGGCATTTTCGGCAAATGCTGTTCCGCACCGCATCATTGCCAGTGGCACTTACCGTGTGGAGTATGGTGGCAATATGGCAACACAAATTTCCTTGTTCTTTCAAGGACAACAGCAAGGGCGGTTTAGTTACACATATGAGGGCGATATGAACGGCGATGGGGTCTCCAACAACGACTTGATGTATATTCCGAATCGCGCGTCGGAACTGCGCTTTTTACCTGTAACGGTTGGCACTGGTGCGAATGCCCGCACCTTTACGCCGGCTGAACAAGCCGCCGCTTTTGATGCCTTCATTGAGCAAGACCCGTATCTGCGCACGCGTCGTGGCAAGTATGCTGAACGCAATGGCGCGCTCTTTCCATTTGTGTATCGCGCCGATTTAAGCGTCATTCAAGAATTCTTTTTTGATATTGGCGGCAAACGCAATACGCTTCAACTGCGTGCCGATATTTTCAATTTCATGAACCTGATTAGTGACTCGTTTGGCGTTGGCTGGCAACGCACCGACCCGTTTGTGCTCAGTTCCGCTGGCACTGCGCCTGATGGCACACCCCAGTTTAGAATGCGCACGGTCAATAATCAGTTGATTTCAACTTCGTTTGAGCGTTCCGCAGGGTTAGGCGATTTGTGGGCGGCGCAATTCGGCATTCGCTACATTTTCAACTGACGCACCGTTCCACATTTTTACAAATTATGAGCAAGAAGGCATCTCCACACGAGATGCCTTTTTTGTTTTCGGTATGTTTTTTGACCGTGTGATTTGAACCGTTATGAACGCATTTGATTGGATAATATTTTTCATTCCAGTTAGAAAATTGTTGGAAGTTGTTGGATAAATCTGCAACTTTCATTGCGTTGTTTTCCCAATTCACCGTTTTGCTTGTGTTTTTGCATGTGCTTTCGCCGCCGAGGCATGTGCGCGATTTGCCGAAACACTCGGCACAACAATTTTGGCGGTAACCTTAAACTCAACTTGCAACAATGGCGATTGAAAAATCAACTTCGTCGTCGAGCCTTGCGGAAGTGATTGACCGCATTTTGGACAAGGGGATTGTGATTGACTTATTTGCACGCGTCTCGCTTGTCGGCATTGAGCTCGTTTCGGTTGAAGCCCGTGTGGTTGTGGCTTCGGTTGAAACCTATCTCAAATATGCAGAAGCCATCGGCTTGACCGCCACGGCAGCGTAAGGCTCTTTCGCTTTGCGCGTTGCTTGTTCGTCCATGAGGCTCAACGCCATGCACGCACAACCAAGCGCATAGCGACCACTATTCACGACCATTAGTTTTAGAGCTATGAATCAAGAAACCATAACAACACTCTCATTCGCATCGGCATTGCATTTGCCAGAGAACGAAGCCCTTTACCGTTCCGCACTCACGGAACTTCAAGGGGTGATTCATTCAGTCTATACGATTCTCTCCGATTTTCATGAAGTCTCGCTTGTCTCGCGCAAAGCGTTTAGCGATTGTGATACACAGTTACGTGAGACGCTGTCGCACACACGTTCGCTTCGCCGTAAAGATTTTGACCAGTGGTTTGAGCAAGTCAAACGTATGCACGATGCGACCGAAACCGATTTGCGCACATCTGTTCAAGAGTTTCTTGCCGAACAAACTGAACTTTCCGATAAACTTCTTCGTGAAGTCTCATCGCTTCATTCGGGGCGAGCGGAACGGCTTGCCGAGGTGAATGCGCTGCTTGCGGATTTTTCACGCATTCATGCGGCTCGCCGTGATGCCCTTCGCACCATGCTTGCCGACTTCAAAGCGGCGCAAGTTCAGTGGCAATCCGAATTGAAAACCATGCTTGCCAAAGCCAAAGTTATTCGCATGCAAGATGTGAAATTATTGTTTGAGAAATTCCACCGTGATGCTGAACAGCGTCGCCTTGCGATGAAGGCAAGACGCGCCGAAGTTGCCGCTATGCTTGAGACCTTTCGCAACGAGCGGCTCAATAAACTTTCAAAATCATAATCAACTTGACTATGTCCGACCTACGTGCTATTGCCGAACGCATTAAAATCTTGCGCGACCAACGCCGAAGACTCACAACAGAACGCGCTCAACTTGTCGCTAAACAACGCGGCGATACAAGAAAACTGCTGGCAGAATTTGCCGAAGCACATCAACGGCTATCTAAGCAATCGGCACAAGCCCGCGCCGCTGAGCTGAACGCAATTCGCGCCCGTGCCAACGCCGTTCAAGCCGAAGCCAAAGGCTTACTCAAAACCTTCGAGCGCGAGCGTCAAGTCATGGCTCAAACACTTTTATCAGAAGCCAAAGCCCTTCATCAAAAACTGGCTTCCGACAATCAAGTTCGATTAGCCGAACATAAATCTTTAATGACTCGGATTGCAGGCAAACACAAAGCCATTTGCGACACAGTTCGCTCCATTGCAACCGATGTTCAACGCCGACTCAAAGTCTATGAACAAACACGTCGCGACAGTCGCAACGCTTGGCATCAGATTCTATGCAGTGGAACGGCACAAGCCACGCGCCTCACTGAACCCGCCGTTGATTCACCGTTTGCGATTAACATTCCTTTCACGCCGCCCAAACAAACGAAACAAAAATAAAGGACAAGTATGGACGACATTCGCACGGTCATTGAAGCCAAGCCAATGGCAGATTTTGTTGAAACATCCTACGTCAAGGAATTGACTTATCGCGCTATGACCTACATTGAGGCAGGATTTCCTGTTCATCTTCGCGGTGCTAGTGGCACAGGTAAAACCACACTTGCTATGCACATTGCCAGTCGCATTGGGCGTCCAATCGTTATGCTTCACGGCGATTCGGAATACAAAACAAGCGACCTTGTTGGCGGCGAATATGGCTTTCATAGTCGTAAAGTTGTCGACCGTTTCCAAAGTCGTGTGCTGAAAGTTGAAGAAGATTTTGCTAAGCGTTGGGTCGACAATCGCCTCACGATTGCATGCAAATATGGCTTCACGCTGATTTATGATGAGTTCACGCGCTCTCGCCCCGAAGCCAATAATGTGCTGCTTTCTGTGTTGCAAGAAAAAGTGTTGGATATTGGCAATGCGCCTGCAGGCGAAGAAAGTTACTTGAAAGTTCACCCACTTTTCACTGCGCTGTTCACCAGCAATCCCGAAGAATATGCTGGGGTGCATAAAGCTGCTGACGCCTTGCGCGACCGCATGGTTACGATTGATTTAGACCATTTTGACTTTGAAACCGAAGTTGCTATCACGGTTGCGAAATCCAAGTTGCCACAAGCCGATGCCGAAGAAATTGTTGGTATTGTTCGTGCGTTGCGTGAAAGCGGTCGATGTGAATTTGCACCGACAGTTCGCGCCTGCATTATGATTGCTCGCACGCTCACGGTTCAACGCGCCAAAGGCACATATTTCCCAAACTTTTTTGTTACGATTTGTCAAGATGTTTTAACCTCTGAAACCAGTCGACTCGGCTCGCGCACGAATCAAGCGGAAGTTCGGCAGATTGTCAAAAAACTTGCTGAACGCACCCGCATTCATCATGAAGAATCTCGCGGCGTTTCTCATGCGCGACACAACACGGAATCACTCCAAAAAAACTTGACACTCATTCGACAGCAAGTTGGGCGATAACTCACTTTTCAATTTATGACCTTTGAACAAGCGGCAAAAAAAGTTGTAGAGTTTGTCAGTTCTATGACCGATTCAAAAGCCAAACTCGTGAAGCTCGAGAAAACCTCGCAAGATGGCGGCGGGTGGATTGGCTACGCCGAAGTCTTTGAAGAAAGTGCGTTCATTAAATCGTTGGGCTTGCCAAGCCGTGTGATGGATAGAAACCTTTATGAAGTGCGCCTCAACCACGCACTCGAAGTTATCGGCTACGCCAAGAAAAATCAGATTGAAGCATGAGCCAAATTACGCATACGACAAACTCCGCTACACTTGCCGATATTTTGGAACGCGTCATTGACAAAGGCGTAGTCGTTGCAGGCGATATTAAAATCAATCTGGCTGATGTTGAACTCTTAAACATCAAAATTCGTCTGCTGATTTGCTCTGTTGATAAAGCCGTTGAACTCGGCATTAATTGGTGGCAAAACGATGCTTATCTTTCATCAAACGCTGAAGTCCAAATGCTTCGCAAAGAAAATCAAGAACTCAAAGATAAACTTACGGAACTTGAGAAAGCCGTCGCCGCACTTCAATCACCGCGCCAACACTAAACAGGAGAGAATTATGAAAACACTTAACGAAATCCGAACTGCGCGCAATGCCAAACGCCTGCCTCGCACCAAATCGGCAAAGCCTAAAAAGCCAAGCCAGAACTACCTGAATATGTATGTGCTGACCACCGAAAAAGAACGACTCGAGAAAGAACTACGCATTGTCGACCGCCGCCGCATCGAACTTCTTATGCGCATCAACGACATTAGCAAAGAACTCAAAGAGATAGAAGCCAAAATTAGCGCACTCAAAAAAAACGGCGACCTGAAAACCGACGCGCCTGAACTCCCGATAGATTCAAAACAGTGGAAAAAATTTTCAATGAACTACTAACCCTTTGAGCGATGAACAAGCCACACCGAGATGACTCCGACGCAGGATTGAGCGGCGTTTTAGGCGTGATTGAAAAACTTGCTAAACTCGCTGACGACCTCCAAAACGCAACAGGCGAAATCAGTCGCGAAGGCGAAGTCGATTTAGGGAAAAACACCAAAGCCTCTTATCACTTCCGCGTGCGCACGCTTGGCGACCTTAAACGCAACGCGCAACACTCCGATTTTAAGCCGTTTTCAAAATCGGCATCACCGAAACCGAAATTAACTGACGCTCCCCGAATCACGCTTGCCGAACCTGAAACCGATGTTTTCATCGAAGGCAATGTTGTGGTGATTTATGCGCAACTTCCAGGTGTCTCTGAATCTGATGTGCTGATTGACCTACATGTCGATTGTCTCACGTTTCGTGCAAAAAGTGCGACAATGCGTTACGAAAAAACCATCACGCTTCCTGCATCTGTTCAGCCCGAAACCCTTGTCAAATCATATAAAAATGGGATTCTTGAAGTTCGACTCACGCGCACTGACAAATTGCACACGGAACACACGGCTTGAACGGAGTTGCACAGATTGTTTTAGAGTTGAAAGTTAAAAGTTGAGAGTTAAGAGTTCTTTCCGTGTTTATCGGTTGAATCCGTCTCATCAGTGTTTGATTTTTACTTTGCGAACTTCGTGCCGTTCTTCGTGTCCTTCGTGGTTTTTCTTTCTCTTTTAACTTTTCTCACTTTTTTCTTTCCCCTGAAACTTTTGTGCCGTGTGATGCGTTTGGCGCGCTACCTTTTTAATCTTAAATTTCTTAACCAATGCCAAATGCCCCGAAGCACACACGGTTCCAGTTTCACACCAACCGTTACTAACTGCTGTACTGCCGTTTCAATTTGGCAGAGCTTCATTTCCTTGCCTCTGCTTGTATGGAGAGGTGCGCGTCTTTCTTAACTCTCTAACTTCTCTAACTTAAACGCTCAATCACATGGCTCGAGGAAACAACGATGAAATTATTGTCAACATGTCTTCTGACGTGTATAAAGAAAGCGACTTTCACCCGATGTCGCACTTTTTTGGCAAGCCTGATTTACCAAAGCCCGATGAAGTGCGTCTGCAAAAGAACACTTACACTTGGACGAGCGTCTCGACTTACTCGCATTTTGTAACGGCGTTTGTCATTCAACGCTATATCCGCAAAATTCAGAACGATATGCTTGTGTTGCGGCGTGAAAATTCAATAGAGTTCACTTACGACTATAACACACGCACGTCGATTCTCTCTGATGGCGCGATTGGCTTCTCGTATCAGAACAAGGTGTTTGTTTATACGGTCTCTTCGGAATCGCATACACCATCAAATACCTTGACGGGAAGTGATGACATTTCCGAGCTTGTAGCGCAAATCAACGATGAAATCAAGTGGCGCAATCCGCTTCGCAATAAGCATCTTCAAATTGTGCAGTCAGGACGGCGCGAGTATGAATGTTTGTTCAAAAAGCCGCCAGAAATTTCCTTTAATGATG
>Ga0308412_1002362_pt1 | contig 10177 bp, 8 predicted proteins | sample HotsprottomLayer_FD_202357 | JGI IMG/M metagenome (GOLD analysis project Ga0308412, IMG submission 202357) | Hot spring phototrophic mat microbial communities from Octopus Spring, Yellowstone National Park, Wyoming, United States -... | ecosystem: Environmental > Aquatic > Thermal springs > Hot...
CGATACGCACCCACCCCCAACTGGCTGCCGAGCATCACATCGAAGGCTTGCGGTCGGGCGCAGCGGGTTTCGTAGCCCAGTTGCAGTCCGGTGATCTTTTTCTTCTTGCCGGTCTGTCTGGTGTATTCGTTGCCGACCAGGGTGGAAAAGGTGCGCGCCAGGTTCAGTTGCGAGATGGCGATATGTCCGTGTTCGTCGCGGGGCACTCCTTCGATGTGAGAGTACGGCAGGTACTCGGCCAGCCCCTCGGCCAGCACGATTACGCCGAACTCTTTTCCTTCGGCCTCTTCGCGGACGCGCATGGTGGCCACGATGCGGTTGACGACCTGCTGGAGGTCCATGATGCGGCGCAGTTCTTTCTTGCCGGTCTTGGGATTGACGATCTCTTCGCTGGTTTCGTACTTGCCGTGGATGTCCTCCACGCTGATGACCAGGCTGGCCTCGCCGGCGATGGCCGCACCGTAGGCCAGCCAGCCGGCGCTGCGCCCCATCGACTCGACGATAAAGTACGAGCGGTTGGCCTCGGCGTCGGCCAGCAGGTTGCGGATTTCTTCGGCCATGGTGTCCACCGCCGTAAAGTAACCGAAGGTGAAGTCGATCCCCATATAGTCGTTGTCGATGGTCTTCGGCAAATGCACCACAGGGATGCGGGGACTGCCTTCGGGAAGCTGTTCCTGGAACAGCTTGAACTTGTTGGCGGTCTTCAGCGTATCGTCGCCACCGATGGAAATCAGGGCGTCCACGCCGATCGAACGCAACCCTTCGTAAACCGCCCGCAACGGGGCTGTGCGCTGCGGGTCCTTCAGATGCGCTGGTTCGGAGATGTCCTTGCCGGGGTTGGTCCGCGCTGTGCCGATCAGAATTCCCTGGCTGTTACGGGTGCGTTTGAGGATTTTGTGGGTGATGTGGATGTAGTCGCGTCCTTCGACCAGAGGATGATCCGGCCCGTATTTGACCAACCCGCTGTACCCGTAAAGAATACCCACCACCTCGATGTTGTTGCGAAGGAACGATACGGCGGCCGTGGAGATTACGGCGTTGGCGGCAGGGGCCGGCCCGCCCGCAAACAGTATCGCCACGCGCCGAATATTCGACGAGACCTGTGGAGGTCGGGAAAGAGTGCTAGTCATAACTGACTCCAATCAAGACCATCGGCACGGCTGGTTGCTTGCTGTGCCCTGAATATCAACGTCAGTCCAGTCACTTCCGCTTGTCATGCCGGCGCCGGATAGCGCTTCGCCCGAAGCGCCGCTGCGCAGCCCACAGTGGCGTTGCGGCCTGTCCCCGCCGGCGCGGCAGTACTGTGCATTTGATCTATTCTATCAAAGATCCCCCCGCAGATTTCAACTCGGCCAGGTACGTTCGATAAAGGTGGTATCGACCCTGGCTTCGGCGAATGCCGAATGACTCATGATCCTCTGGTGCAGCGGCACCGTGGTTTTGATGCCCTCGATGCGCAGCTCGGCCAGCGCCCGCCTCATACAGGCGATCGCCTCGCTGCGCGTCGGCTGATGGACCACCAGCTTGCCAATCAATGAGTCGTAGTACGGCGATACTACGTAACCCTGGTGGATGTGGGAATCGAAGCGCACGCCGAAACCGCCGGGGATGAACAACTGCGTGATCTGGCCGGGGGTGGGCCGAAAGTTCTTGTCGGGGTCCTCGGCGTTGATGCGGCACTCGATAGCCACACCATGGTGGGGAATATCCTCCTGCCGAAATGGCAGCGGTTCGCCGGCCGCTACGCGAATCTGGGCCTTGATCAGGTCGATGCCGGTGACCATTTCGGTCACCGGGTGCTCGACCTGGATTCGGGCGTTGACCTCGATGAAGTAGAAATGGCCCTGGCGGTCCAGCACGAACTCCACCGTGCCGGCGTTGGTGTAGTTGGCTGCCTTGATCAATCGCACCGCGGCATCGCACAGCGCCTGGCGCGTGTTGGGGTCGAGGTTGGGAGCGGGGCTTTCCTCGACCAGCTTCTGGTGCCGCCTCTGCAAGGTGCAGTCGCGTTCCCACAGATGCACCACGTTGCCGTGCAGATCGGCCAGCACCTGCACTTCCACGTGGCGCGGATGTTCGATGTATTTTTCCAGATACACGTCGGGGCAGCCAAAGGCCGCTTCGGCTTCCGCTTGAGCCTGCTGAAGCCCGGAGCGCAATGCCAGCTCGTTGACCGCCACCCGCATCCCGCGGCCACCTCCGCCGGCGGCCGCCTTTATCAGTACCGGAAAGCCGATCTGCCGGGCCAGATTCAGCGCATGGGCCTCGCTTTGGATGACATCCTCGCTGCCGGGCACGGTGGGCACGCCGATCTGTCTGGCCAGTTTGCGGGCGGCGTTCTTGTCGCCCACCAGCGCCATGGCTTCGTGCGACGGGCCGATGAACTCGATGTTGCAACTGCGGCAGACGTCGGCGAACTGGGGATTCTCGGACAGAAAACCATACCCCGGATGGATCGCCTGGACGTTTCCGATCTCGGCGGCACTAATGACCCGATCGATACGCAGATAACTGTCGGCTGCGCGCGCCGGGCCGATGCAATAAGCCTCGTCGGCCAGGCGCAAATAGGCCGCCCCGCGGTCGGCTTCGCTGTAAATAGCTACCGTCTCGATGCCTAGTTCTTTGCACGCCCTGATTACGCGCAGCGCAATCTCGCCTCGGTTGGCAACCAGCACGCGTTTGAACACCGTTTCACCCCCGCGGATCCAGCTTGAACAGCGGCTGCCCGTACTCTACCGGTTCGCCATTCTCGACCAACACCGCCACGATCTTGCCGGAGGACTCCGCCGGTATCTGATTGAACACTTTCATGGCCTCGATGATGCAAACAGTTGTTTCCGGCCCGACATGGTCGCCCACCTTGACGTACGGGGGTGAATCCGGATCGGGGGCAGAGTAGAACGTCCCCACCATCGGACTGCGAACGATGACGATATTCTCGTCTTCGGCTTGTGGTTTGTCGGGCTTGGGCAACTGGGCCGCCGGCGAGGGCGCCGGAGCGGGCGAATCGTGCCCTACGGCAGGCGCCGCACTGCCCGCCACAGCGGGGACCGCCGGAGCCGCCACCGCCACCGTTCGGCGGAGCTGGATGCGCGTATCGCCCTGCCGCAGATCGATCTCCCCCAGGTCGTGCTCTTTCATCAGCTCCACCAGGCGGCGGATCTTGCGGACATCGAAAATGTCTTTTTCACCACCAGGGCCATTGCCTACCATGCCCATCCTCCAACCGTACCGGCGGCGTCTATTGACATTCGCAATACGTGGCAACACCGACCACGAGAAAAACGCTATATCAGCCGGCCACTACCTTTGGCGAAGATCAATATTGCCGGGCCGCAGTTCGCCAGCGGAAATACTCCCCAGCGGCGGAAAGCTGCCAGAGCGCCGGATTACCGCACGAGCGTTTCTTCCAACTGTTTGGGAACGCTGGTGAGCACTTCGTGGCCGTTGCGGGTTACCAGCACGTCGTCCTCGAGCCTAACGCCGCCCCAGCCCGGCAGATAGATGCCAGGCTCGACCGTAACCACCATGCCGGGCCGCAGCACAATGTTACTCTTGACGGCCAGCCGAGGCGGTTCGTGGACGGCCATGCCCAAACCGTGACCCAGCCCGTGGCCAAAGTATCGCTTGAATCCGGCATCGGCGATTATTTTTCGCGCCACCGCATCTACATCGTGGCAGGTGACCCCCGGACGAATGGCGGCGATCGCGCTGGTCTGCGCGCGCAGTACCACCCGATATATCCGCTCAAACTTGGGCGAGATTCTACCGGTGACCAATACCCGCGTCAAGTCGCTATTGTACAGGCCGCTGTAAGCCCCCCAGTCGATGAGCACGAAGTCGCTTTCGGCAATGCGGTGCTCGCCCGGAGTGGCATGCGGCAGTGCTGCGCGGGGGCCGACGCCCACGATGGTAGGAAACGCCGCCCGGCGCGCCCCGAACACGCGCATCTGGTATTCCAGTTCGTCGGCGATTTGCTTTTCGGTTTTATCGGGCCGGAGCGTCGCCCGAATAGCCGCAAACGCCTTTTCCGCTTGCCAGGCTGCCCGTCGTATGGCAGCGATCTCCTGCTTGTCTTTTATCTGGCGGAGCTTTTCGACCGTATCGTCCAGCGGCGTGACCTGCAAGTTCTTCACCCGTTGAACAATCCTCTCCTGCAAACCGACGGTCATCGAACCGGCTTCCACGCCCAGCCGGGCGATCTTCGCCTGGCGGAGCACTTTGACCACGGCTTGCCACATGGACACGCCTGGCGGGCGGATGTACAGCTCCAGCCCGGGACACTCCTCGGCCAACTGGGTAGTGTAGCGTGGGTCGCTCAGCACCACTTCCCCCTGACGGCGCACCAGCAGATAGCTGTCGTCGCCTGTAAAGCCGGTCAGATAGGTGACGTTGGTGAAGTCGGTCACCAGCAAAGCGTCCACCTCGGCCTTCTTGAGCGCCAGCCGCACACGGTCAATCCGCTGTTTGTGATAGTCCATCAAAGACCCCCTCAACAAATCTGCTTGCCTGCACCCAGCCTGGTGCCATCGCCAGCCATACGTGAACCGATATGAGAACATCTAAACACCCGGCTGGCAAGATGCGCCGCAACGGCAACGTTTGGGCGCACCCGATCGCCCGGCAGGGTCTTCCGGCGGCTGAACAAGCCAGCTACGGCGCCGGGAATGCATCCGAATGGTTGGCTAGTACGAAGGCGCATCGGGGCCGGCGCTGACTTCCACCATGCTGATTGTGTGGGCGGTGTTCTCGCCGGGGCAGTAACTGGCCACGCAGTGCGAGGTTTCCCACAACTGCACCTGGCGGACCGGCAGCCCTTGCGATTGGGCATACTGGGCGATGAGGATCGCTATGTTTTCGGCCGTGGGGTTGACATCCAGCAAGACGAGTGGTTCTCCCAGTTGCTTCAGGTACTGCACAGCCGGATCGTCTTTGTGAAGGATCATACGGTGGTCCAGGTGTTTGTCGATCCAGGCACTGACGATGCGTTTGATGTCGCCGAAGTCGGCGACCATGCCGCGCTGGTCCAGCGACCGTGTGGCCAGCGTTATCACCACCCGACCATTATGTCCGTGCAAGTAGCGACACTTGCCCGAATAACCAATCAGCCTGTGGCCATAGCAGAAATCGATTTCTCGAGAAATGGTAAACATCGGCAATACCAACCAATTGTTTGGTCGCTTACCGCGAAACTTGTGCGCGTGTTCCACGCATGTTCTGATTCCTTGTGCGCGTGTTGCGCAGATGTTTTCAAATCATCCGGAGGGCCACGCTCCGTCGTGGCCGTGTGCCCAGTGCTGGCGGACGCGACCGCAGCGCGTCCCTCCATCGCCTGCATTTGGTTGCGGCTGGAGGCCGCGTTAGGGGTACGGACTGCAAACGCCGCTTTCGCAAACCTCTAAGCCGCATAGTGCGTTCTATCCTCCAGTCCCGCCTGCTGGAATGCGGTCTTGCGTTCGGCACATTTGTTGCAACGCCCGCAATGTCGGCCATCGGGCGTCGGCGCGATGCAGGAGAACGTCAGTTCCAGCGGCAAGTCCCCGCCCAGGACCATCACCTCTCGCTTGTGCATTTGCCGGAAGGGCAACACGATGCGAATTGCCCTTCCAGTGGCGTTGGTCAACAAAATCTCCAACTGTGCGAAAAACTCTTCGGTGGCATCGGCAAAAGGATTCGACTTCAGCACCGCCAAAGCCAGTTGCCCGATGCCATTGTACCGACACCACAAAGCCGGCTTGACCACCAGCAGCACGTTTCGGCCGGGCAGGAACACGGCCTGGTCAGGACTGGTGGCATCGGGAACGTCCCGCCCGGTGATGCTCCAGTGGTCCTCATACAGATCGGCCAGCGGCATGGTAAAGACTTTCATGGGCAACAGGTTCGCCGTGGCCACTGCTGCTGCAAACCGCCGGGCGGAAAGCAGTTCGGCCTCTTGCCACACCAGACGGCAGTCCACGTACAGCGGCTGTACCCGACAGCCTTGGCGCAGCAGGTGGCCAAGAAGTATCGCGCTGTCCAGCCCGCCGCTCAGCAGCAGACCGACAGTGGCATCGTCATGCAGTTGCAGTGTGCCGGACAGTTGCGCCATCGCGTGGAGGTTGTACTGGGGCATGGGACGGCGGCACGGCCGTGTGGAACGATAACTTCTCGTAATTATGGCTTACTTCACTCGCCGCAAATTGTACGCACTTGCAAAGCAGCCGCACAGCGGCTTGCCGCCATTGCCGACGGTCAAGGCCCTGAGTCCCTAACGGCGTAACTTGTGTGCTTTGTGTGCCCATGTGTTCGGGTGACCTGGCGAATGTTTTCGGGTGATCTGGAGGGCCACGCTCTGTCGTGGCCTTGCTCAGCGCTGGTGACAGAACGGCCATCGACCAGAAGCGCAACGCACTCGACCATAGCGTGTTCAGCCAACCCTGAGTGCCCATTGGTAGCGCACTGGACCGCAGCGCGCCGCTGCATCACCTCCACTTCGTCGCGGCCATAGGCAGCTTTCGGGATTCCCAAATCGCAAGCGGCCCGGCCAATCGCGCGATTGTCGAACTGGTCGAGGGCCAACTCCGCTTGCAGCCGTATGTCAACACTGTTGCCAATTAGCAACGTAGCGCCGAGACCGCGGCACGACGCCAGAGGCTGGGCTACAGGCCGCTGGCGCTGCCAGACAAGGCTTTCGGGCACAGCTCGTGCCAGCAGCGCAGCCGAGCAACTTTTCCGGCGCGTGATTTGCAGCACAACCCGAATGATCGCTTCTGACGCTGTCGAAGCTCCCCCGGCCCAGCGTGGCGGGAGTGGGGCCATGTTTATCCTCCGCTGGGGCAGGAATGCTGTGTTTTCGGCGCAAAAACATATCGTTTTACCCCGCGCGAAGCCTGATCGGTGCGCTCCGAGTATTGTTCAGCGGTGCGTGCTGCGTAGGGCATTTGCTGCCGGCCAGCGCAGTGCCCGGGCAGGCACTGGTGGCCGCTAAAGGGTTTTGAAGGCAAACCGATGCAAGCCAGAGAATTGATCGAGCTGGCCGCAATTGTTTCTGCTCATGGTCCTGCGCTGGTACACAGTCTTTCGCAGCTATCGGCTACTGCGCTGGAGCAATACTGGACGGCCTCGAAATGCCGTATCGACCGCTGGCACCGAAGCATCAAAGCGTTTCTCGATCGGCAAGGCTCGGCCGCTCCCCCAATGCGAAGCATGCCCCGAGGCAACATCCGCGGCGTGCTGGAAGAAGTCCTCACCGGCGAGATACTTACCCGGGTGTGGACCGCCGTGCTGTGCTCCTTCGACCGTTTGCACGCCGCCGATCAAGCCGAACCCATCGCTCGCAGCGTGCTGATCGGACACCTCGAAGCCCGCCGCCGTGTGCTGATGTTGCTGGCTGGCGGCACCGTCTTTTCGGCGGAAGAAGCGCTGCAATTGGATCACCTTCGCCGCAAAAGCGAGCGCTGGATAGACTTTCTGCTAGGCGCTCTTTGCGGCATCTGCCAGGTAAGCGAGTTCGCCGTCGATCCGGCACGCGCCAACGACTTCGCCGCAACTTTCCGCCAGCGCCGCAGCAGCTCTTCTCCCGAAATGCAATGGGCAGTGTTGCTGGGATCGCTGCGTTCGGCGTTCGGGCAGCCGGCGAGCGTCGTCAGTCCCAACGCCGATCTGAATCAGCAGATTGCCGCCTCGATACTGGCTTGCTTTCCGGCCGAACTACTCGACTCGACGGGCTTGTTCCGCTACTTGTGGCTTCAGCGGCTGTGCAATGTGGCTAACGACACCCAATTGTTAGTCGAGCAACTGTTGGCCCTGGATGGCGTGGGCAGAAGCACCAAAGACGCAGGTGCCAGAAGCGGGCCACGATGACCTCGGCGGTGCGAAGCGCCGCAGCGGCTGCTGCTGTGCAAGTAACCACGTCGGGTTCGCGCAAGCTATTGTTGACCTTCGCAAAAGGCAGCGACCGGCTGATATAACGTCTTTCTGGTAGTCCGTGGCACCACGTATTGCGAACGTCAATAGTGGGTTATCGCGCAACTTGTGCGCGCCGTGCGCGCATGTCTTCGAGTGATCTAGCGCATGTTTGAACGTGGTTTAGCGAGTGTTTGAACCTGATCTGGCGAATGTTTTAACGTGATCTGGAGGGCCACGCTCCGTCGTGGCCGTCAGCAAGAGGACATATTCGGACGCGACAGAGCGCGTCCCTCCATTAGGTTGGAGCCATTGCCGATCGCAATACTGAAAACATACAAGGGCCACGCTCCGTCGTGGCCGTCTCCCTACCGATAGCGGACGCGACCGCAGCGCGTCACTCCATAACACCATTTGGCGGCGGCTGTTGGCCGTTTTGCGGCTAGCGGTGCAGCCGGTTTGCCTGCCATCTGGGCGATCAGCCCGTACCGACATCGACTTGCTGTGCCGCGCAAACTTGCACGCTCCTGGCTATGGCTGCCAGCAGTGCGTCGCGGTTGACGGGCTTGGAGACGTAATCGTCGCAGCCGGCCTCCAGGCAGCGTTCTCGCTGGCCGGCCAGGGCTTCGGCCGTTAGCGCGATTATCGGTCCGCGGTAGCGGTTGGCTCGTAGTGCACGGGTAGCCTGGTATCCGTTGAGTACCGGCATTTGAATGTCCATAAGAACCACATCGAACGGCCGGCCCGACTGACTGGCCGCCATGGCACATTGGATGGCTTCCGCTCCGTTTTCCACGACCGTGACTTCAGCCCCGGCTTTCTCCAGCATCCGCTTTATCAGGCGCTGGATATCCGGGGCGTCCTCGGCCAGCAGTATGCGGTATGGCAGGGGAAGCTCGCTGTCCGAGGTGCGAAGCGGCTGAGCGAAGCCTGCCGGCACCAACTGTGTACTGGCGGAAGGGACCATCATCGGCACGCCCTCCAATGGCCCAGTGGCGATTGTGACCCGAAACGTGCTGCCTTGCCCGGGCCGACTTTCCACACTGATCGCACCTCCCAGCAGTTCCGCCAGCCGGCGACTGATGCTCAGCCCCAATCCGGTACCACCGAAGCGGCGCGTGGTCGAGGCATCGCCTTGGACGAACGGGCAGAATATGCGTTCGAGCTGTTCGGGTGCAATTCCCACGCCGGTGTCGATTACCTCGAACTGCAATGCCGGGGGCGACTGGTCGGCCAACAGGCTTACGGTCAGCCGCACCGAGCCGCGGTCGGTGAACTTGATCGCATTACCGACAAGGTTCAGCAGAATCTGGCGCAACCGCGTCGGGTCGCTGTGGATGGTTTCCGGCACCGGCGTATGATACTCCACTTCCAGCGCCAGCCGCTTGAGATTGGCCTGCGGCTGCATCAACCGCTGCACTTCTGCCACTATTTCTGCGGGCGAGAACCGCAATCGCTCGATCCGCAGTTTGCCGGCTTCGATCCGCGACAGATCGAGCACGTCGTCGATGATCCGCAAAAGGTGGCTGCTGTTGCGCAGAATGGCGTCGATGGCATCCACACGCTCCGGCGGCGCCCGAGAAATGTCTCCTTCGGTCAGCAGCGTCTCGGCGAAGCCCACGATGGCCGTCAAAGGCGTGCGGATTTCGTGGCTCATATGGGCCAGGCACTCGGCTTTGCGACGCGCCGCCTCTTCCACGGCCGCAGAAGCCTCTTGAAGTTTTGTGTTGGCTTCTCGCAGCGCTGTTATCTGCTGCTGCAACGCCTGCTCGGTGCGTCGGTACCGTGCAGCCGATTCGATGGCCGCCGGCAACAACCGCAACCAGCGGTTTTCGCCGTCCTTCAACGAGCAGCAGTAAGCGCCGTGCCGCATGGCCTCAAGCGCCAACGGCTCCTGGCCTTTCTCGACCAGTAGTATGGCGGGCAAATTGCCCAACTGGTGAAGCAGTGCATGACCTTCGGGCGATTCCCAGTACTGGGCCAGAACCACCACATCGATCGGCCGCTCGGACAGCACGGCTTCGGCTTCGGCCAGTTGCTGTGCCTCGTGCAGTTGGTAAGGCGGCTGATATTGCGACAGGCAACCGGCGATTGCAGCCCGCTCGCCAGGGTTGCCGGAAACCAACAGCACCCGGATCGTCTCGCTACTCATCAAGTGGCCACAAACTTAAATTGTAGTGCAGAACCACAAAGACCGACGGCGATGGGCCGGAGCTACTCGGACGCAACAGCCCCATCGCACTGGTGAAATCAAACCCACATGGTTAACGAAAACATGCACACACGCTGTGCA
>Ga0308412_1002365_pt1 | contig 10174 bp, 9 predicted proteins | sample HotsprottomLayer_FD_202357 | JGI IMG/M metagenome (GOLD analysis project Ga0308412, IMG submission 202357) | Hot spring phototrophic mat microbial communities from Octopus Spring, Yellowstone National Park, Wyoming, United States -... | ecosystem: Environmental > Aquatic > Thermal springs > Hot...
GCATATCCTCTTCAACATGTTCGCGCTGTGGATGTTCGGAGCGGATCTGGAGCGCACTTGGGGAACGCGCCGGTTCCTGCGCTACTACTTTCTGTGCGGCATCGGCGCGGGCCTGTGCGTCGTCGTCGGCAACCTTTTGTACGGCACGCCCGATACGCGCACCATCGGCTCCTCGGGAGCCGTCTACGGCGTTCTTTTGGCCTTCGGGCTTCTGTTTCCGGATACGGTGGTCCTTTTCAGTTTTCTGTTCCCGATCAAGGCCAAATATTTCGTCATGATCATCGGCGCCATCGCCTTCCTGAGCTCGCTCGGCGCCGCCGGCGGCGGCGTCAGCCACGTGGCGCATCTGGGCGGAATGATCTTCGGCTATTTCTATCTGAAGAGCCGGTTTTTGCGGGGCCGCTCGGCCCCCGCCGATCTGGTCGCCACACTGCGGCGCCAGTGGGAGGACTACAAGCTTCAGCGCGCCAAGCGCCGGTTCGAAGTCTATCTTCGCAAGAGGGAGTACGATCGTGACCGCTGGGTGCACTGAGGCCGGACGGCAGGCGGGGAAACGTCCCCGCGGCGGCAAACGTCTGAACTGTCAGGTGGCAGAGGAAGGGCTATGGGTGTGAGCAAACGAATTGGACTGCTTGCGGCGATCGGCCTTCTGGCCGTGCTCGAGTTCGCCGCGGCGCAACAGGGACCGGGCGGCCGCACCACGGAGCCGGTGGCTCGTCCGCGAACCAAGGGCCAACCGGCCGAAGCGGAGGCGCCCCCGATCCCATCCAAGTACGGGCGCAAGGAGCAGCCCCCGCTGCCCGAGGGGCTGCCCACGTTTCGCGCCGACGTCACCACGGTCACCGTCGATGTGGCGGTGCTCGACAACCGCGGCAACTTCATTCCCGGCATCCCGGGCGGCAATTTCCTGATCCTCGAAGACAAGGTCCCGCAAAAGATCACCGGGTTCAGCATGGGTGAGGCCCCCATGACCGTGTGCATGGTGATCGAATGGAGCGGGCTGTGGCAGTCTTACTGGTCGGAGACCTGGTATCAGACGCTCACGGCGGCCTACGGCTTCCTGGAGACGCTCAAGCCGGAAGACTACGTGGCGGTGGTGGCCTACGATCTCCGGCCGGAGATCCTTTCGGATTTCGCCACGGACAAGCGCAAGGCGTACGAAGCCATGCAGCGGTTGCGCATCGCCGCCTACTCTGAGTCCAACCTCTATGACGCTTTGGTCGACACCGCCGAGCGGATGGCCGACATCGAAGGGCGCAAAGCCATCGTGTTGATCTCCTCGGGCGTGGACACCTTCAGCAAGCTCAATTTCGGCGAGGCGCGGCGCCGCCTGCAAATGGCCAGCGTGCCCATCTACGCGATCGGGCTGATGCAGGCGCTCCGGGAGTGGGCCGACGCGCGCGGCTATCTGGACTCGATCTCGCGCCTGGAGTTCTTGCAGGCCGACAATCAGATGCGCACCTTCGCCACTGAGACGGGCGGCATGGCCTTCTTCCCCCGCTTCTATGGGGAATTCCCCGCCATCTTCGCCAGCATCTCCCAGGCGCTGCGCAATCAGTACTCGCTGACCTACCAGCCCACGAATCAGGCTAAGGACGGCAAGTTCCGCAAGATCGAAGTGGCGCTGGTGGATCCGAAGACGGGCGAGAAGCTGCGAATCGTCGACCACAAGGGCAAACCGATCAAGTATCGGATCCTGGCCAAGGCGGGCTACAGGGCGCCGCGCGAGGTCGAGTGAAGGTGCGCCCAAGGATGGCTGGCCGCCATCCCGATTAAAAAGGCAAAAAGTCAAGCAAAAAATCTCGCCTGAACTCAACTTGTTAGGAATTTCTTGACAGCCCGTGCCGGGCCTTGTTACGTTCTCAGAGTCCCATGAAATCGGCTGCCTCCTCGAACTCCCCCTCACCGGCACGCATCCTTCTGATCGACGACAACAAGCACGGACTGGCGGCTCGCAAGGCCGTGCTCGAAGAGCTCGGCTACGAGGTCGAGACCGCAACCAATGGAGAGGAAGCCCTCGAGCGCTGCGCCGAGAAAAGCTTCGAGTTGGTGGTTACCGACTACCGCATGCCGCGGATGAACGGGGCTGAATTCATCCGGGAATTTCGACTCCGCCATCGGAATACGCCTGTCATTCTCCTCACTGCTTTCGCCGACTCGCTGGGCCTTGACGAAAACAACACCGGGGCCGACGCGGTGATCCAAAAATCGGCGAACGAGGTGACGCTCATGGTCCGGACCGTCAAACGGCTCCTGCGGCAGGCCCCGCAGAGAAAGCCTCCCGTTCGCCAGGCCGCGCCGGCCAGGCAGCGGCGCAAGATCGGCTCCTGAGGCTCGAGCGCGCCCGACGTCCGTCCTATCATCTTCTTCAGGAGGTCTCATCGATGGTCGAAATCGTCTGGCTCGGACACGGTTCATTCCAGTTGAAGCTCGCCACCGGCGAGGTCATCGTTCTCGATCCTTGGCTGAACGGTCCCACCTATCCCGCCGGTCACGCCTTCGAACGCATCGACGCCATCTTGATCACGCACGCTCACTTCGACCACTGCCCCGACGCCGTCGAGCTGGCCAAGAAGTTTCGGGCGACCGTGGTTTCCAACTTCGAGATCAGCCTCTGGCTGAGCTCCAAAGGCGTCGAAACGGCAAGCGGGATGAACAAGGGCGGCTCGCAGAAGGTGGGCCCCGTTACGGTGACGATGACGCACGCCTTCCACAGCTCGAGCCTCGTGGAGGACGGCAAGGTAATTTACGGCGGCGAGGCGGCCGGCTATGTCATCGAGCTTCCCGACGGCCGCAAGATCTATTTCGCCGGCGACACCGACGTCTTCTCCGAGATGGAGCTCATCGGCGAGATCCACCGGCCCGAGCTCGCCTTTCTGCCGATCGGCGACCTCTACACCATGAGCCCGCGCGAGGCTGCCGTCGCCTGCCGCCTGCTCAAGCCCAAGAAGGTCATCCCGATGCACTATGGCACCTTCCCGCCGCTCACCGGCCGTCCGGAACAACTGGCGGAGCTCGTCAAGGATCTGGGCATAGAGGTCTGGCCGCTCGAGCCGGGCAAGCCCGTCTCCTGGTAGCCGGGCGGCTTGCATCCTGCTACGATACTCCGAGGATGAAACTCGGAGTTATCGGATTGGGATTCATGGGCCGCACGCATTTGCAGGCCCTCCGCAACATTCCACTGGCCGAGGTCGTCGCGGTCGCCAGCGACGATCCCGTAGCCCTGAGCGGCGATCTGACCGGCGCAGCCGGCAACTTAGGCACCGCCGGCGAGCGCTTCGACTTCTCCGGGATGCGCCGCTACACCGACTGGTCGGAGGCGGTGCGCGATCCCGATATCGAAGCGGTGGATCTGTGTCTGCCGACCCACTTGCACGCGCCGGCCGCCTTGGCGGCGCTCGAAGCGGGCAAGCACGTGCTGGTGGAGAAGCCCATGGCGCTCAACGGCGAGCAGGCCGATCGCATGATCGAGGCGGCCCGCCGCGCCGGGCGCGTTCTGATGACCGCACATGTGCTGCGGTTCTTCCCGCCCTACATGCCGCTCGCCGACCTGGTCCGGTCCGGCCGGCTCGGCGCTTTGCGCATGGCCGTCTTCCGGCGCCGCTGCGCCGCGCCCACCTGGGGCGCCTGGCTGCCTGATCCGGCCAAGAGCGGAGGCGGCGTCTTTGACCTGCTCATCCACGACGTGGACTTTTGTCTCCATCTGTTCGGTCCGCCGCAGGCGGTGAGCGCCGCCGGCCATGAGGACCTGGCCCGCGGCATCGACCTCGTGACCGCCCAGTGCCATTACGACGGAGGCACGGTCATCATCACCGGCGGCTGGCACCATCCGGCCGCCTATCCCTTCTCGATGGAGTACACGGTGAGCTTCGATGGCGGCACCGTGGACTACAGCTCCGAGGGCCGGCCGCCGCGGCTGTACACCGACTCCGGGCAAGCCGAAGAGCTTCCGCTGGCCGCCAAAGATGGCTACCAGTCCGAGATCGAATATTTCTTGGAGTGCGCCGCCGCGGGTCGGCAACCGGAACGCTGCCCGCCTGAAGAGTCGGCGGCGGCGGTGAAGCTGATGCGGCTGCTTGCCGAGGCCCGCAAGCGGCCGGGAGCGCTGATTGAATGCCGATTGTGAGACTGTGGAAGGAGACACGCGCCATGATCCATCGGAGACGTTTCTTTGAATGGCTCGCCGGCGCACCGGTGGTCGGCTGGCTCGGCTGCGGCGCCGGCCGGAGGGCGGCTCGGGATTTCTGGAAAGAGCTCGGCATTCGGCCGATCATCAACGCAGCGGGCTCCTACACCATGTTCACCGGCTCGCTGATGAGACCGGAGGTTCTGGAGGCCATTCTGGCCACCGCGGGTGACTACGTCCGGCTGGTCGACCTCCAGGAGGCTGTGGGACGCCGGATCGCCTCCATGCTGGGGGCCGAGGCGGCGCTGGTGACCTCGGGCGCCGCCGCGGGACTGACGCTCGGCACCGCCGCCTGCATGACCGGCAAGAACCCGGACTTCATTCGGCGCATCCCGGACACTACGGGGATGAAAAACGAGGTGATCATCCAGAAGAGCCACCGCTTCCCCTACGACCATATGGTGCGCAACTGCGGCGTCCGCTTGATCGAGGTCGAAACACGCGAGGAGCTCGAGCGAGCCATTCGCCCGGCCACGGCGATGATGCTGTTCCTCAACAAGGCCGAGCCGGACGGACAGGTCAAGATGGAGGAGTTCGTCGCCATCGGCAAGAAGTACGGCATCCCCACCTTCAACGACGCGGCCGCCGACGTGCCGCCGCTGGAGCACCTGCTCAAGCCCATCCGGCTCGGCTTCGATCTGGTCACCATTTCCGGCGGCAAGGGCATACGCGGCCCGCAGAGTGCGGGGCTGCTCGTCGGCCGCAAGGATCTCATCGAGGCGGCTCTGCTCAACACGGCGCCCTATAGCGACACCATCGGCCGCAGTTGCAAGGTCAACAAGGAGGAGATCGTGGCCATGATGGTGGCGCTCGAAAGCTTTATCAAAGAGGACCAGGAAGCCAACTGGCGCGAATGGGAGCACCGGATCGCCACCATCGAGAAGCTCGTCTCGGGCGTCGCCGGCGTCAAGGCTGAACGCTTCGTGCCCCAGATCGCCAACCAGGTGCCCCACCTGCGCGTGGACTGGGATCGGGAAACGATCCGCCTGAGCCCCGAAGAGGTGATGCAACGGCTGCGCGACGGCGAGCCGTCGATCGAGCTGGTGCCCGGCCCTCAGGCGGGCGTCGAGATCGCCTCCTGGACGCTGAAGCCCGGCGAGGCCGAAATCGTCGGCGAACGGCTCAGGGCGATTCTGGCGGGATAGGGGCTAGCTCGGCTGCCGTTGAGCGCGCTGCCGGCATGCGCTTGCGCCTCTGACGCGCTTGCCGGCTCCCCGCCGTGGCGTCGCACCTTACCGTTGAGCCAGTCCGACGGTCCATCAACCTGGCTCGGGGCCCCCAAAGCCGTTCGAGCGAAGCGCGTTTCAGAGCGTTACCCGGAACCTCCTCTTCATCAGCAACGCCGAAAGCAGCGAGATGAGCAGAAACCAGACGAGCCAGTGCGCCTCGATGCCGAACATGCGCACGGGCGCCGTCGGATAGTCCACCTCGATCCATTCCACCTGATCACCGGGCAAGGGGCGCTCGCCGGGGTGAAAAACGAGCGCCGAAAGGCGGCGCACCCGGCGCGTCGAGACAAACCGGCGCTCGCTTGCGACAACGATGGACTTCCTCAGGCTGACCGGCTCGCAGAGGAGGCGAAGCTCACCCGAAACCGGCCGAACGGCTCGAATCCGCCAGCTCACTTGATCCGCCGCAAGAGCCCGCACACCCGGGCTCTCCACGTCGACGCCCTCCGGAGCCTCAAGCCGCAAAAGGTCGCTTGAGGCCCGCTTCGGCTCCAGTTGCACGGTAACGATGGTTGCCTCACCCGGCTTGAGCGGCCGTCGGCCGTAGCAGCCGTCCAGAGAAACAAGCAGCACAATCATCGGCAGCGTCACGACCGCCGCCGGCCGGAGCATCAGCAGAAAGTAGCGGGCGTTTGCAGCCAGCACGTTTTTCAGCGCCTGCCAGACGATCGCCGGGTCGTCTCCATAAAGCCGGATCTCAAGCAGATGCGCTTGCAGCCTTTTCTTGGTCCGGCGAATGGCCTCCTGGTCGGACGTTCTTCGAAAGACCCAAAGCAAGGCGACGCCGACCGCCACACTGACCAGAAGCAGGCCGAGCGACTCGAGGGGCATGAGTTACTGGAGATAGCCTAGGCCCTTGAGCTTGTCCAAAATTTGTTGGTCGGTTTCGGCGTCCTCGAGTTTGGCAAGTTCTCTTTCGACGATGTGTTCGACGAACTCCTCCGGGGAAGAGTAACCGGCGAGGCCGGCGCAGCGCTTTACACGTTCCCAAAGTTCTTTCTTGAACTTAACCGTTGGTTGCTTCAACAATGACTTGACCCTCCATATGCGCGGGTTTGGGCAGGCCGAACAACGCAAGCGCCGTCGGCGCCATGTCCTCGATGCCGGGATCGTCCGCGGCGATCCGTAGATTTGAGAAGAGCACGCCCGGCACGAGCACCGGGTCGAGGCTGTGATCGCCGCTCCATGCCTTGCGATTCTCCTCGAAAATAATCCGGGTGAATTTACCTTGCGCGGCGTCCCAGGAGGTGCGGTAGCCTTCGTTGTAGCCGACGATCAGGTCGGGCGCCTGCTCGAGATAGGGGCCACGGTAGAGCCGATCGGTGGCGTAGACGCGCCGAATGGCCACCTCGCCGGTCTCCGGGTCTTTCAGGCCGGTGAGACGGTCGATCAGCTCAGCCTTGAGCGCTTCGGCCTCGGCGCCGGGCTCGACGATTCCGCGCGCCTCTCTGCCCTTGAGATTGAGATAGAGCCCGGCGAGCCCGAGCGTGTAAGCGCGCGTGCGGCCCCAGTCGACCCCCCGAAAATAAGGACCGGCTCCTCGGGCGCCGTCTTCTAGCGCCAGATAGCCGTTCTCAAGCAGCCACGCGTTCAGGTTCACGCCGCGGCGGAACGAGCCAAAGCCGTGGTCGGAAAGCACAAACAGCGCAGTTTCCGGATCCACATACCGCAGCGTGCGACCCACGAGCTCGTCCATGCGCCGATACATTTCCTCGATGGCGCCGGCATGCTTGTCCGAGGCCCGACCATCCAGATACCGATAGAACATGTGTTGGATCCGATCGCTCGCGTCGAAGACGCAGGCGGTGACTCCGTGCCGCATCCTCTGGAGAGCGTTGAAGAACATCAACTCCCGTTCCTCGTGAATCGCCCAGGCCTGCTTGAGAAACGCGTCCTCGTCGATGGCGCCCTCGTTCAGCGCCCAGGTATCCTCCGCCATGCCCACCGTGGCAAAGGCGCCGAGGAGCTTGGCCAGATACGCGGAGTAGTAAGTGGGATGGGAGATAGGAAGCGCCGGCCGCTCCGGGTCGATATGGATCGGCGTGACGTAAAGACTCACCTCCGGCTCGAGCTCGGTCAGCAGGAAGCGGCAGATCCCGTAGGCCGTCATGGCCGGACCGGCGCGGAAGGCCACCGAAATCCAGCTTGTGTACTCGCCGAGCCCCAGCCGATGCCGTTCCCCTTGAATTTCGAGCGTGACTTCACCGGCCTTGCCGTTCAGTACGACAGAGAAGGGAACGGCCAGCGGCCGGGCGTCTTCAACCAGCGGGTGCTCGGGACCTTCAAGCAAGCCCGTGAACCGCATACCTTTCCGCACAAGCGGATACCGGCTGCCATTCTCGTGACTTGCCTGCCTGTACCGCGTGGAGAACAACGAAAAGCTCCCTTGCGTGCCGCGCAGATCCGGCGTGCACATGGCCGACAGCAGCCTGCCGTCGAACTTCTCCGGCGGAAAGGTAATCGGCACGCGCAGGATCGTGCAGTCGATGCCGTGTGCCGACAATATCTTCCAGAACGGGATGCTCTTGCGCCGAAGTTCGACGGTGGGACGGCTGAGCGGAATCCGATACCGCCCGAGCTTCGCGCTGCGCCGCGGCTTGTGGACGCGAGAAGAGGAGAGCTCCGGCAGGTAAGATTTGAGACTGCGATTCAAGAAATCGAAGATATTGTGTCGCGCCGGGCTGACGCCGGTGGCAAAGGTGGACCAGGCCACCGGCGATAGCGCAGGAAAGGTAGTTCGCAATCTCCGATACGCGCCTTGCTCGCGCAAGCGGGCGAGGTTGGGAAGTTTTCCTTCCCTCATGAGGCGCTCGGTGATGCCGGGATCCAAGCCGTCCAGGCCCAGGAAGATGATCTTCTTCACCCGTGCCTTGCGGAGGGCGTTCGCGCGCCGCCGTCCACGCCAAAGCATCCGCAGCGGCCAGGTTAGGAGCGTCGCCACCCCGAGGAGGAGGGCCCAGATGAGCGCCAGGAACGAGCCCAAGAAGGCAAAGCCGGCGCCCGGACCGATGTAGGCGAGCTCGGCCTCGCCTCCGGACCTCGGCCAGACGGCGGCGCAGGCGATCCCCGCCGCCAGCAGCGCGCCGCGCACGACTCGGGTGTCCGTCATCAGCGAAGCTTGCCCTCGACGAAGAAAACTTCGAGGACCTTCTCGTGCTGAATGGGGCCGTGGCCGAAATAGCCGTCCTCGCCGAACAGCTCGCCGTGATCGGAGGTAATCGTGATGTAAGTATTCCTGGGAACCATGTCGAAAAGCTCTTCGACGACGCCGTCCAAATAACGCACCGCCTCGATCTGGCGCTGGCGCAGCTCCCTCAGCTTCTTGTCGTCGAAAAACTTCTCTCGCCTGGCGATGAGCTTGCCTCCCACAACGTGGTCGTCCAGATGCTTGAAGACGCCGTGGACGCCACTGATGCGCGGCCACTCATCCGGCGGCTCGTCCGGAAGAGCGTAGGGGTAATGCGTCTCGCCGACATTGAGCAAATAGAAAGAGGGCTGCTCCTCGGAAAAGCTCATCTCGCGCAGCATGGCCCGCATGTCGTTGTGCTTTTCCATCAACTTGTAGGTATCGAAGCCCTGGTTGAGAATCGTCTTCGGATTGAGCACGGGCAGCGAGACCATGGCGTGAGTGCGGTAGCCCATCTTCTCCTTTAGAAAGATCGGAAGATACAGCCTGGGCACCAGCGACTTGAATTCAATGCCCTCCACACCCAAACGTTCGTTGAACTTGAAAAACTCTTTCGTATAATACTCGGACGCATAGATGTATTTCGGGCTTTGGTGGGGCATGAGCCCCATCAAGAAGTTGTAATGGGAAGGAGCCGTCCAGGAGGCATACGTCCAGCGCTTCTCCACCCGACCCAGCTTGCGGATCGTATTGGGCCTGGCCCGCGTGAAGGAATCGTAACGGCAACTGTCGAAGATTATCAGGATGTAGTTGTTGGCCAAAGCGCTCTTTCCGTCAATTTTATGCGGCGTATCGGCGAATTGTCGACTCCTTCAGCGTCAGACCTAGCCCGGGGCGGTCCGAAAGCGTCAGTCTGCCCTGCTCGAACGCCTCCGGCGGCTCGACCAGTTCGGCTCGCCAGGGCACCTCGCCGAAGGCATGCTCGAGAATCAGAAAATTCGCGAGTGTCGCCGAGACGTGCGCCGCGGCCATGTCGCCGACCGGACTTGCCGGGCCGTGCGGCGCAACGCGCAGCCCAGCGCCCTGAGCCATCGCGGCGATCTTCTTGAGCTCGAGCATGCCGCCGCAGTACTTGACGTCGGGCATGATGATATCCACCGCGCCGGCGGCGATATAGCGGTGGAACGCCTTCACGGAAAACAGCGCTTCGCCGCCGGCCGTGGGCATTCGGGCCGCGCGGTTGATGGCGGCCAAATCCTCCCAACGCGGACAGACCTCCTCGAGCCAGAACAGCCGGTACGGCTCGAGCCGCCGCGCCAATTCGAGTCCGCGGGCCAGATTCAGAAGGCTATGAACGTCCACGAGCAGATCGCGCTCCGCCCCGATCGCCTCCCGCACGGCGCCGATGCACTCCACCCCAATATCGATAGCCTGCTCGATGGCCGCCGGCTCGGCGTCCATCGCCGGCATCCCGTCAAACGGCGCCAGCTTGACGGCGTCGAAGCCCGCGGCGACGGCGCGGGCGGCCATCGCAGCGAAACCTGCCGGCGTGCGCGGATCGGCCGAACGGTTGATGTTGGCGTAGGCGCGAATCCGCGTACGGAGCGGGCCGCCGAACAGCCGGTAGGCCGG
>Ga0308412_1002369_pt1 | contig 10170 bp, 6 predicted proteins | sample HotsprottomLayer_FD_202357 | JGI IMG/M metagenome (GOLD analysis project Ga0308412, IMG submission 202357) | Hot spring phototrophic mat microbial communities from Octopus Spring, Yellowstone National Park, Wyoming, United States -... | ecosystem: Environmental > Aquatic > Thermal springs > Hot...
GCAAGCGGAAGGATCAGCCAGGCCGGCAAATCGGTGAAGGTGAACCCCACCCACGCCGCCGCAAAGCCCCCCAGGTAAAGCGACCCTTCAGCTCCTACATTAAAGATACCCGCCCGAAAGGCGACAGCCGCCGCCATGGCGGTGAAGAGAATGGGAGTGGCCGCCAGCAAGGAATTGGCAACCGCCGTGCGGCTTCCCAAAGAGGTTTGCAGCAACGCGCGGTAGGCCTGCAGCGGGTCTTTACCCGAAACCCACATGACCAGCGCGCCCATCAGCAGGGCAATCAGCAGGGTGAACAGGGTGCGCAGCAGAGAAGCCGCCACCGGCGAAAGACGGGGGGTGGTCTGTTCGAGCGGGGGTGGCTGGGAAGGAGTGGGTTCAAGTTGCGATGATTCAGCCTGCATGGAGATGTCCTGTCATGTAAAGACCAACTTCTTCAAAGGTGGTTTCGTCCGGTTTCTTTTCCCCGACAATCCGGCCTTCGTAGAGGATCAGAATGCGATCGGAAACCGCAAATAATTCGTCGAGATCGGCGGAAATCAATAAAACCGCCCCGCCCTGATCGCGCCGCCCGATCATCGCCTCGCGCACGAACTGCGCCGCGCCGACATCCAGCCCGCGGGTGGGGTAGGCCGCCACCAGCACCTCTGGGTGGTCAATCATCTCCCGGCCGGTAATCACCTTTTGCTGGTTGCCGCCGGACAGGTTTTTGACCATACTCCTCACCCCCGGCGCGGCAACATTATATTCATGAAGGATTCTGCCGGCAAACTGCTCGGCTGGGCGCGTGAACAGGGTCAACCAGCCGGAGAAAGGCGGTTTGTAATAACGGGTGGAAATGACATTTTCCTGAATATGGGTGGCCAGGTTCAGCCCCTGCTCTTTGCGTTTTTCGGGGATGACCGCCAGCCCCCGCTGGCGGCGCTGGCGCGGCGAGAATCGGCTGACTTCCCGCCCGTTCAGCCATATCTCTCCGCGCGCCGGCCGCAAGCCGCCGATCACCTCAACCAGCTCGCTCTGACCGCTGCCCTGCACACCGGCAATTCCCACAATTTCGCCGGCGCGCAGTGTCATATTGACCTCTCTCAGGGCCGGTACCCCGCGATCATCCAGCGCCGAAACCTGCTTCAGCACCAGCCGCTCCTGCCCAATCTGGCGGCTGCGCGGAAAAACCTGATCAACGACCTGCTCGCCGACCATTAAGTTAGCCAGTTCTTTCTCGCTTGCTGCCGCCACTTCCAGTCGGCCGACCACCTTCCCGCGCCGCAGGATGGTGGCTGTTTCACAAATGGTCTTGACCTCGCGCAGTTTGTGGGTGATGTAGATGATCGTCTTGCCTTCCTCGCGCAGGGTTTGCAACACTGCAAAAAGACCTTCCACTTCCTGCGGGGTCAATACAGAGGTGGGTTCATCCAGAATGAGCAGTTCGGCTTTGCGGTAAAGCAATTTAATGATCTCAACCTGCTGCTGAATGCCGACCGGTAGATCGGCAATCGGTTTATCCAGCGGCAGGCTGAACCCAAATCGCTCCAAAATGGCTTCAATTTGACGGCGCTGGGTTTTCCGATCCACCAGACCATTGCGGCGCGGCTCGTATCCCAGCGCGATGTTCTCCGCAACCGTCAGCGAAGGCACCAGCTGGAACTCCTGATGCACCATACCAATTCCCAGATGGATGGCAGCGCGGGGGTTGGGTATGCGGATTTCCCGTCCTTCGAGGAATATTCTGCCGTGATCCGGCGCGTACATTCCGTAGAGAATCCGCATCAGGGTGCTTTTTCCGGCACCGTTTTCACCCAGCAGGGCGTGAATGCTGCCCCGTTCAACCGATAAATCAACCCCATCGTTGGCGGTGACGCCGGGAAATCGCTTGGTAATGGACTGCATGAACAGGTAAGTCACAACCGGTAACCTCCGCTGACTAAAGGGAGCGGGCGGGCTGAGGGGGAAGGCGCAGCCCGCCCCAAACGCGGCGAAAAAGGCTTATTGCTTGGTGATGTCGGTTACTTTGATTTCGCCGCTGATGATTTTGGCTTTCAATTCTTCAACTTTGGTCATGAATTCGGCCGGCAGTTTGTCTTTGGTGTAGGTCATCGGGCTGAGGCCGACGCCCTCTTCTTTCAGACCATACTCCACGATGCTTCCGCCCTTCAACGTTCCGCTGACCAGCCGCGAACACAGGTCATAAACGGCGTTGTCCACCCGCTTGATCATGCTGGTCAGGATGAAACCGGGCTTGATGTAATCCTGATCGGAGTCGACACCGATGGCATAATGCTTGGCTTCTTCGGCAGCCTGGAATACGCCCTCTCCAGTGCCGCCGGCGATCTGGAAGACGACATCGGCACCCTGGTCATACATCGCCAGCGCCAGTTCACGGCCTTTGGCCGGGTCACCGAAGGAATTGGAGTAAGCTGAAAGCACCTTGACATCCGGATTGATGTACTGGGCTCCCTCGGTGTAGCCGACGATGAATTTGTCAATACCCGGCGACTGGGTACCGCCGATCGCGCCGATGACGGCTTCGGGGTTGACCAGTTCGTTGCCTTCCATGGTCGTCACCATGGCAGCCAGCGCACCGGCGAGGAAGGAAGCCTCGTGTTCCTTAAAGATAACCGACACGACATTATCCCCTTCCACGGCAATATTGAGAATGGCAAAGGTGGTATTGGGATAGTCGGGGGCAACCCGCGCCAGCGGGTCAAAATGGCTGTATTCCAGCGTGATGACCAGATCGAAGCCGCTTTCGGCTGCGCTGCGCAGGAGCTGCTCGCCTTCGCCAACCGGGTCGGCCGATTCAATCACCTTGACTTCTACGCCCAATTCCTTTTCGGCGCGTTTCAAACCTTCATAACCAGAGTCGTTGTAGGAACGATCCCCCAAACCGCCTTGAGCGGTAATCAGCGCAACTTTATAGGTCTTGGCGGGGGCTTCCGTCTGAGTGGGTTGAGCGGGCTGGTCGGAAACGGATGGCTGCGTTGGTTCAGCAGGCGGCTGGGTTGGAGCGGCGGTTGGCTGCGGGGCGCATGAGGCCAGAATCAACGAAAGCACCAGAAGCAAAAACAGGGCAACACGTTTGATCATTGTCTTGCTCTCCTCTTGGTAGGTTAAAAAAAGATGGGTAATTTGGAAAATCAGCGGCGCACGTGAACCGCATAGCGGTAGAGATCGGCGCGGTAGGTAGCTTCGACATACTCGATAGGCCGGCCGGCCTGATCTCGGGCGGTGCGGGTCACCCGTAAAAGGGCGGCGCCGGAATGGACGTTGAGCAACCTGCTCAACTCCGCATCGGCTTCAACGGCTTCAATCAAATCATCTCCTTCGGATAGAAACACCTCCTTTTGTGCCATGAGTTGATAGAGGGAACCCACCGCTTCGAGTTCAGACCGGCTGAACTCCAAACGGGCAATCCACGCATTATGGACGCCGACCGGCTGTTCGTTGGCCAAACGCAGGCGGCGGATATGGATGACGGTTTCGTTTTCGCCGAGGCGCAAGGCATGTTGAACGAAGGGGGGCGGAGTGATGCGCTCGAATTGCAGGATTCTGGAACCCGGCAGCAGGTTGCGGGCACGCATGTCCTCGGAAAACGAAAGCATCCGTTCAAGGCTGTGTTCCAAAAAACGGGGCGCCACATAAGTGCCGCGCCCGCGGACACGGTAGATATACCCTCCCCGCACCAGTTCGTTCATTGCCTGACGAACGGTCATCGGCACAATGCCGAACTGGCGGGCAAATTCATTCTCAGAGGGCAGCTGCTGATTGGGCTGAAGCTGACCATCCTGAATGGCTTTGAGGATGGCGGAACTGAGCTGGCGGTAGATGGGGATGGCGCTGTCTCGCTGAATGACGAGCGGGAGGGGAAAAGGGTCCATGGCTTATTTAGTTAACTAGAGAACTAGATAAGCAAATTGTACATCCGTTTTCGGTAAAATTCAAGGGTGAATTTTTTGGAGCGGGGATGCTTCAATCCAACCAAAAACCCGCGGGCTGCCCGGGAAAAGCCGGACAGCCCGCTTTGCAAACCCAATTTCTTCTCAACCCTAGCGCCGAATAAGCGGGAGGTAGACCTGAGCCCGCACCGGCAAGATCATCAGGTCATAGTAAGCATCGCAGTAGGCAGTATCCGCACTGCTCTCGGGATAAACCCTGACATAGTACCTTCCCGCAGCCGAAGGCAGCCAGTTATCGTTATTCCAATTCCAATTCCAATCGTAGTCGTCCCGAATCAAATCACCGGCTGAATTGTACAGTGCAATGCGGACACTTAAGTCAATGCCCTTGTTGAAGGTGGCGATGCGGTAGGGAACCAGATTTACATCCGCATCGGGCACGTCAAAATACACCCAGTCATCATCGGGATATTCATGAAAGGTATGGGTCTGGAAGGATGTGTAGGGCTTTGCGGATTCGCGCACATCATCTTCCTCATAGGCATCCGCAGCGGCCGGCTCAGGGGCAGGAGCGAAACGGTAGAAAGAATGCCTATCGGTGGTTAGATATTCTACCCTGCCGGACGCGCAGCGGTGAGAGAGACTGGCCGGAGAACAGTCATACCAGTATTGATTGGAGAAGGTCGCGCTGTACTCGCCGCTTGAATTGGTTTGAACACGGTTGGATAGAGAATTGTAACCCCACTTTGTAAATCTTTGCAAAGAAACCCAAACCGGCTGATTGGGAACTGATTTTCCGTAAATGCGGTTGTTGGGACGATCCAGGTTGATGGTCAGATCAGGAACCGTCAGGTCGGCTGTATGTCCATCATCAGTTGTGATTTCCAGCCTGTCGCCGGCTCTTATTTCATCTGACATCGAAGCAAAATCATATATGCCGTTTTTGACAAATTGTTGAACGTCGAGAAGCGTACTGCCGCGCCAACGCTTAACCCTGATGTTCATGCCTGGTTCATAGACAACTCCCAACCAGTTATCTCCTAACCAATGGTACACCCTGAAGGCGGGGCGGTACAGGTAAATGAAATGATCGCCCGGCAGATTAATCCAAACATCTGCGGAATCCTTTCCTTTTATTTGAATGCCGTCAACGGCAACTGCAAAAGAACTGTCCGCAATGGTCGTCTCCCGGCAGAATTCCATCCAGAAACCATCATCGTCACGGTGATTTATCGCAGCCACGACACGACTTCCCGACGGCCCGCTGCCGAACAGTTTGTTTTGGTTGCTTTTCAGACTGGCAGTCGGCAACGGATTGGGAACTGTCATTTCCAGCGTTGTGCTTCCATCACTTACCTGAATGCGGTCTCCCGGCTCTAGGACGTTGCTTAATCCGACCGAAAAGTAATCACTGTAAGGAGAAAGGGAATATGAATATGTGTTTTTGGTGACTGCTGCACTGTTCTTATGGGTAATGGTGAGCTGGCTGTTCCAGTACCACATGCCGATAACTCTGTCATATCCAGAGCTAACCTCAACACCTATCCTCGGTATTACAAACGATGAATATTGATAATTTCCTTGATCATCCAAGATATATATGTAGATCGAGTCACCGCGCATCAGGTCATCATTAATCGGGACGTTAAACGAGCCGTCGCTGCTGCTTGGAACCGAAGCGCAGGTGTGAAAATAACCGCACCTTTGCCTGATTTGATAATAATAATAAAAACCACCACTCGCATTCACCACAATGCGGCGGCTGCCGCTGGTAACACCGCTGACTCGATTCGCATCCGGGTCAATGTTCAAGTTATCCAACCGCACCACCGAAAACGCCAGGTTAGCCCCACCGCCCTGCACCTCGATGCGGTCATTTTCCTGGAAGTCCTCTGAAAACCTTTCATAAAAATAACCATTTTCCGGGTCGCTGGTACCTTCAAACGTTTCTAAGATTTGATTGCCGCGCTTGAGGACTGCAGTGTAAGCCGTGTTCGGTTTGATGAAACCGGATACCACATCACTCCAAACATGCAACGCGAAAGCCCTTATAAATTTTACAGTTGCATTTCCGTTTGAGTCGAGCGCATAAACGAAACCGTAGGACCGACCATCAAAATCTACCCCCATGTTGATTGCAAAATTGCCGCTGGTGTCCGTTGAACCATTCGTAACGACTTCGGTTTGGTCACAAGGCGAACTCGGAAAATAGAATAAGGAAACCTTTACACTGCGTCCGGGATCGGTCTTTCCGCTCACCTGATTGCTCTGAGGATCCGCCCAGGCCGTCAGATTGGCTACCGTTGTCCTTACGGTACGGCCATCCACCGTGAGCTCTACCACATCGCCCGGAAACAGACTCCAAGAGTAACCGCCATCAGGACATCTGTTCCATTCTGGATAGAAATAAAACCAACCATCAGAATCACTGGTTGTGCTGTCGGTGGCTACCGGATTACCGCTGCGGAGAATACGCATCTGCACCGTCTTATTGGGGTCAGTCTGACCCTCAATCCAGCCGTAGCCGCCGGAATAATAAGAAACTTCAATGCTCGGATTGGTAGCGAGGACCGACTCAGAGGTTATATTCGCTCCTCCGTTCATCTTGAAAAGCTCGCGCCGGCGAAGACTCTCACCCATGACTTCAGCCTGCTGCGTGAAGGCTTCCGCTGTGGAGACGGCGCAGGTCTGAGACGATGCATCATTGCGCAGGATACCCCCAATACCCGCCAGCGTTTGAAGATGCTGCAGCCCTTCCTGGGTTAATCCGCGCACAATGATTCCAAATAACTGCGGCTGTACCTCATAGGAGGCGATCCATCCCTCGGCCTTCAGGATTTCCAGCTCGCTCAAAATGGGCCCGGCGCGTGAAGAAACAATCTCAGCCAAAATATCATCCTGAGAAATTGGTCTTGCAAGAGGATTGACTTCCTCAGGCCGAATGTTCTCGGTGCTCAACAAAATGAGATAATCATCTCCTTCTGAGGTTTGGAAGATCGGCAGAGAAGCGGACGTCGGATCAGGCGCAGCATTGACTGAAGTCGTCCATGCGGTATTGCTGACGACAAAAGCCATGATGAGCAACCAACTTATCCAAAGAAAAGGTTTCTTATTCATGTTTTTACCTCCGTTTGAAGAAGAGCAGAACGATTGACAATTTAATGGAATGTCTTTAATCAGGAAGAAAAACCTTTTGGGATTAAAGTTCAGTCTTCGATACAGAATATTTTCGATTTGCACAACTTAATAACTTGAAATCCTGACAAAGATTTTAGCGTTTGGTTTGACGAACCTACTTTCAGATAATCACCCCCTTTCCTGTCTTAGAAACCCGATATCGATCCCTTGATGGAACACAATTTGTATCTTAAGTCCTTAGCAGTTTACTGGTTGTTTTTCGTTTTTAACGTCACACAAAAATTGAACCGTATAAAATTACAGATGATCGCAATCAACTATTCCCCATCTTTTATCTAACCTGTCTTTTTATCTGGAAATACGAACACCTTAAGCAAGTATAAGTATTTTTTTAGAATTTTCAAGTATGATTTTTGTCATCTTATTCAGGAATAAATTTGTCTGAGGGATAAATGCGATCCAACCCCATGAGAAATTTACATTAAATTTGATAACTCTATGAACAGCCATCCAGCACGCCGGGAGAGTGTTGAAAAACAAGAAATTCTTGACGGTGCTCTGTTCGCTAAACCGGCAGGCTCACCCGGGGATTCGAGTGAGCCTGCCTTGAAAGGAGAGACCCGTTTCTGGCAACCGATAAATTCAACGACGGGTCAGCAAATTAATCAGCCGTTGCCGCCAGCGCTGCGGAGCGGCGCTTTTGTACGTTGTAGCGCAGGCGGAAGGCTGTTCCAATAGCTGCTATCACGACCATCGCGGCAAGAACACCGCCAACCCCAATCGTGTTGAAGTTTTCACCCAGGAAGCCGGTCACCAGCATGTCCTGACAGAAGTAAAGGAAGGTTGAAGTTGCACCCGTCACCCCTTCCACGCCCTGCAGTTTGGCAACTGCATCCGCCCACGGGGCTACAAAGATACCGGTTATGGTCGCAAGTCCACCCATCAAAATCGTAGTGATGAAGGTACGTAACATATCACCCTTGTTGGGCGCCGCAGCAAATACCCAGAAGAACAGGAGCGCAGGCAAGTCCGCCAGCGGAACGCTCAATGTACCCGGAATGATGAACGCCCAGGCAATCATCACCGGCACCATCAAGGCTGTGGTTGCCAACACCGAGGTGTGCCCTACCGCAATTGCCGGATCAACGCCGATGAACAGCTGCTTACCTTTGGTACGCGCCTGCATAAAGGCTGCCGCTGCTTCTGAAACCGGCACGAGCGCCTGCATGACGATACCCGACATCATCGGCAGCAACACTAGCGCGGTAGCCAGTTTGATCATCAACATGACAATATCGCCCCACCAGAAGCCGGCCCCAATACCCATCAGCAAGCCGATAATGCCACCCAGCACGGCCGGTTCACCAATCGCGCCGAATTTCTTTTGGACGTATTCAGGAGTGAATTTTGCCGAGGAAGTGGCAGGCAGTTTATCGAGAAGGGAAGAAACCGCATGGGCAAACATGCCCCACCACACATTGAAACCCTGATAAAAGGCAATGTTCTTGAAACCGTAGAACTTTTCCGGGTAACCCTTGTTGGCGTACCAGTCGGTGACCATGAGATTGACCCAGCACCAGCCGGCTGCCACAATCAAAGAAGCCAGCACATTGTTGGTCAACGCAAGCATGATCAGCGCGCAGATGGTGGCTTCCCAGGTGTCCCAGATATTTAGATTCAGGGTATCGGTCAGGTTGGTCACAATCAGCAGCAAGTTGACCGCCAGGCTGATGGCAATCACCGCGTAGGCAATCGGATGGCCGAAAGCAAAGGCGGCATAGGCACCCCAGCCGATATCGGTATAGGTGAATACGCCTCCGAACCGCTCGGTCAGCGCGGTTGCCGCCGGGCCCACCCCGGCAAGAAAGAAGTCCACAATAATATACACGCCCTGAAAACCGACCGAGATCATCAAACCGTTGCGAATGGCGCGCACCGGCCCCAACCGGACAATCAACCCAATCAGCGAGAAGACTACAAAAATCATGAACAATGCGCCCAGGTTGACGACCGGCTCGAGCAAAGTTTGAATGGTGTTAAAAAATCCGTCCATCTTCCCAAATTCCTTCCTTGTAAAAAATGAGATTTACGACAAGTTCAAACCGATTTGTGAACAGGCAGTACTGTTTCTTCCCGCGCTCTCATCCTTCTGTGCCACTCCCAAAACGATGATTAATCCTTGATTTTGGCAACGGCTTCGAAAATCTGATCAAATAATTCTTTTTGACCAATACCGGTCAACAGCGGCACACCATTGAAAACCGGCACATCATCGCGCGGCGGAAGCACTACCGTTGCCACGATAATATCGGCCTTGGTGGACTTCAGCAGCACATCGGCATCGGTTACTTTACCTTTCTTGACCACCACCGCCACATTACGCTTCCTGGCTTCTTCTTCAATTTTCACTGCTGCCAGCGTAGAAGTGGCAATAGAGGATCCGCACATGACCAGAATCACAGCTGCTCGACTCATCGTTTATGACATCCTTTCTGAGATAGTGGTTGATTGAAGTGGAAGGGAATTTTCCTCAAAATACTTTCGAAGTTCGTTCAGCACACCCACAACATCCTCGTGCGTCCCAATGGTGATGCGGAAGTATTGATCGCCGGGTAAACCGCGCGCATTCACAAAACTGCGGGTAATGTAGCCCTTGCTAAGCAGATATTCATAAATATGACTGGCTTTTAACCCTTTATCCACCCGGATCATGACAAAATTTGCCTGAGAAGGGATGGGATAAAAACCGGGGAATTTCTTGAGCTCGTTGAAAAGAAATTCCCGATCTTCCTTGACTTTGCGTACATTTTCGCGGATGTAGTCGGCATCCTCGATAGCTGCAATGGCAGCGACTTTGGTCACCAGTCCAATGTTGAGCGGGGTGCGCACGCGGTTGACCGCCTCAATCAGTTCCGGGCGGGCAACAATCCAGCCCAAGCGAATCCCTGCCAGACCCATTGCCTTGGAAAAGGTGTGACTGATAATCAGATTGGGATATTCGTCCAACAAATCTTCCACCGGACTGTCACCAAATTCAAAGTAAGCCTCATCAATGGCGACCAGAATACCTGTTTCACACAGGCCGCGCACCAGCTCGCGGCTGATTTGATGCCCATCCGGGTTATTGGGACGGGAAATG
>Ga0308412_1002370_pt1 | contig 10169 bp, 9 predicted proteins | sample HotsprottomLayer_FD_202357 | JGI IMG/M metagenome (GOLD analysis project Ga0308412, IMG submission 202357) | Hot spring phototrophic mat microbial communities from Octopus Spring, Yellowstone National Park, Wyoming, United States -... | ecosystem: Environmental > Aquatic > Thermal springs > Hot...
CTGGGGGTCGTCCTTGTAGCCCATCGCCTGGAGGGCGTCGTCTATGATACAAAAGGCCGCTATGGTGTGCGAGAGCATAGCGGCCACTATTTTTTCTGGCCCAGGGGGTAGGTAGCAACTTGGGTTACTTTTTTCCGCGCCGCTTCCAGGGCCTGCGCGGCTTGGGCCTGTTCGGCCAACGCCCCGCGCTCCAGTTCCTCCGTGATGGCCCGGGGCAGGTCTGTGGTCATGAAGCGCTCGAGCACTGCCCGCTTGTGATTCATGATGCGGTAGATGCCAAAGTCCAGGTCGGCGCTGTCGAACTGGAAGAGTTCGCGCAAGAGGGATTGGAATTTAGCCTGGTTATCACTCATATCGTTTCATCCTCTGGGCATATTCAGGGGTAGCTAACTAGTAGTCATACCGCACGGGCGGTATAACACTTCTCCAAGCCGAGTTATGCCGAACTAACCAATGCCCTTGCGCCCACGTGGTACTGTTCACCTCTGAGAATAGCTTTGTTTTTACCCGCATGACTTTGTAGCATTGCACACATACCCAAAGCGCTTGTAACAAACATAGACTTCATTCTACTTACCGTCAAGCGCCATAAAGCGGCAGAAGGTTTGCACCAGGCGCCATATCGGGGTTGCGCCACACGATAAACACCCCGTAGTTGCCGCAACTGGGGTCCTCGAGGTAGTTGGGGATAATGCCCCAGACGTTGTAGCCGCGCTTGAGCTGCACCGAGAGCACCGGGTCGAACATCTCGCCCCGCACCACCTTTGCCACGTACTGCTCGATGTGCAGGCTGCGCTGGTGGGTGGCGTAGCCCTTGGGCATGGCCCCGGCCACGTGGCCCTTCAGGCCCAGGCGGCGCACCAGGTTTTGCCGGGCGGTGTAGAGCAGGGTCGAGAGGCCCAGCCCGCGAAAGGCGGGGTGTACCCCGATATCGGCCCCGTAGAGCCAGTCGCCGCGGGGGTCGTGGGTGGTGAGCCAGTTGCCGCCCACCGCCTCCATGTAGCGGTGCTGGAAGTGGCTAAAGTCTACCTGGGTGCGGAGGTCGGTGGAGCAGGCGGCCACGGTATGGCTCTTGCGCTCAATCACCGCGTGCTGCCCCTCGGGGAACACCCGCATGTGGGCCCGGTAGTGCTCGGCGGTGATCAGTTCGTCTTTGGCTAGCGAAGGGAAAGAAGCCTGCTGGATGGCCTCGAGGGCCTCGGCCATCCAGGGCTCCGACTGCACCACGGCAAAGCGCTGGTCGGGGCTGAGGAGAATTTCTTTCATAGTAAGGCCCATGGTCTGTAGCCGAACACCCAAGCTCTTGCTATCGGCTCTTGACCCGCGTCCAGGCCTCGTCCAGGATGCGGTTGTTGTTGCCCTGGTCGAGGATGAACTCGAGCCCCTTCATCTGCGCCTCGCTGGGCCAGATGGCGGGGTTCTGGAGCATCTGGGGCTTCAAGAGCTTTTTGGCCGCGGCGTTGGGGGTGGCCGACTGCTGGTACTCGGCCAGGCGGGCCCCGATCTGGGCGTCCAGAATAAAGTTGATGAACTGGTGGGCGGCCTGGGGGTTAGGGGCCTTGGCCGGAATGGCCATGTTGTCGATAAACAGGGTGCTGCCCTCGCGGGGGATGGTAAAGCCATAGCGGGGGTTGCCCTCGGCGGTGCGCAGGGCGTCCTGGTTGTAGACCACCGCGGCCACAATCTGGTTGGCCAGGAGCAGCTTGGTGGCCGAGACGCCGCCCTGGAAGCCCTTAAAGTTGCGGCTTCGCTTGGCCCGGAGCATAACGTCTATCAGCCGCTTAACCTGGGCGGGGTTGGTGGTGTTGACCGAGAGGCCCAGATAGCGCAGGCCGATGCCCAGCATCTCGCGCGGGGAGTCCATCAGGGTAAAGGGCCCCCTCTGCTGCCCCGGGTCGAAGAGCACGTTCCAGGAGGCGGGCGGGGTTTTGAAGATGTTGGTGCGGTACATCAGGCCCACCGTGCCCCACAGATACCCCACGGTGTAGCGGTTGCCGGGGTCGAAGGGGGGGTTGGCAAACTTGGGGTCGAGGTTTTTCAGGTTGGGCAGTTTGCTCTTGTCCAAAGGCTGCAAAAGCTTCAGGTTAATCAGCACCGGCACGATGAAATCCGAGGGAACCACCAGGTCGAACTGGCTCACCCCCCCGGCCTGAAGCTTGGCCTGCATCTCCTCGTTGGACTCGTAGTAGGTGATGCGGACCTTGATGCCGGTGGCTTTTTCGAAATCCTTGACGATGCTGGGGTCGATGTAGTCGGTCCAGGTGTAAAGCTGGAGGGTGTTGCCCTGGGCCATCGCCAGGGATAGCGCCGCTGCGATTGCGAGGAGGCTTCGCATAACCTACTCCTTTTTGCCGCTCAAGATACGCTTTTTTGCGGGGTTGCCGCAAGATGGCCCGGGCTATCCGGGCCTACCCCAGTGCTGTCCGGCCCGCTGCAACAAAGCCGCCGCACCACTCGGGCGGCCCGTGCAAGCCGCATGTCCGCCCCGTTTTGCAGCTTACAGCCCACCCGGGCTCAGGCCCCCACCGCCAGGGTCTGGTAGGTCTCGCGGAGGGCCCCTGCCACCACCCCCAAAGCCTCGCGCAGCATGTCTTCGGGGATGTCCAGGGCAGGCAGGAAGCGGATGCAGTTGGTGTAGAGGCCGGCCCGTATCAGGATCACCCCCCGCCGGGAGGCCAGCTTAATGGTCTCCATGGCGAACTCCTGCCAGGGCTCTTTGCTCTGGGGGTCTTTGACGAACTCGAGCGCCATCATGGCCCCCAGCCCGCGCACATCGCCCAGCACCGGGACTTCTTTTTGCAAGGGCTCGAAGGTTTCCCGCACCACCCGCTCGATATTCCTGGCCTGCTCGAGGAAGCCCGGCGACTCCAGAATGCGGAGGGCCTCGAGGGCCGCCACACAGGCCAGCGGGTTGCCCCCGTAGGTGCTGCCCACCCCGCCCAGGTGAGGGCTGTCTAAAATCTCGGCCCGGCCCGTTACGGCGCTGATGGGCATCCCGGCCCCCAGGCTTTTGGCGCTGATGAGGAGGTCGGGCACCACCCCGCTGTGCTCGATGGCCCAGAGTTTGCCGGTGCGGCCCGAGCCGCTCTGGATTTCGTCGGCGATCATCACCGCCCCGGTCTGGTCGCAGACCTCGCGAATCTTGCGCAAGAACCTGTGCGGCACCGGAATAAAGCCCCCCTCGCCGATCACCGGCTCGATCACGATGGCTGCCAGGGCCGAGGGGTCGATGTGCGCGGTGAGGGCGTTTTCCAGGTTCCAGCAGGCCCAGTCCAGGTACGCCTCCGGGGTCATGCCCTGGGGCGTGCGGTAGAGGTTGGGCACGGGCAGCCGGTAGACCTCGGGGGCAAAGGGGCCAAAGCCTTTTTTGAACAGGGCCCACTTGCTGGTCATGGCCATGGTCAGGTTGGTGCGCCCGTGGTAGGCCCCCTCGAAGACGATAATCCCCGGGCGTCCGGTGTAGCGGCGGGCAAACTTGACCGCGTTCTCCACCGCCTCGGCCCCGCCGCTCGCCAGGAGGGTCTTTTTGGGGAAATCGCCGGGGGTGATGCGGTTCAGGGCCTCGCAGACCGCCACATAGGGCTCGTAGTTGGCCACGATGCTGCACATGTGCAAGAGTGCCTCGGCCTGGGATTTGAGGGCTTCCACCACGCTTGGGGGGGTGTGCCCCACGGCCAGCGCCCCGATGCCCCCGGCCAGGTCGATCAGGGTGTTGCCGTCTACGTCCTCCACCAGCGAGCCGTGGGCTTTTTTGACCGCGATGGGGTTGGCCTGGGCCAGCGCCCCGGAGACGGCGGCGGCCCTTCTGGCCTGCAGTTCCTGGCTCTTGGGGCCAGGGATGGGGGTTTTGAGCTGGATATAGGGCATGGATTCCTCCAGGGGTATCTTTTCGCCCGCGCCTCGTTCAGGGAGCAGTGCGCGGCGCTCGAGGTCGGCAACAAGTTACGTCGTAGGAGAGTGCCCCGGGGCTGGGGGCGGAATGCGCGCCTTATGCACTTCCACCTGCCCCCTAGGCTAGCATAAAAACCCCTTGTTCGCTTCACCAGGCGAGCCGGGTCGGTGTGCACCAGGGGGCAGACTTTGACACTTTTGTGACACTCTGGGGGTGCCCGCTTTGGTAAGTTTATAGGGTATGAAACACTGGTTCCTTACAATCCCTCTCCTGTTGGGGTTGGCGCTGGCCCAGCCCTTCCGCCTCACCGATGCCACAGGCCGCGAGGTCGAGGTTAGAAGCACCGAGCGCATTGTGAGCGTGGGGGGCTCCATCTCCGAGATTCTGGACAAGTTCGGCCTCACCGAGCGCATTGTGGGGCGCGATGCCGGCTCGTACATTCCGGCAGCCCTCTTGAAGAAGCCCGATGTGGGGCTGTTTTTCCGCCTGAACGCCGAAGCCTTGCTGGCCCAGCGGCCCACCCTGGTCCTGGCGGTCTCCGAAGCGGGCCCCCCGCCGGTGCTGGCCCAGCTGCGCCAGGCGGGTGTGAGCGTGGTGTTGGTGCCCGACGAACCCACTCCGGAAGGCGTGAAGAAGAAAATTCGCACCATTGGGGCTGCGGTGGGGCAGCCAGCGCGGGCCGAAGAGCTGGTGCGGGCCCTCGAGCGCGACCTCCTGGCCCTGCGCTCCAAAACCCGGGTGCGCCGGGGCGAGCCCTTGCGGGTGCTCTACATCTACCCGCGCGACCCCCGCAACACCTTCGTCTGCGGTGAAGAGGCCAGCGGCGCGGGGCTCATCGCCCTGGCCGGGGCCCAGAACGCGGTCAAGACTGTGCAGGGGGCCGCTGCGCTGCGGGGCTGTGTGAACCTCACCGCCGAGGCGGTGGCGGCGGCCCGGCCCGAGGCCATCGTGGTGCCCTTCTTCCCCGACCAGCCCTTTAGCTTCGAGAACATCCTGCGCCTGCCAGGGGTGGCCGAGACCCCGGCGGGCCGTAACCGCCGGATTGTGGCCATGGACGTGACCTTCATCTCGGGCTATGGCTACACGGCGGGCCGGGCGGCGCTCGAGCTCCACCAGGCCCTCTACGAGAAAACCGGCCCGGTGCGCATCAACCACCCTAGCTTCAACCCCTGATGCCCCCCAGCGCCCAGAGCCGTCGGCGGCTCTTGTTTGTAGCCCTGGCCCTGCTGCTACCCGCCAGCCTGCTGCTGGCGGCGGCCAGCGGGGCCTATTACATTCCCCCACTGGAGATTCCCCGGGTCTTGCGGGAGGGGCTCGAGGGGGCTTCGGTTCTGCTCAACATCCGCTTTCCGCGGGTGCTCCTGGCCGCGCTGGTGGGGGGCACCCTGGCCCTTAGTGGGGCGGTGCTGCAGGGCCTTTTGCGCACGCCCCTGGTGGAGCCCGGCCTGCTGGGCCTGGGGGCCGGGGCGGCTTTGGGCGCGGTGCTCTGGCTGGCTTTTCTTCCCCTGGCCGCCTGGGGCCTTCCCCTGGCGGCGGCTTTAGGGGTGCTGGCCACGCTGGGCTTGCTGCTGCGCCTGGTGCCCGTCGGGGGCGAGCAGACCGGGGTGCGGCTGTTGCTGGTGGGTCTGCTCTTGACCACCATTCTGAACGCCCTGGTGGGGCTTTTGCAGTTTCGCGTGGGCGACCCCCAGGGCCGGAGCCTGACCTTCTGGACCCTGGGGGGCTTCGGGGGGGCCGGCTGGGAACTGCTGGCCCTGACCGCCCCCCTGGCCCTGCTGAGCGCCCTGGCCCTCCTAGGGCTGGGCCGGGCCCTCAATGCCCTCACCCTGGGCGAGGAGGAGGCCTTTCACCTAGGGATTGGGGTGGCGGCCCTGAAGCGGCGGGCCTTGCTGCTGGTGGCCCTGGGGGTGGGGGCGGCGGTGGCCGCGGCAGGAAATATCGCCTTTGTGGGTCTGCTGGTGCCCTGGCTGCTGCGGGCCTGGGGTGGGGCCGATCACCGCTTTGTGCTGCCGGCGGCCTGGCTTTTGGGGGCCAGCCTGACTGTGCTGACCGACCTGGTGGCCCGCACGGCCCTGGCCCCGGTGGAACTGCCGGTGGGGCTTCTCACCGCGCTTTTAGGCGGGCCGCTCTTCTTGCTGCTCTTGGGGCGGGAGGGCTGGCGTGGCTAGCTGGCTCGAGGCGCACGCACTGGGGTTCTGGCGGGCGGGCCGCTGGCTGCTGCGCGGGGCCACGTTCAGCCTGGAGCCGGGTTTTTGGGTGATTTTGGGCCCCAACGGGGCGGGCAAGAGCACCCTGTTGCGCCTGCTCTCGGGCGAGTGGCACCCCAGCGAGGGCAGCGTGGCGCTCAAGGGGGTGCTGCTGAAGCGCTACACGCCGGCCCAACTGGCCCTGGAGCGGGCCTTTCTGCCTCAGCAGCGCAGCCTGGCCTTTCCCTACACGGTGCGCGAGGTGGTGGCCCTGGGCCGCCTGCCCCACCAGCAGCGCCGCCCCGAAAACCCCACCGACCGGGCGCGCGTGGAGTGGGCCCTGGAGCAAACCGGCGCCCTTCCTTGGGCCAACCGGCCCTACTTCTCGCTTTCGGGGGGCGAGCGCACACGGGTCGACCTGGCCCGCGTGCTGGCCCAGGAGACCCCCATCCTGCTGCTGGACGAACCCACCAACCACCTCGACCCCCGCCAGCAACTCGAGATACTGGCCCTGGCCCAGCGGCTCGCGCGGGATGGCCGTCTGGTGCTGGCCGCCCTGCACGAGCTGAACCTGGCCGCTTTGTTTGCCGACCAGCTTTTGCTCCTTAAGGAGGGCCGCCTGGTTGCGCTTGGTACACCGGAAAAGCTCCTCCAGCCTGCTTTGTTGCAGGAGGTCTACGGGGTGCCCTTCGAGGTGCTCGTTCACGCCGGTCGGCGCCTGGTGCTGCCTAGCTTCGAAGCAGGCTGAAGGTGGCCTCACCCGCTATCACTCCGGCTCACTACATCTAGGGAACAATCCAGCGAGATTTCCTATAAGGTTGGCTGAGCTTGTCGAAGCCAACGCCCCAACAGCTAATACTCGCATCCATCACATAATGTTCCCTTCGACAGGCTCAGGGAACACCCGCTAGGTCAGACTCGGTTATCTCGTCACCCGATAACATGATAGCCTCACCTGCTATCACTCAGGCTCTCTGCCTTGAGGGAACAATCCAACGAGATTTCATTTATTCAATAAGCATTATTTATCAAAAAAAACCAAAACCGAGCTTGATAGTTTTGGATTGCTGCGGCTAAACTGACCGTCATGGTTCATTTTGTGAAAGGAGACACATGTCGAGCGCCCTAAGCGCTATCGCGGCCCAGACCACCGGGCCGCTGGCTCGGGGCCTTCATGCCCGCCGGCTGGATTCCTGAAAGTTTGCCGCTAAAGTATTGTATTATGCTGCCGCCCGACGATGCCCTGAGACAGGAGCTGCACAACGAACTGCACGCCCGGCCCACCGTGCGTATCCAACTGCCGGCGCTGGTGGTGCAGGTGGCGGTGCTCAACGAAGGGGTCTCGCGTGAGCAGGAGCTCGAGCACCTGCGCCGGCTCAGCGGCCAGGGTGAGCTGCACCTCGACCAGCTCGCCAGCACTTTTTTGCGGCTGCGCCTAGCGGGCGGCACCCTCAAGTGGGAGCGGCACACCGAGTTCACCAGCTACACCCTGATCCAGCCGCTGCCCCGAACCGAACCCAGCGAAAACTGGCTTCTGGGTGGCCTGGTTCTGGACCCCCACTGGCTCAAGAACATCCCTGGGCGCACCATCGCGGCGGTCGAGCTGCTGATGCTGGTGGGCGAGGTGGAACCTCCCTCCAAGCCCTTGGAGCAGGCCCAGGCCTGGTTTGGCGGGCAGACGGTGGTGGCCTCGATGCTGGGCCGCAACGGCCATAGCTGTGCGGTTACCGATTTTCGCCTGCGCCCGGACGGCTTCGAGCGGATGGTGGTGGTGGCTCCCTCCAGCACCAGTCCCATTCGGGCCGGTCGGATTGCGGCGCGGCTGCTGGAGCTCGAGGCCTACCGCATGATGGCCCTGCGGGGCTGGCCGGTGGCCCGCTCCCTGCGCAGCATGCTCCGGGAGGCCGAGCGGACCCTGGCCGGCATCACCAGCGAGATGCAAAGCTCGGCCCGCTCCGATCAGGAACTCCTGGACGAACTCAAGGCCCTGGCCGCCCAGGTCGAGCACGCCATGGCCCAGCACGGTTACCGCTTTGCGGCCAGCGCGGCCTACCAGGGCATCGTACAGGCCCGCCTGGCCGAGCTGCGCGAGGGCCCCATCCCCGGAACCCAGACCATCGGGGAGTTTCTGCAGCGCCGCTTTGCCCCGGCCATGGCCACGGTGGAGTCCACCGCCCAGCGGCTGGCGGCCCTTTCGCAGCGCATCGAGCGGGCCGGGGGGCTGCTGCGTACCCGGGTGGACATCGCCTTAGAGCAGCAAAACCAGCAGCTTTTGGCCAAGCTCTCCCGAGGCCAGGAACTGCAGCTTCAGCTCCAGCGCACGGTGGAGGGCCTTTCGATTGCCGCCATCACCTACTATGTGGTGGGCCTTTTGAACTATCTGGCGAAGGCCGCCAAGGAGGCGGGCTGGCCGGTTCAGCCCGAGCTCTTTACCGGGCTTTCCATCCCGGTGGTGATGGCCGGGGTCTGGTGGCTGACCCGCCAGATCCAGCACCGCCTGCTGGCCTCCCAAAGCAGAGCCAAGCCACTCCCGCCCCAACGGTCGGAGTACCGCCCGGAGTAGCTGCGGGCCATGCTGGCTGCCTGCCTGCTGCTGGCGACCCTGCACAACAGCGCGCTGTTTGCGGGGGCAGAGGGGGTCTGGGTGGGCCGGGCCTGGGTGGAAGGGCGGCGGCTTCAGGCCCTGGTGGTGACGCCGCAGGGGGCCTACACCCTGGGTTTTGCCGAGACCGACGAAGGGCTATATGGCCTGGCCCAGCGCCCCGAGGGCTGGGTGGCGGTGGGTTTTAGCGGCGAGGGGGGCCTGGTGGTGCGGCTGGATCGGCGGGGGCAGCCGGTGGCGGCGCACCGGGTGGGGAGGGGCCTGCTCTGGTCTACCGATGGGGAATACGCCCTGGGGGGGCTGCGCGGGCCCGACTGGGACGCCTGGCTGCTGCGCCTGGCAGACCGAACAAGCTGGGTGTACCCGGCGGCGGGGGATGCCTACGCCTACAGTGGCTTTGGCACCTCGAGGGGGCTCTGGGTGGTGGGGCGGACGGCGGGGCCGGGGGGGTTCGACGCCTTCTGGATGCGCCTCGACCGGCAGGGAAGACCGGGCCCGGCCTGGCGCAGCAACTTTCCCGGCAACGACTACCTGCGTTTTGTGGGGCCCGGCCTGGCGCTGGGGCGGGCCGAGCGAGAGGGCGATTCGGAGGGGCTATTGCTCTGGCCCGATACCGCTCGAGCCGAGCTGTGGCGCAGGCCGGGGCTCGACTATTTTCGCATGTGGCGCGACTACCCCACCGGTCGGGTGCTAGTGGGCGAGGCCGAGGTGGCAGGCGAGCGGCGCGGTTTGTGGGTGGGGTCAGGGCAGGCGGTGGCGCTGGGGCCGGGGCTGGGCTCGCTGCGCTTTTTGGAGCCCCAGGGGCCGCGGGCGGTGGGCTTCAGCTACGGCTACAGCCCCGAGGGCCAGGGCTGGATTACGCGGGGCAGTGAGCGGGGCCAGCGGCTACAGTACCGCAAGGAGCCCCTTGTTCTGAGGCCCGTGCCGCTCAATTGGCGTAGGGAGCAGGTGCGCCTGGTCTGGCAGCCCTTGCCACAGCCAGTACCTTTTGCGGGCCGGCTCGAGGCCTGTCCGGATGTAAACAACCGCTAAGGCTGGAGTGTGGCCAATCGCACCCTTCACAGACGTTGCCTGCCATCCGGGAGGCAACTGTACTGTGCAGGACGACGCAATATGGTTTTTGAGCGGCTCATATGAAATCTCGCTGGATGGTTCCGTTTACGCGGGGACGGAGCGATAGCGGGTGTTCCCTGAGCCTGTCGAAGGGAACACCCTGGGATGGATGCCCGTATGGCCACTGGGGCGTTGGCTTCGACAAGCTCAGCCAACCTTCTGGGAGATCTCGCGGGATTGTCCCTTTGATGCTCAGCCTGTGCGATAGGAAGAACCAAAGTGAGCGTATTTGAATAATTGCGAAGAGCTCTCTAAGAGACTGTCTTAAAACCGTCTAGGAAGCCAATCTTCTGACCATAAGTCGGATCATCGCCGTGTAGATAAAGGTTTCTGAGGTTTCGGGCAGGAACTCGTAGTCCCGATTGAGCCTACCATT
>Ga0308412_1002371_pt1 | contig 10169 bp, 9 predicted proteins | sample HotsprottomLayer_FD_202357 | JGI IMG/M metagenome (GOLD analysis project Ga0308412, IMG submission 202357) | Hot spring phototrophic mat microbial communities from Octopus Spring, Yellowstone National Park, Wyoming, United States -... | ecosystem: Environmental > Aquatic > Thermal springs > Hot...
GAGTGGATGGGAAGGGTCAGGAACTGGATTGAGACCCGCTTCAGTGTGATGGTCCGGTCTTTGGGGCTGCATCGGATAGAAGCCCGGTCCTTCTGGGGCCTGGTGGCCCGGGTGAACCTCATCTTGCTGGTCCACAACCTCATCCGTAGTCGGGTGCTCCTGAAGATGGCTGGGGTGGAGTTATAAGGTAGCACACGAAGGAATCCTTCAAATACGCTCACTTGAGTTCTTCCTATCACATAGGCGTAGCATCAGAGGGACAATCCAGTGAGATCTCCTAGAAGGTTGGCTGAGCTTGTCGAAGCCAACGCCCCAATGCCCATACGGGCATCCATCCCAGGGTGTTCCCTTCGACAGGCTCAGGGAACACCCGCTATCGCTCAGGCCCTGCGTAAACGGAACCATCCAGCGAGATTTCGCATCACCCAGCAGAACCAACCACCCTGGGCATCTTTGGGCATAGACCAGCGAAGTCGCTGTTCACCGCTTGGGCCCAGGCGCGTACTGCTCCAGCGGCGGGCAGGAGCAAACGACGTTGCGGTCGCCATACACGTTGTCCACCCGGTTGACCGGGCTCCAGTACTTGTCCATGGCCTGCTGGCCGGCGGGGAAGCAGCCCTGGGCCCTGGTGTACTTGCGGTTCCAGTGCTCATCGGCCAGATCCAGCACGGTGTGCGGTGCATGGCGCAAGGGGCTTTCTTCCGCGGTAAGCTCGCCCCGCTCAATCTGGGCGATTTCCTGGCGGATGGCGATCATGGCATCGATGAAGCGGTCGAGCTCGTACTTCGACTCCGACTCAGTGGGCTCCACCATGAGGGTGCCGGGCACCGGGAAGCTCATGGTGGGGGCGTGGAAGCCATAGTCGATCAGGCGTTTGGCAATGTCCTCCGCGGTGATGTCACAGCGGGTTTTGAAGACCCTGGGGTCGAGGATGCACTCGTGGGCCACCCGGCCTTTTTCGTTTTTGTAAAGCACCGGGAAGTAGGGCTCGAGCCGCTTGGCAATGTAGTTGGCGTTCAAGATGGCCACCTCGGTGGCCCGCTTGAGCCCTTCGCTCCCCATCATCCAGATATAGGCAAGGGAGATGGGGAGAATCGAGGCGGAGCCATAGGGCGCTGCTGCCACCGGCCCCACCGGCGCCGTTCCCCCATCGAGCATGGGATGCCCCGGCAAGAAAGGAGCCAGGTGGGCCTTGACCCCGATAGGCCCCATGCCTGGGCCACCCCCGCCGTGGGGGATGGCAAAGGTCTTGTGCAGGTTGAGGTGCGAGACGTCGGCCCCGTAGTGGCCGGGCTTGGCCAGCCCCACCTGGGCGTTTAGGTTGGCTCCGTCGAGATAGACCTGGCCCCCGTAGCGGTGGACGATATCGCAAAGTTCACGAATTTTCTCCTCGAACACCCCGTGGGTGGAAGGGTAGGTGACCATCACCGCCGCCAGCCTGTCAGCATGCTGTCGGGCTTTGGCCTCGAGGTCGCGCAAATCCACATAGCCCTGCTCATCGCAGGCCACCACCATCACCTCCATACCGGCCATCTGGGCCGAGGCCGGGTTGGTGCCGTGGGCCGAGGAAGGAATTAAGCAGACCTTGCGGTGACCCTCCCCTCGAGAGCGGTGGTAAGCCCGGATGGCCAAAAGCCCGGCATACTCGCCCTGGGCGCCGGAGTTGGGCTGTAGCGAGATGGCGTCAAAGCCGGTGATCTCGCAAAGCCAGCGGCTTAGGGTTTCGAAAAGCTCGTGGTAGCCCTGGGCCTGCTCGGCGGGCGCAAAGGGGTGCAGGTGGGCAAACTCGGGCCAGCTAATGGGCATCATCTCGGCGGCGGCGTTGAGCTTCATGGTGCAGGAGCCCAGGGGAATCATGGCCTGGTCCAGGGCCAGGTCGCGGTCGGCCAGTTTGCGCATGTAACGCATTAGTTCGGTCTCGGAGTGGTAGCGATTGAAGACCGGATGGGTCAGGTAGGGGCTGGTGCGCCGCAAGGCCGCAGGCAGATGGTTTTCCGGGGCAAAGTCTTCGTATTTGAACTCGCCCCCAAAGGCCTGCCAGACCGCCTCGATGACGGCGGGGGTGGTGGTCTCGTCGAGGGCGATGCCGATATGGGCCTCGTCCACTTTACGCAGGTTGATGCGGCGGCTGCGGGCTCTGGCCAGAATCTCCTCGACCTGGCCCTCGGCCCGAAGGGTGATGGTATCGAAGAAGTGTGGGTTAACCGGCTCAAAACCCAGGCGCTTTAGCCCTGCCGCCAGCACGGCGGTCTTGTCGTGTATGCTCTGGACAATTTCACGCAGCCCGTCTGGCCCATGGTAAACCGCGTACATCGAGGCAATCACCGCCAGCAACACCTGGGCGGTGCAGATGTTGGAGGTGGCCTTTTCCCGGCGGATATGCTGCTCGCGGGTCTGAAGGGTCAGGCGATAGGCCCGGTTGCCCCTCGAGTCAATCGAAACCCCCACCAGCCGCCCCGGTAGGGCCCGCTTGAGCGCGTCCCGAACCGCCATATAGCCCGCGTGCGGCCCGCCGTAGCCCATCGGCACCCCAAAGCGCTGGGCCGAGCCCACCGCGATATCGGCCCCCAGCTCGCCGGGCGGGGTGAGCAAGGTAAGGGCCAGAAGGTCGGCGGCCACCACCGCCAACCCACCCGCGGCCTTTACTTTTTCGATGCAGGGCCGCAGGTCGCGGATATCGCCCAGGGTATCGGGGTACTGGAAGATCGCCCCGAAAAGCGTTTCAGGCTGTAGGTCGGTCTCAGGGTCGCCCACCACCAACTGCCAGCCCAGAGGCTCGGCCCTAGTCTGCAACACCGCTAGGGTCTGGGGGTGCACGTTCTTGTCCACGAAAAACGCGGTGCGCGGCTGCTTGCAGCTGCGTTGGGCCACCGCCATAGCCTCGGCCGCCGCGGTGGCCTCGTCCAGGAGCGAGGCGTTGGCGATGTCCAGCCCAGTGAGGTCGGCCACCATGGTCTGGAAGTTGAGCAGAGCTTCCAGGCGGCCCTGGCTAATCTCGGGCTGGTAAGGGGTGTAGGCCGTGTACCAGGCGGGGTTTTCCAACAGGTTCCGCTGGATTACGGGGGGCAGAATGGTGCCATAGTAGCCCTGTCCAATCAGCGAGGTGAAGACCTGGTTCTTGCTGGCAATGGCCCGCATGCGCTCCAACATCTCGGTCTCGCTCAGGCCCGGGCCAATGTCCAAGGGCGTGGTCTCGCGAATGGAGGCCGGTACAGTCTGTTCGATGAGTTCTTCCAGGGACGAAACCCCCACCACCCGAAGCATCTGCTCGATGTCTTCAGGAGTGGGGCCGATGTGCCTACGCGAGAAGTCGGTGGAACTGGGTTTGCGCACTGAGGTCATGCGATCTCCTGACCCCATCTGTCCTTTTGCCTGAGAGTGTTACCCCGTCGGCGGGCGGTGTGCGCCTCTCTCCAGATTGCGCCGCCGTGGTTCTTTTGCCTGAGAGTTTCCGGGGTGGTTGCTCCTTCGGCGTGGGACGAGCCCATCTCTCCCACTGGCAGCCAACTGATTGTACTAATAAGCATGATAGCCCAAGGGGGTAGGGGTCCAAAAGTGACGCTTATACAGTCTTGGCTCGAGCCCTACTGGCTTTCGGCCACCGCCTGGTAGTCCGCCGCCGATAGAAGCCCATTCACATCCGACGGATTAACCTTCATTTTGAACAGCCAGCCCTCCGCATAGGGCGACTGGTTAATCAGCTCGGGCTTATCGGACAAGGCGCTGTTGACTTCGATGATCTCCCCGCTCACTGGGGCATAGATGTCCGAGGCCGTCTTGACCGACTCTACCACCGCCACCGCCGCGCCCGCTTCCACGGTTCGACCCGTTTGCGGCAAGTCCACAAACACCACGTCCCCTAGGGCATCCTGGGCAAAATCGGTGATGCCCACCACGGCGACGTCGCCCTCGAGGCGAACCCATTCATGCGTCTTGGTGTACTTTAGCTCGGAAGGATAGTTCATGCTCAGACCTCGGTCGTGAGTTTATTGCCAGAAAGCTCTGATCGCACAGGGGGTAATTTACCTCATTGGCCCTTGGTTATAGCTTTACAAAAGGGGTTTCAACCACCGTTGCGGCCACCGGCTTACCGCGAATCTCGACCTCGAGCCCCGTACCAGGACTGCTCAACTCGGCCTCGATATAGCCCATCCCGATGCCCTTTTTTAGCACCGGCGAGTGCGTGCCCGAAGTCAGGACTCCAACCTCCCGTCCGTCGCGGAGCACCCGATAGCCCTCGCGGGGAATGCCGCCCTCCACCAGCAAACCCACCAGCCTGAACGCACAGGCGGCCCCCAGCATGGCCTGCTTTCCAAAAAAATCCTTCTGGCTCTTGACCACCCAGCTAAAAGGCGTGCAAAGGGGATTGGTTTCGTCGGTTAGCTCATGGCCGTAGAGGGGAAACCCGGCCTCGAGCCTCAGCGTATCCCGCGCCCCCAGGCCACAGGGGGTTACATACGCGGCCAGCAAGGCCTCCCAGACCGTCTGCGCCTCGTCCGGGGCCACAAACACCTCGTAGCCGTCCTCCCCGGTATAGCCGGTGCGAGCAAAGCGGGCCCACTTGCCCGCTAGCTTGCCCATAAAGGTATCGTTCTTCTTACGCGAAACCAGGTCGGTATCGCTCTGCTTTTGCAAAACCTGAACCGCTTGAGGGCCCTGTACGGCGATGAGGGCAAAGAAATCGGAGGCGTTTTCGAGCTTTACCTCGAAACCCTTAGCCAAGCCCAGCAGGTGCGCCCAGTCTTTCTCGATGTTGGCCGCGTTGACCACCATCAGATACTCTTCTTCCCCGGTTCGGTAAAGATAAACGTCGTCCACCACGCCCCCTCGATCGTTGGGCAGCATGGAGTACTGGGCCCGCCCCACCTTGAGCTTGGAGACATCGTTCAGTGTGACAAACTGTAAAAACTCGAGCGCCCCCGACCCCCGTATCCAGAACTCACCCATGTGGCTCACATCGAACATCCCGACCAGCCCCCGCACGGCCAGGTGTTCGGAGGTGATAGAGGTGTACTGGATGGGCATTTCATAGCCGGCGAAAGGCACCATCTTGGCCCCTAGGGCCAGATGTGCTCGGTGTAGCGGCGTGGTTTTCATGCTCTACCAGCATACCAACTGTGCAAAACCGTCGAAGAGCGTTACTCTAGGCGCTCATGAACAGGCACAACCACCTCTACGCCCGCTATGTGGCCCACTAACCAGGAAACCAAAAGTTTGTAGAGTCGGTTCGCACAGTTCTGGCATGGTGCTGTAAGCTATGACCTAAGCTGCGCGAACCCCAAGCAAGCGCCAAAACCCAGGGGGGTTCGCGCAAGCCGAGAAATCGGCTAGGGGACATTGAAAACCCGCTTCCGCCTTACCCTGCGCCACCGCGCAGCAGCCCCTTTTTTGGAGGGGTTCGCGCAAAGCCACTCTTGAACCCCGTCCAGCACGCACGCTAAAATGAAGCCGTTGCACTCGGGCGAAAGCTCGAGTGAGGATTGAAACGGTGGGGGTTGGAGTACTGGCCCATGCGATACCTGAGTTGCACTCGGGCGAAAGCTCGAGTGAGGATTGAAACCAGCGTCCCCCCCAGCGGCAAGGTGCCGCCCTGGGTGTTGCACTCGGGCGAAAGCTCGAGTGAGGATTTGAACTACCCAGCGGCCCTGTATGGGGGCCTGTAATGGGTGTTGCAATCGGGCAGGGATTAAGACCTAGCTTGTAGTCGCAACTCGAGAAAGCACTTGACGGCTCACGGCTTTGAGGGTCTCGAAAACGCCCACGCCTGTGGTGGCTACAGCTTCGAAGATGGGCAGGCGCATTTCGGGATCAATAACGGCTTGAATCATTTCGACCGGCAGGGCATCCGGCGTGTCGCGCTTGTTAGCTTGGAGCACAATGGGGATATCCTCTAGCTTTATACCGTATTCAGCTAAGTTTTCTCGCAAGTTCCGCATCGACTCGGCGTTGGCCCGCAAGCGGTTGGGGGCCGAGTCGGCCACAAAAACGATTCCATCCACGCCCCGCAAGATTAGTTTGCGGCTGGCGTTGTAAAAAACCTGCCCCGGAACTGTGTACAGGTGGAAACGGGTTTTGAAGCCCTTGACTTCTCCCAGATCTACCGGCAAAAAGTCGAAAAACAAGGTGCGCTCGTCTTCGGTAGCTAGCGAGACCATCTCCCCTTTGCGGTTTTGGGGCACCTGTTGAAAAACCCATTTCAGGTTGGTGGTTTTCCCGGACATACCGGGGCCGTAATAGACGATCTTAAAGTTGATCTCTCTGGCGGCGAAGTTAATCGTGCTCATATCTAGTTACCAAATAGCTCGTCCAAGAGGGCGCTAGCCCCATCGCGATACTCGTGGTCTATACCAAGGGTGCTTGGCTGAACCAAAGCATCTTGGGTGATGACCGCGAGCGACTGCACCGCCCGTTTGCCATACAACTTGATTCGCCCGACCGTAGCCGTGTTGTCGAAGATTACGGCCAGCAAGGCCAGGTCGCCCACTTCTTCGGCATACAGGCCGTGGCTGGCCCCCTGGTGTATGAGTTCATTAAAGCGAGGCTCCCCAAGCATTTTGGCCAGCGCCTGGGTAGCCGCTGCGTTACCAGCAATTAGGGTGGCCAGCGAGTCCAGGGCCGGGGGCCGAGGCGCCCATAAGGCCTCTTTGTGCGCTAACACAAAACCCTTGCGGTCGATTAGCAGCGCGTAGCGGGCCCCGCTTTCGCGAAGTAGCTCCTCGAGGACGCGCGCAGCCTTTTCATAGGCGCCCCCAAAGAGAGCGATAGCAGGCTCAACCATACAAAGCCCAGTGTAACACGCATTGGTCATCTTCCCTTGTGACGAGTGCGCCACCTAGTCACAAACCTGCTCCTCTTAGTGTGCTCCAGAACAGGCTTTTTTGCTTGATAGTAGATTATCTTGGCCGGTATGTCATTCGTGCAACCACTGGGCCGGTATTGCTGGATATGCCTAAGCTCGCTGGCTCTGGCCCAAAGCCCAGCTACGATTGACGAGCTTTCCCGCCAGCGCTATGGCTCCGGCCTTCTAACAGTCGAACGCATCATGGAGCGCAACCCCAACTTCACCCGCTATTTGGTGCGCTACCCTTCGGATGGCCTGCAGATGTACGGCTTCATGAACGTCCCCAACCGTGAGGGCCGTTTCCCCGTGGTGGTTGTGATTCATGGCTACGTGAACCCCGCCACCTACCGCACCCTGGCCTACACCACCCGCTACGCCGATTCCCTGGCCCAAAGCGGGTTCATCAGCATCCACCCCAACCTGCGGGGGCACGGTTTATCGCAAGGACGCCCCGAAGAAAGCCCCTGGCGCATTCAGTATGCACGGGAAATCCTCGACCTGGCGGCCATTGTGCGGGCCCAGGCAGGAATGGGAGCGCTTGAAAAGGCCCTGCCCAGCGTTGGCCTAATGGGACACAGCATGGGCGGCGGTATCGCCCTGCGGGTCGCGGTGGTGGACCCAGAGATCCGTGCAGTGTTGCTCTATGGCACCATGCACGGCAATGACCGCAAAAATGCCCAACAAATTTGCCATGTTTTCACCAACGGTCGGCGTGGTTGCCGAGAAGCCAGGAACCCTCCAGACAACATCGCGCTGGTCTCCCCCATCAATTTTTTCGAACGCCTGCGGGCACAGGTGCAGGTGCACCACGGCACCAACGACCCCCAGACCCCCTATGCCTGGGCTGAGGAAATTTGCGCGGCTTTGCAGAAGAGCCGGGTTACACACCGGTGTTTTAGGTATCCTAGTGCCGGTCATACCTTCCGGGGGCAGGATTACACCCGCCTAATGCAGCGAGCCGAGGCGTTTTTCCGCAGCGCGCTAAACTAAAAATTATGAGCTATGGGCGGCCTGAAACGGACCCAGGCCAAGGTACTCCGGCTTTGAAACACCTTTACGTTCACGTTCCATTCTGTCCTACCATCTGCCCATACTGCGACTTTCACGTGATTCGGCGGTATGGGGGGGTGGTGCAAGCCTATTTACAGCGGCTGGCCCAGGAAGCCCAGGCGCTTTTTGCCCAGCACCCCGGCCGGCTGGACACCCTGTACTTTGGCGGTGGTACGCCGAGCTTCTTGCGCAACCACGAGTTAGAGGCGCTCTTTCGGGCCCTGCCGTGGGACCTCGAGGGGGCCGAGGTGACCCTCGAGGCCAACCCAGGCACGCTCAGCCCAGAGCGCCTTGCCCTGCTGCGGGCCCTAGGGGTCAACCGGCTCTCGCTGGGGGTGCAGAGTTTTCAGGACAGCGTGCTCAAGACCCTGGGCCGAGCCCATGGGCGCAAGGGGGCGCTGCGGGCAGTTGAGATGAGCCTCGAAGCGGGCTTCCGCACCTCCATTGACCTGATTTTGGGCCTGCCCGGACAGGACCTCGAGGCCGATCTGGCCCAGGCGGTGGCTCTGGGCGTGGAGCACGTATCGGCCTATACCTTGCAGATTGAGCCTGGTACACCCTTTGCCCTGGCGGGCCTTGTTCCCGACCCGGACGCCGAGGCCCAGGCCTTTGAGCTGGCCCAGGCCGTGCTCGGCCAGACTGGGCTGGTGCGCTATGAGGTATCCAACTTTGCCCGCCCAGACCAGGAAAGTCGGCACAACCTGGCCTACTGGCACAACGCTTTTTGGGGCGGGTTGGGGCCGAGCGCCACCGGGCAGCTTGCCGGAAGCAAAAACCAGGCCTTCGCGGTTCGCTTGACCAACCCTCCCTTGCCGCGCTGGCTGCAAGGCGAAGCACCTGCGGCGGAGCAGGTAAGCGCTCTTGAGCACGCCAAAGAGTCCATTATGCTGGGCCTGCGGCTGGCTCGAGGGGTGGATATTGGGGAAATTGAGGCGCGGTCTGGGCTAAAGTTATGGCCGATTCTGGAGCCCGCTGCACAGAAGCTACACTCACGGGGCATGGTCGAAGTGCAGGAAAGGCGGATTCGCGCCAGCTACCTCAGCACCCTGCATCCTATCATTCTGGAGCTCTGGGAGGCACTGGAAGCAGGCGCGTTCGCATAGCCTTTAACCCGTGCTGGTCAGGGGAAGGTTCATGGCCTCAAAATCGCGCAGTGCCTCGAGGGCGTTCTGGTAGCGCTGGCGCGCATCCTTGGAGACTAGCCGTTCCAGGAAGCCTTGCAGCTCTGCGCTTACCCTTAGGCCCGTACCCGGCGCTGCGACCAGGGGTGGCGGTGGTCGGTTGAGATGGGCTCTCATCACCTCTGCCGGCTCCCCCACAAAAGGCAGCTCACCAGCGATGGCCCAGTACAGCAAGATGCCCGCTGAGTACATGTCCGAGGCCGCAGTGGGCGAGTGTCCGCGAATTTGCTCAGGAGCGATATAGGCGATGGTGCCCAGGCGGACCCTCTGGCTAAAGCGCTCACCCTGTGGACCCGAGAGGTCAAAATCTACCAAACGCGCATCCCCAATGCCATCTACCACCAGGTTGTCCGGCTTTACATCGCGGTGTACCAGGTGTCGGGTGTGCATGTGGGCCAGCGCCTCGAGCAAGTGTCTGAAAACCCTCAGCACCTTGGCCGGGTTGTCCCTACGCCACTCTGTGAGCCTGCTCCCAGGGGCAAAGGCCAGAAGCACTGCCGGACGTTCGCCCTCATCGTGGGGGACACTCAGGCGCGCCAAAACGGGATTGATGTGCGGATGCTTGAGCTGTTGGCCCACCCTCCACTCGCGGTCGGCCCGCGCTTCAAGGCCCTTGGGAAAAACTTTGAGCGCGTAGGGGGCTCCATGCACATCGAAGGCCAGGTAGACCGTCGCCAATGCCCCTCGCGCAATCGGTCGAATGACCTTGTAGCGGCCTTCGAGGATAGATCCGGCCAACCCCACAGGCATCACTATACCGATTCTGGCCTGCACTTGGGGGGGTAATTTCAGGCTGGTCCGCCAGGAACCTCCTCCGGTAGCAGTTTAGAAAAAAGAGGGGGTGTGGGGGAGCTATAATCCCCCGGTTCTCGCCTCGCCACGGCAAGGCGACGGGGATACATGGACTCCCCCACGTCCGCCGGAGGCGGACATGGCGTATAGCATAGTGGGCGGCCGATGTGTGCTAAGATCTCCTTGGGGACAGCGTTCCCCGTGCACCTTGAAACTTGGAGTAGGGGGTTCCATCGGGTAGTCCGATGGGTAAAACTCCAAACGAACACCCGTGGCAGAGCCAGAAGCATTGCGCTGGCCTGCCG
>Ga0308412_1002373_pt1 | contig 10167 bp, 8 predicted proteins | sample HotsprottomLayer_FD_202357 | JGI IMG/M metagenome (GOLD analysis project Ga0308412, IMG submission 202357) | Hot spring phototrophic mat microbial communities from Octopus Spring, Yellowstone National Park, Wyoming, United States -... | ecosystem: Environmental > Aquatic > Thermal springs > Hot...
CGCGTGCAGTTCCGCAAACCCATCATCGAGTTCCCCCAGGTCTACGACATGCTGGCGCGCATGAAGTCCGAGATCCAGGCCGCTCGCGCCATCACGTATGAAGCCGGCCGGCTGATGGATTTGCGCCGCATCCTCGAGCGGCGCCAGGAAGGCTCGCGCGATCCCGCCCTGCGGACGCGCCTCAAGGAGGTCTCGGCCTGGACCTCGGTGCTGACGCCCATGGCCAAGGCCTATGCTTCGGAAATGTCCGTGCGCGTCGCTTACGACGCCATTCAGGTGCATGGCGGTCCCGGCTACATGCGCGAGTTCCCGGTGGAGCGCCTGTGGCGCGATGCGCGCATCACCACCATCTACGAAGGAACCACGCAGTTGCAAGTGGTGGGTGCGCTGGGCGGCATCCTCAGCGGCGCCTTGAGCCAGTACCTGGCGTTGAAGGGAGAGCGCGACTACCGGCCGGAGCTGGCCCGCCTGGCGCTGCTGGCTCGCGAGGCCCGCGAGAAACTCGCCTCCTCGGTAGCCCACCTGAAGGCGCTCAACGATCGCGAGTACACCGATTACATGTCGCGCCGCCTGGTGGATATGGCGTGCGATTGCCTGGCCGTGCACCTGCTGCTCGATCAGGCGCAGCGCGATCCGGCTCGCCGGCTCGTCGCCGAAAAGTTCATCACCGACGCCATGCCCCGCATCCGCATGCAGGCCGAATACATTGCCGGCAACGAGAAACTGACCATCGAAAATCGCACCGAGCTGATCTGAGCGGGGTCACGGTTGCTCGTTCTCGATCAGGGAACGCGCCCGTTCCGCCACGGCGCAGATGGCGTCCAGTTTTTCGATCACCTCGCGGACAATCCGCTCGCGAGCCAACAGCCGCACCAATTCGTGATAGTCGCTTTTGTCCATTACGTTGGGCAGGCGGAGCCTGGCGGTAAATTCACGAAAGACGCGCTCGAGAAATTGACTGGCTCGCTCGTCGGACCACCAGGGATCCATAGGGTCTTTGAGAGCGATAGGCGGAATCAGATCGTTGATGCACTGTTGCATGGCCTCTCGGAATAGCGGCCCCATTCGATCCTCCGCCCAGCGCAAGAGCGCCTCAGGATCGAGCAGGTAGTTTTCGATTTCCCGCCGCTCCCACATCAGCATGAGCAGATCGGGCTCGGACGGCGGGCAGGAATCCAGCCGGTCGAAAAGCGCCACGCCGACCAGATCCGGTTTGGCTTCTTTCAGCGCAAAAAAGTGGTCACGCGCACGCGCCGGTTGATTTTGCACGTAGTGCACGAAAGGCCGCTCCAGCGGCGTCCGGGCAGGATGATCCAGGACCTCGGCGAACGCGCGCAACAGGGCCAAATCCGTGGAGCCTTCCAGATACAGCACCCAGCCTTGTGTTTCAGCCTGGTAATAATGTTCGAAGCCCAGGCTGCGCAAAGCCTTGTGCACCTGACTGCCGCGATCGGTCAGCCGGTGCGGCCGTCCGAGAAAGGCGATGACCAGATGGCGGTCAGCGGCTTCGTTCAACAGCACTTCCGAGTGACTGGCAGCGATGACCTGGCTGCCTTGCTGGGTGGCTAAATCCACCAGAAGACGGTAAATCTGTCGCTGCCGCAAAATTTCCAGATGCGCGTCAGGTTCGTCGAGCATTAGCACGGCGCCCGGGTTGGCGTACAAGTAGGCCAGCACCAGCAAGACCTGATGCAGGCCGCGCCCCGCGCAGGAGATGTCCAGATCGTAGCGCCGGCCTTGCTCCCGGTAGGCCATCGTGATTTCCCCTCTTTCGGGCACGTATTTCGGCTCCCGCAAGGTGACGCCGAACAGGTCCCGGATATGGCCGACGAGCGCCTTCCAGCGAGGCGCGGCTTCGCCGTCGCTGATGATCTGATAACACAAGTTACGTAGCACTTCCGCCGTGCGGCCCTCCCCGATGCGGACGTTGACCGCCCCCGCATCCAGACGGACTTCCTGGCCGGCCAGTCCGGACATCGGCGGCAGAAACGCGACTTTGAGGGCGGCGGCCTCCTCCGGCACGGGCATGCGCTGCCCGTTGAACCGCATCGGGCGGCAATAGAGGGATTCCTCGTTGGCATAATCGTATTCCAGGCCGCACTGCCACGGTGTGGCGCCCGTCACCCCTTCCACCAAAATCTCGATGCGGACGTTTTGGGTCTTGAGTTTCTCGCCCGCGCGCTCCATTTGGCGCACGTGCAAATCGCGCCACAGCAAGTTCGCATCCGGGACAGGCACGGCGACCAGATCCCGACGATTGATGGTGACGCCGGGACGCTTCTCCGGGACGGCGCGACCCCGCCGCTCGACCCAGCGCTGGACCCCCACGTGCCAAAGCGTCAATGCCTGCAAGGCCGTACTCTTGCCCGAATTGTTCGGACCGATGAACACAACGGGATGGTCCAAAGGGATCTCGACTTCGCGGAACTTCTTGAAATTGCGAATCAGCAACCGGGTAAGCATCGCCTGCCCGCCTATGATAGCCCAGGCTGCCGGACAAGCTGCTTTCGTTTGTATCCAGGCCTCCAGCGCGTCCCGGTTGCGATCAGCTAGAATCCGGGCATGAACCGTCGGAAGCTAGCGGCACTGCTGTGCGCTCCACTGGCTTTGTCGCAACTTTCAGGACCTTCCCGGGAGCAACTCAAGAAAGAAGCGCTGGAGTGGGTCGAGGCCCGGCGCGAGCTGACGCAACAGATCGTGGATTCCATTTACAGCTTCGCTGAGCTGGGCTTTCAGGAGTTCGAGACCTCGGCCTACCTGACGGCGCTGCTCGAAAAACACGGCTTCCAGGTCACGCGCGGCGTGGCCGGGATGCCCACTGCCTTCGTGGCCAGTTGGGGATCGGGCAAGCCGGTGATCGGCTTCATGGCGGACATTGACGGGCTGCCTGAGACCTCGCAGAAGCCAGGCGTGCCTTACCAGGCGCCGCTCATCGAGAATGGACCCGGCCATGGCGAAGGTCACAACGCGCACATGGCCGTCAATGTCACCGCCGCCATCGTCGTAAAGGAACTCATGGAGCGCTACAAGATCCCCGGCACGCTGCGCGTGTACCCCGGCGTCGCCGAAGAACTGCTGGCCAGCCGCACCTACATGGTGCTGGCCGGCCTGTTCCGCGACGTGGACGCCATGCTGAGCTGCCACATTGCCAGCGACTTCGGAACCTCGTACGGCCCCCAAGGCTCGGGTCTGGTTTCGACGGAGTACACCTTCATCGGCCGCAGCTCGCACTCCGCCGCCGCACCCTGGGCCGGTCGCAGCGCGCTCGACGCCGTGGAACTGATGAACATCGGCTGGAACTACCGGCGCGAGCATCTGCGGCCCGAACATCGCTCCCATTACGTGATCGTCGAAGGCGGGGACCAGCCCAACGTGGTCCCGCCGCGCGCCCGCGTCTGGTACTTCTTCCGCGAGTGGGATTACGAGCGCATCCGCGAACTGCACCAGATCGGCACCACGATCGCCGCCGCGGCGGCCCAGATGACCGGCACTACCATGAGCGAGCGCGTGCTGGCCGCCACCTGGCCCGGGCACTTCAACCGCCCGCTGGCGGAGGCGCTCTACGCCAACATCCGCCGCGTCGGTATGCCTCAATGGTCCGAAGCTGACGAAAAGCTCGCGCGAGCCGCGCAGGCTGCGTTGAAGGCCAAAGTGCAGGGACTGCGCAAGGAGATTGCGGAATTGCGGCCTCCCGGCGGTGAGCGCGGCGGCGGATCGGACGACATCGCCGAGGTCTCCTGGAACGTCCCCACCGTGGTGTTGCGTTTCCCCGGCAACATTCCGGGCATGATCGGGCACCACTGGTCGAGCGGCATCGCCATGGCCACTCCCATCGCGCATAAGGGCGCCACCGCGGGCGCCAAAGCACAGGCCCTCACCGCTCTGGATTTGCTGCTCGATCCGGATTTGCTCCGCCGCGCCAAAGAGTACTTCGCCGAGCAGACCCGCGAAACGAAGTGGAAATCCCTCATCCCCGAAGGAACGCTGCCCCCGATTCACCTGAATCGCGAAAAGATGGAGCGCTTCCGTCCCGAGCTCAAAAAGCTGCGCTACGACCCCACGCGCTTCAAGACGTACTTGGAGCAACTGGGCGTGCCTTATCCGCCGCCCGATGCCTGAGCTTCCGCCCGCCGGATCTCGACCATGCCCTCCGTCGCATCCACGACCACATAGTCGCCCGTTCGGATGACCTCGAACGGGCTGCGCTCCAGGTCCGTGACCATCGGAATGCCGTTCACGATCGCACCCAGCGCAGCGAGGCTATCCACCTCTTGGTTGATGAAGGCCGCGGGCGCCACGCCCTCCAGCTTCGCCAGATTCAAGACCATGGGAGTGGCGGACGATCCGCGAGTCGAGCGAATCACGAGCACGCGCCCGGCCAGGGACTGGCCTTCCAGCGGATGTCCTTTGCCGATCACCTTGCCCGAGACCGGATCCACCTCGCCCCAGAACGAGAGCGTCGCGTCGGCCACCAACGCCGCTCCTTCCGCCCGTCCTCGCACCACGCCGCGAGCACGCAGCCGGATCGTCTCAGCCATCGCCCATCCACCTCCCGGTCAGCGCGGCGCGTAGGCAGGCCTCGGTGTCGGCCACGATCACTTCCGCGCCTGTCATCCCCCGCGCGTAGTGGGCCTGTTTGAAGCCGTCGGTCACAAGCCGCCGGCAGGCCATGCGCATGTTGGTGGGGCAGGTGTCGCATAGGATGCGCCCTCCGGCGGCCTCGATGATCGCGGTCAAACCCATCTCGTCGGCTGCACACCGGGTGACACGAGCGGCGTTGATCCACAGCCGCACGCCATCCGCCACGCGCTTGCCCTCCAGCCATCGCGCCACGCGCGAGATCTCGCGCAGTGAGGCGTGAGGGCAGCCAAGGATCACGGCTTCGATCTCATCGCCCGTCGCGTTGCGCAACGAAGCGTAAGTGTCGCGCAGGTCGCGTTCGGTAAAAATGACGCGGTCGTGCGGGACTTTTCCGCCGAAAGCGGCCTCAAGCGTGGGCGCCTCGGGCGTGACGCCCGCGATGTGGAACATGCTCACGCCTCCCGAAGTCGCCAGCGCTGCGCAAAGCTGCTTGGCTTCGTCCTGGCTGAGCCGGCGCAGGCCGTCGAAGACCGGGATGCCCAGGCCTGCGATCTTTCCCGTGAAGTAGCCGAGGGCGCCCCAGTCGGTAGCGTGGCGCAATTCCGCCTGCACCTCGACGAGCAGCGTACCGCGACGGTTCTCGTCGAGCAGCACGCCGAATTCGGGCACGACGCCCAGCAACGAGGCCGCAATTGCGCTTTCGTTGCCGTGCCGCACCGTGCGTGCGCCCAGGATCGAGTTGGCGTAAACCACCGCCGAGGATTCCGTCCAGGCGCAGATCTCGCCCTTGAGGGGCACGTTGCCCACCAGATAGGGCGCGCACGTAAACGTGGTCAGGTAGCCGGCGCGCGCCGCCATCTCCGCGATTTCGCGCTGCACCCGGACCTGTCCGGGATCGTTCTCGGGCACGTCCAGCGGGTCCAGGGTGACGAAAAGGGTGTGCACCGTGGCCACGCAGTGCGAGGCGACCGGATGGCGACAGGCCTCTTTCAGGCCTTCGGCGAAGGTTTCCAGGGTTCTGGGCGAGGCGCCGCGGGCCACCAGATTGGGCACGCACAACAGCACGTGCGTGTTGTCGCAGCGAACCAGGCGCCGCGCGCCCATGACCTCGCCCCATTCCACGAGCCACCGCATGCATTGCGCCAGGTACGGCCCGCGGGCGCCTTCCAGGATCGCGCGTTGTTCCGGGGTGAGTTCCACGGAAAATCTCTATTATTTTGCGGGATAACCCACGGTTTGCGCCAGCACGATGCGCTGCTCAGGACGCAACTTCATGCGCGGCGCCAGTTTTTCACGGTCCACCAAGGCCCGCACCACGGTGGCCAGACCCTCCGAGGCGCAGAACAAATAGACGTTCTGGGCGATGAAACCCGTGTCGGCGGCCGCGTAGAAATTCTTGGATTCCTCGGAACCGCTGCCCATGCGCGCAGAATCGGCCACGTAGATGAGATTGACGGGGGCTTGTGCCACGAAAGGCTGCGTTCCGGTAGCGCCGCGGAGGTCTTCAGCCACCACGGGGTTCAGGCGGTGGGCTTTGGCGTCATAGAGGAACAGCCCCTCGGGCAGCGCGACGTAAATGTCAATCTCCTGCATGTTGCGGGCCGAGGGCGCGGTGCGGCGACCGTCGGGCCGATTCACCCCGAAGGCCGCCCATAGCAGATTCGAAAGCACTTGCGGCGGCAGAGGTTTGGAGCTGAAATCGCGCGAGGATTTGCGCTCCTTGAGCACCTGCATGAGTGGCTTGCCGCCCTCGGTCTGCGGCGATGGCAACTCCAGCGGCTTCCGTTCTTGAGCAACGAGAAGGCAAGGAACCAGCAGTAGCGTCAACCCGATCGTTCTGCGCATGAGAACCTCCGTGCTGATTCTAGGTCAGGAACGCGCCCGTCAGCGCAGCGTCATGGGCTTGCCGCCGGCTTCCTTGCTGCGCTGCGCCGCGTCCATGAAGGCGAAGATCTCCAGCGTCTCTTCGTTCGGCACCGGCGGCACGCCCGTCTGGAAGAACTTGACGATTTCCTGAACCAGCGGCCGGTATCCGGTCTTCATCTCGGGCGTGCTGCGCAAGGTCTTCTTGGGCCCGAAGACGACGGCGCCGTAGTCCGAGTAGGGACGGATGGCGTGCACGCCGCCGAGGCGGCCGTCTTTCCAGCGGCCCACGATCACGTCGGCGTTGGCCCCCGAAATGCGCGTCACTTCCTCGCAGCCCGTTCCCATCAGCGCGTAGAGCATTTCGATAGGGTGGATCGCGTACCAGGCCAGCTCGAGATAATGGCGTTCGTCGAACGGCCCGGGCCCCCAGGTCATCACGCCCGTGGCCTCCGGCGTCTTGAGCGCCGTCACGATTTCGCTGTAACGCAGGCTCGAGGAGCTCCACCACGGCACGCCCGCCTCGCGCGCCAACCGGGCGATCTCGCGGGCGTCTTCCAGGGTAGCGGCCAGCGGCTTGTCAATGAACATGGGCTTGCGTGCGGCGATGATTTGGCGGGCCTGCGCCAGGTGCACCCGCCCGTCCACGCTTTCCAGCAGGACGCCGTCCACCTTGTTGCACAGAGTCGGAATGTCGGGCACGATTTCCACGTTGAACTTGGTGCGCAGCTCGTCGGCGAACTTTTCTACGCGGTCGCGGCTGGCCGGCAGGTCGGGGCTGCCGCCTTTGAAGGCGGCGATCACGCGTGCGCCCGGCACATACTCGGGCGAACTCGGGTCGTTCAACATGCGCGTGAAGGCGATCACGTGGGAAGTATCCGTTCCCACGATGCCCAGCCGGATTTCCGCGGCAGGCGCGACGCCGAAAGCAGCCACGATCAGAAAGCAGGCAGAAGTTCTCATCGCGAGCATTGTACTGCGAGAGGCGAGGTCCCGCGCCAGCGCCCATTTGCCTTGCGGGCGGATTCGGACTATGCTGGGTCAGGAAGGAGAAAGCCCCATGCTGGATCGCAGAACGTTCCTGGCTGCCGCCGCGGCCGCCGCCGGGGCCGGGCAGGCCGATGCTCAACTGGCCCTGGAGGGCGGGCGGCCGGTTCGCGAAAAACCGCTGCACGCCGATTATTGGGGTCCGCAGTATTACGACGACAAGGAGCGCGCGGAACTGCTTGAAGTGCTCGAGACGGGCCGGCCCTTCCGCTGGTGGGGGCGGGGCACCCAACCGCCCATGAAGGCGGCCACCTTCGAGAAGGAGTTCGCCGCCCGCATGCAGACCCGGTACGCGCTCGCGGTCACCTCGGGCACCGCCGCTTTGCAATGCGCACTGGCTGCGCTGGAGGTCGGCCCGGGCGACGAGGTGATCCTGCCCGCCTGGACTTGGCACTCCTGCTTCAACACCATCGTGCACGCCGGCGCACTGCCGGTCTTCGCCGAAATTGACGAGTCGTTCAACATTGACCCCAACGACATCGAAAGCAAGATCACGCCGGCCACCAAGGTCATCATGGTGGTGCACCTGCAAGGTACGCCCGCCGATCTGGACCCCATCCTGCGCATCGCCCGCAAGCACAAGATCCGCGTGCTCGAGGATTGCGCCCAGGCCGTGGGCGGCGATTACAAGGGCAAGCCGCTCGGCTCCCACGGCGACATCGGCATTTACAGCCTTCAGTTGAACAAGACCATCACGGCGGGCGAGGGCGGCGCCGTGGTCACCAACGACATCGTGCTGTTCGAGCGCGCGGTCCGGTTCCACGACCTGGGCGGCCTGCGGCCCTTCCACGAGCGGATCATCACCCAGCCCAAGATGGACTGGTTCTTCGGGACCAACTTCCGGATCAACGAGTTCACCGCCGGCGTGCTGCTGGCGCAATTGCGCAAGCTGGATACGATCGTGGCGGCCGTGCGGGGTAACGCGCGCCGCGTGTATGAGGGCGTCCGCGATCTGCCGGGCATCCGCTTCCGCCGCCAGCCCGATCCGGCGGGCGAGTTGGGCGCGGGAGTGTTCATTGACTTCGGCACGCGCGAGCGCCGCGATCAGTTCCTGCGGGCCATGAAGGCCGAGGGTGTTCCCGCCGGTCCTCCCAGCGGCTCCGTGATCCTGCCCACGCTGCCCCACGTGATGAAGAAAGTCACCGTTCATCCCAAGTGGCCCTCCTTCACCGTGGGACGCGGGGCCACCATCAAGTACGGGCCCGAGACCTGCCCGCGCACGCTCGATATCCTGGGGCGCTTTGCGGGCGTGTCCATGGACCCCAAGTTCACCGAGCAGGATTGCCAGGACATCGTCAAGGCGATCCGCAAGGTCTATCCGGCGGTGATGCGCGCGTAGTGATTCCGGACTGGATCGAGGAGATCCGCCGCGATAACCTCAGCGGCGCGGCGGAACTGGCGGCGGGGGCCGCCCGGGCGCTGGCGGAATGGGCCCCGGAGCGCACGCCGGACGAGATCGCAGCCGTTTTGCGTGCGCTCGTAGCAGCCCAGCCGCGCATGGCGCCCATGCTGCATCTGGCCGGCGCCGTGCTCGCGAAATCCGGCGATCCGGCGGCCGCCTGTCAGGAATTCCTTGCGCGGCTCGAAGCCGCGGCCGAGGTTGTGGCCGAGCGCGCCGCCACGCTTGTCCACGACGGGGACGTTGTCGCCTCGCACTCGCGCAGTTCCTCGGTCCTTAACGCCTTGCGCAGGGCGCGCCTGCGAGGCAAGCGCTTTTCCGTGTACCTGACCGAATCGCGACCTGCGGGCGAGGGCGTCGCACTGGCCGGCGAGCTCGCGGCGCAGGGAATTCCCGTCCGGCTCTTCGTGGATGCCGCTCTGGGTCAGATCGCTTCGGAAGCGCGCATCGTGCTGGTCGGAGCGGACGCCGTCACCCGCGATGGCGTGATCAACAAGATCGGCACGTGGCCCCTGGCGCTTGCGGCGCGCGAGCGCGCGGTCCCCGTCTATGCCCTTGTCACCACGGACAAGTTCGTGCCCGATGAATACGAGCTGCCCGCCGAGCCGCCCCGTGACCCGACTGAGGTACTGTCCTCGCCCCCGGTGGGAGTGGAGGCCGTTAACTGGTACTTCGAAGCGACGCCCTTGGACCTTTTCCAGGCCCTGGTGACTGAGGAGGGAATGCTTGGAGCGGAGAGCGCGCGCCGGCGGCTGGCCGCTCTCAGGTTGCCGGCAGGGCTGCGCCGCGGCTGAGGGACGCCCTCAGGCTTCCAGGACACGCACCAGTCGCATCAATTCGTCATCCGTTGTGTCGTTGGGAACCGAACATCCCGGCGCCAGAATGAACCTGCGCCCCGCGGCCTGCTGCGCCTGGAGCCATTGTTGACGCAGCTCGTCCTCGCTCAGTTTGCGGAAGTGGCGCTCGTCGAGGCCTCCCATCAGCACGCCCGTGTAGCTGCGCCGCACCTGATCGAAACCGACGCCGGTGGCGTGCACGGAGTAGTGGATCACGCGCGCCAGCCAGCCTTTGTAAAACAGGTCCAGATAGACCCGCTCGCCGTGTAGGTGGAGGATGTTCAGCGGCGCCTGCCGCACGGCTTCCAGCAAAGCGCGATCGAAGGGTTCGCTGAACCTGCGGTATTCTTCGCGCGTGAGGACGTTTTCGTCCGCATTGGCGATGGCGAGAAAGATTCCCGCGGCGCCGGCTCGCAGGGCCAGCCGCGCGTGATGGATCTG
>Ga0308412_1002379_pt1 | contig 10148 bp, 6 predicted proteins | sample HotsprottomLayer_FD_202357 | JGI IMG/M metagenome (GOLD analysis project Ga0308412, IMG submission 202357) | Hot spring phototrophic mat microbial communities from Octopus Spring, Yellowstone National Park, Wyoming, United States -... | ecosystem: Environmental > Aquatic > Thermal springs > Hot...
CGCGACTGGGGCGGACTGTGCTTTTGCAAGTAGGCTTGCAGTGGCACGTCGAACAGCCCGGCGCTAAGCCCCAGCATCCACAGCCAGAACATGGTCCACCAGTAAGCGGCAGCGGTGGGGGCATCTGCGGAGCTTTCCGGCACCGTGCAGAGCAGCACGGCATTGATGGCGATCCCCGCCGCACCGACGGGAACCAGCCCCAGCTCGATTGTTCCCCGCGAAATGATCCCCGCCAGCCCGTTACCCAATGCGATGCCGAACACCAGTATTCCCAACAACGGGCCGGTGTGAGCTTGCGAAACGTACAGTTCGAACTGGGCGAACTTGTCGATCATAAGTTGCGACATCGCGCCCAGTCCCCAGAAGAACGAGCTGGCCAGCGCGACCAAAAACAGATTGCGGTGCGAGAACAACATCCTTAGCGCACGCAGGGTCTCTCCAGCCACTTCTGGCGACAGCCGCCGCTGCGGGTTGGCCGCAGGCAACTGGCCGATCAGCAGACTGGCCGCCAACCCGCCTGCGGCCATGGACAATAGCGCCACAGCCGAAACCCACCAGCGGTGCGTGCCGGGAAGACCCTGCCCGGGAATCGTTGTCAGATCGTACAGCACATTGCCCGCCCAGGTGCCGGCGATTATCGCCAACATGCTGACCATACCGATCAGTCCGTTGGCCGGGGCTATCAGCCTGCCGCGGACTATTTCCGGGATGCTGCCGAACTTGGCCGGCACGAAGAACGCCGACTGGCTGCCCATCAGCAGCAGCAACAGGAACATCGCCCACACGTTGCCGGCCAGAATCGCCCCCAGGGCCGTCAGCACGATGAGCACTTCGGCGGCCTTGCACCAGATCATCACGGTGCGCTTGCTGAACCGGTCGGCGGTATAGCCGGCCACTGCCGCCAGCAGCAAAAACGGTGCTGTGAAGGCTGCCAGTCCTACCGCCCGGGCAAGATTGTCGTTCATCAAGCTCTTGCCGATAGGCACCAGCAGCCAACGGAGCATATTGTCGTTCAGCGCCACGGTGAACGACGTTACCAACAGGGCGACAAAACTGCGCGACAACAGCCCGGCCCGCCCGTTGTCATCCAGCGGCGGCAAGAGTCCGTTGCCTGTGACGCCTACCGACGGTTCCGGCGACTGCTCGTTCCGCCCCATGCTACACGATTGCTCTGGCGTGCCGCGACATGGATCGACGTGACACCTACCATACTCGTTGCGCGCTATGCGCAGGAGGAACACAAGATAATGTTTCCCGAGCGGCGTCACAATACGACCGGCTGTCGTCAACCGCAAGGTTGGTCAACGTGCCACGGAAGCAGCGCCAGCGACCGCGCCGAACACCAGCGGTGTGCGCAAACCCCTCGTAGCCCACGATGATTTGCCTGCGCTGAAGTGAGACCTTTGTATTTCGGAAACGATCCACTTCTGCCCGCGCGGAGTATGAGACGTACTGGAAGGGCCTGCCGAGGGCCGACTAGCTGTGCGTCTTACCGGTCGCGCTGGCCTGGATTTCTTCCAGCGTGCGTCCGAGTTTCTTGCGCTTCGGCCCGGCATCGACCGTCTCGGCCGTCAAAGCCGGCCGGCCGTTGCGAATGACCTCTAACAGGCGGCGGGGCATTTCGTCGCCTTCCTGCGGACTACCCAGTTCCTGTACAGCATCCGATACACCCAGCAGCACTGCCTGCCGCACTCCGTCGCGAATCCAAGAGAAGAAGTTCATGTTCGTCGATTCCTCCATGAAGTGCGCCGCTGCCCACCGAAAGCATCATTGCAGCTTGGCCCACTGCCACGGCGCAGTCCCGGGGCGCGTGAGATTGACAGCTCTCTGCACCCAGCGGCGTATGATACTCCGAGCAAAGTGGCGAAAGATTACACATTTGACCCGATTCTGTCCAGACAAGCTTCGGCAATGACGACCGGGTGACCGGTTGGAATGCCGTCGGCGATGTAACCCCAAGCTATGATGGTCTTTTGGCAACTTATCGCTGTCGCAACAAATCCGGCGCGTGAAGTTCTAACATTCGCTGCCCCGGCTTGGCCAGATGCTTGAACAAACCATTCCAAGTAGCCAGCTTACGAAAACTCTCCAGATTATCCTTGTTGCGTCTTTGTTTACACAAACTTCCACAGAAGCTCAGATTCAGCATGTGCCATTAGCTCCAACAAGGCGACGTTTGCCCCCGTGAGCGTCGCGATTAATGTCCGACAAAGCCGCTTTACAAGCACCGGCCAGCTCGACAGTTTTACGGCCGGGGTAGCTTGTGATTAGCTGACAATCGGCCATAATCACAGTAGCGCAGTGATGTTAGCCGTTGCATCGAAGTTGTCAAAGCTCGGCGCGTTCAAGCCGGCCGTGGGCAACAGCGACAAGGACGTGGCGCGATATCTTGTTGATTTTCCGAAAAAGCAGCGACCGACTGATATGTGGTTTATACCAGCGGTCGTTGTCGCCAACTTCGTGCAAAGCTCGATAGTCAGACAATCCACGTACAGTAAGTTACGGGTCTGGTCTTCTGCGGATGTTTTTCTTGGGAGTCGATATGAGCAATCCAGACAGCGAAAACCAACCCCTGGCAGGCGAACAAGAAGCGAGTCGCGCCGCCGCTGCCCAGCCGGCTGCGTCGGCGGGAGAACATCCCGGTCAGCAAGTGCAAATCGACGATTCCAAAGCGGTGGCTTCGTACGCCAACTTCTGCCGAGTGACCGGCACGCCCGAAGAGCTGATCGTGGACTTCGGCCTGAGCAAAAATCCCATGGGGCCGCCGGGAGAGAAAATCGAGATTACCCAGCGGCTGATAATGAACTTCTACACCGCCAAACGCCTGCTGGGGGTGTTACAGATGGCCGTCCAGCGGCACGAACAAACGTTCGGCGTGCTGGAAACCGACATCCAACGGCGCATCCGGCCCGAGGCCTTCCGCGAGATGCGCCGCTGAAGCACTACCGCCTGGCCAGCACCGCCGGACAGGGTGCCTGCCTCTTGATCCAGCTACCAAGAGCGCCGTAACCGGAAGGAAACAGCCAGCTTGTCCGAAGGGGCGGGCTTGTCCTTCGGAGCCAGGCGGCGGCAGCATTTGGGCGATTCCGACAAGCGCCGGCCACAGCGCAACTGAAGCGGCTTACGGAAAAACGCCAGCAAGAGAACTAAGCCTGATGGCCAGCGTCGACCGGCTTATCGCGCCGCGACTCGCGCCAATCGTGAGCGGCCAGCTTATTGATCTTCGCGGAATAAAGTGGCCGGCTGATATAGCGTCTTTCTAGTGGTTCGTATCGCCACGCGCTGCCACTGACAATAAACGCCTCACTGCGTCGGACTGGACGCTCACCTCCTCCCAGAAAAGGTGTACCTGCCAATTGCGGCGACTGCTGTCGCCTGCTGCTAAGAACTGTTGCGGTGAAATAACTCGGCACGCGCCGCCGCAATCTATCGTCGCCTGCCTAAAAGGCGCCGGTGGGAGTCGAACCCACGCATCGCGGATTTGCAATCCGCTGCCTTAGCCACTTGGCTACGGCGCCGCAGTGGTGTGTTTTGCGCGGACAAAAGTGGAACGTTTCTCAAACGCGCTCTTCTTCCCCCGTACAAACTAAAATCGCTATCGATCTTCGCGAAAGGTGGTGACCGGCTGAGACGACCTTTTTCTAATCGCTGGTGTCGCCACGCACCTCGAAGTTCAATAGCAAATCTCGCTAGTGAGCGGTAGCAAGCGGTACCGGCCGGTTGCGTCGCCCAATCGAGTTGCTTGGCGCAACTGGTTGGGTAAAATCGCACATCAGCGGTGCTTTGCCGGTCGCACCCTCGCACCGAGTATACGAAAATAGAGATCGGCCGCAACCGTCTGTACCGATTAATCGAATCTTACCAAATCTTCCGGCGGCGAGAAAGGGGCGGTCGGGGCAATTTGCGCCGTAGGGCCGCACATCGAAACAGACGGCCATCCGTCGCTCGGCCGGCCCAGTGGTGCTCGAAGGCTCTGCTCCGCAAGCGATGAAGCGACACGGTTGCGCCGGGCAGAAAGACCGGTGCTTGCTTTCCCCGGCAGAAAGACTTGTTCTGGCGCGCCAAGTATATCCGCGAGCGAGTTTTTCGGCGTTTCGGCCAGTTGCCAAGTGGTTTCACACTTTTTGGGAGGATCACGCCGTGAAGAAGCTGGCACTGTTGGCGGTGTGCATCGGGGTAGTGATCGACTATGGCTGTTGCGACGCCGCCTGTGCAGCAGCGGAAGGCGCTCCCTCCGCACCAGCCGACCTGTCGCACCTTGAGCCGAACACGTGGACGTTGATTCACAGCGAAGACGACTCGGGTGGAAAGGAGTTTGCCCGGCTGATCTATGCCGAAAGCGTCGATCGGCTGTACCTGTGGGGCACGGGCGGAAAAATGCCCGCCCGGAACGTCTATCTCCGCTACGAGCTGGAATGTTTCGACCCTCGCTCGCCCGGCTGGCAGCCTGCATTTCCCCAACAGGCGCAGGGCAAGTGGACAGCCGAGAACTATCCACCATTCCGTATCTGGGGGCAGTCGGGGCCGGACGGGTTGAAGTACGACGAGGGTCCGCGGCTTCAGTGCGTGGGCGGGTTTTGCAGCACCAACCGCGTCCGGTGGTGGGATTTCGATGGCATCTTGCGGCCCAGCCCCATACACACCTTCAACATGGCCTGCTGGGACTCGAAGCGGCAACGGGTAGTGTTCTACAGCGATGGCTGTACCTTCGCACTGGGCCCGAAAACCAACACGTGGACCGACCTGAAGCCGGCAAATCATCCCACCACTTGTGCCAAGCTCACTTGGGCGATGATGTGTTACGACCCGGTGGGCGACCGGATCGTTCTAGTGGGCGGCGGGCTGGCCACAAACCCCAGCGGCGGCGCACCGACGTGGATTTACGACTGTGCGGCAAATGTGTGGCGCCGTCCGAAGCTGAACGTCGAGCCGCCGCTGCGCTGCAACGGTGCGCTGGTTTACGATCCAGCGAGCCGATCGATGGTGCTTTTCGGCGGCTATGATCAGGCCGCAGCGCTTAACGACACCTGGGTGTTCGATTGCAGCAGCGACCGTTGGACGCAACAGCGCCCCAATCCCAGTCCGCCGCCAATGTACGCGCCGGCCGCGGCTGTCTTGCCGGGAGGCGGCAAAATACTGGTTTGCGATTTCGACGCTCGCAAGCTCCAATGGCACCACCAGTCGCGCAGTTCTGCGCTGAAGGAAACATGGATTTACGATGTGGCGGGGCGGCGGTGGACGGCGATCAATGCCGACCTGCACCTGGAAGGCTACCGCTGGCTGAGTGCTGCCGAATCGAACAAGCACGGCGTGGTGTTCTTGGCGGCTTTCGGTCCGCAGCGTCGCACTTATGCCCTCCGGTACGATCCGGCCCGTCCTGCGGTGGATTTGCCCGGTGCGCCGCCGGGAACCGTGGCGTGGAAGTATCCGGAGCAGAAGTTATCGCTGGAACAGGCGCCGCCGCCCGATCCTGCCGCACACGCCAAGCTGCTTGCCGCTCTGCCGCCCAATACGTTCGTGGATGCCCGGCCGCCGGGATTGCTTATCAGCAAGACGTGGTCCACGGCGACAATCGACACCGACCGCAGCGAGGTGCTTTACGTAGGCGGGGGCCATTCGGGCTACTCGGGCAACGACATCGCCCGATACAGCATTGCCGAGAACCGTTGGCGGCTGGACTTCCCGCCGCGGTTTCCCCCTTTCTTGGAAAGCGTCAACGGCACGGTATTTGGCTGGAGCTACGGGATGATGCCCTTCAGCCAGCACACATATTTGTGGTACTGCTACGACCCGGCATCGAAGACCATGCTGTACCTGGCCCGCAACTCGCTGGACGACGGCGTGGAAGTCCAGTTAGGCGACGACCCTGATGATCTGTTCGTCTTCGAGCTGAAAAAGCATGGTCATCCCAACTGGGTTTACGATCCAGCCGCCAGGCGCATGCACAGGCCGTGCTTTGGCCGTCCGTTCGGCAACCCGTGGCATCTTGCTTTGGCGGGCACACCGCAAGGCGTTTTCGCGGCGGTGGATAACAAGCTGTATCTCGGTTCGATTGACCGCCAGAGCGGGATGGTCAAATGGGAGCTGTATGACCCGCAGTTCCCCAAGCCATCCGAGAAAATCGATTACCACTACGAGTTCCAACCGCTGCTGTACGACTCGAAGCGACAGCGGCTGGTACAACTCAAAGGCGATGCCAGCCGCGTACACGTGTTCGTCCGCCCTCTGGCACGCGACGCTAACTGGCAGCAGCTTCAAACCTCCGGTTCGGCTGCCATCGGGCGCGAAGCGGTGTACATCGCCAAGCACGACGTAATACTGTGGCTGGCCGACAGACAGATGTTCTTCCTCGATTGCGGCACCAGCCGCATGGGCCAGTTGCCAGTGGAAATGCCCAAGGGACTGTACACCCACGAGTGCGCGCTTGTTTACGACGCTAAACACGACGTATGCGTGGCCCTGATTCCGGCCAGCTTCACCGGCCCGATGCAAACCTTCCTGTTCCGCTTCAACCGGAGGCGTTGAAATCCGCAGCACGGTAGCCGTTGCCGCGTAGCAGGCGAGGACACTCACATCGGCTCCTGCATGTCGTGCCAATCAAGATAGTCCCTTATGGCGGAACATTCGCCTGTTTTGCGCGCATGTTTTCGGCTGACCTGGAGGGCCACGCTCCCTCGTGGCCGCCCGTCCCGCGCCGGCGGACGCGACCGCAGCGCGTCCCTCCATTAGGTTGGAGCCATTGCCGATCGCAATGCTGAAAACATACAAGGGCCACGCGTCCAATCTGGAGGGCCACGCTCTGTCGTGGCCGCCGGACTGCTCGCTCGAAAACAATTGGAAGGCCACGCTCCCTCGTGGCCGCCCGTCCCGCGCCGGCGGACGCGATCGCAACGCGTCGCTCCAAACCTCCATTTGGTGGGGCCCGTAAGGCCATCTGCTTGCGGCGGCAGGGCGCTTTTGGCCGATAACTGCTAGCCCCGATCGTCTGCGCTAGGACTGACCTCAATGCATCTGCCGCAAGTGGCACTGCCCAAACAAGTTGCGGCACCGGACAGTCTTTGCCGATCTCGTGCGGGCAAGGCTGTTACTGGCTGGCTCTTGTGCCCGCGACACCCTAATCGCGCAGCCAATGGACTGGCCGAGGTGCATTGCGCGCCGATCGCGCCCGCCGTGGAATCCACTAATCCCATTTTTTGAGAGTACCATCCCCCTTGACAATCACCCCCTAACAGAATTATTTGTGTATGGAGGATCGCGCAGCAGCAATACGGGGGACAAACTGTCGGGGCGATTAGGCGCCCTCTGCTGCCACCACCCGAATGGGACGCTACGGCCGGTGCGCGGCTTGAGCCTATTGGCTTGGCAAATGTCCAGTTCCGCCCGGGCACTAACGCCGCGTATGGCCGCAACCAGATGGTGTTGATTGAGGGACGCGCTGCGGTCGCGTCCGTAGGCAATGGGTGCGGGGCCACGACGGAGCGTGGCCCTCCAGATCGCCCGAAAACGTGCGCGCACGGCGCGCACAAGTTCCGCCGTAAGGCAGTAAGCATCTGTCAGAAAAACGCTTGTTGCAGCAGGCCGTCGATTGGGATGGCCGCTGCTGGAGAAGTTATCCGGCATTATCGTTCGCGCGGGGTGAAATGATATGTTTTTCCACCGAGAACGGTGCATTCCTACCCGCGCGGAGTATATCATTGGCATTCTCGGTAATCGGGTTATCTTCAGGAGAAACGCAAGTGACTACCAACAAGATCAGGTTGCTGGTGGCTGACGACCACGAGGTGGTTCGCAGCGGGTTGCGCACAATGCTGGCCAACACCGACATAAAGATCGTCGCCGAGGTTGGCACGGGCAATGCAGCGGTCAAGTACGCCCTGGAAAACGACGTCGACGTGGTGCTGCTGGACATCCGCATGCCCGATGGCGACGGCCTGACGGCCTTGGGCCGTATCAAGCTGGACAAGCCAGACCTGCCGATTCTGATTCTTTCCACCTTCGACAATCCGACCTATATCGCTCGCGCTGTGGCGCTGGGCGCAAGCGGTTTTCTGCTGAAAGGATGCACACGCGACGAACTGATCGAGGCCATCCGCAAGGCCGCCGCGGGCGACAGCGCTTGGACCCGCGACGAACTGCGCCGCGTGACCGGCGCCTTGGCCACTCCGCGCTTGACCACCGACGTCGAGGTGCCGCTGACGCAACGGGAGCACGAGGTGCTGCGGCAATTGGCCTATGGTCTGACGAACAAGGAAATCGCCCAGGCCATGCACATCAGCTACGAAACGGTCAAGGAACACGTGCAGCACATCCTGCGGAAAATCGGCGTTTCCGACCGTACTCAGGCGGCGGTTTGGGCCGTGCGCAAGAATCTGGTCTGAAGAAACAATCTGGGCTGAAGGCACGCTCCAGCCGCACGGCCCGCGCAATTGTTTCCGTCTGCGCCGCTGGCCGCAGACGGAGCGATTCCTTTCTGGGCTTGCTGAGCAGGATTGCAAAAGGAACCGGCCGTGGCAAAATCGACCGACATCCAATTGCTGGAAACCACCGGCAGCACCGAGTACATCGCCTACCGGGCGCCGATAAAGTTCGGCGGACGGGTTGTCACCGATGTGGTGCTGCTGAACGTCTCCTGCCGGGTGCAAACCCGCGATGGACGCAGCGGCGTGGGCTTCGGGTCGATGCCCATGGGCAACGTCTGGGCATGGCCGAGCAACACGGTGCCCACAGAAACCACGCTTTCGGCGATGGTGGAGTTCGGCAAGCGGTTCGTGGCCGAGGCGAACGGCTATCGTGGTTGGGGGCATCCGCTGGAGATCACCCACGAGTTGTCCGCCGCGATGGCGCGGATCGCCGCCGATGTGCACACGGCGCTGGCACTGGCCGAGCCGATGCCCAAGCTGGCACAACTGGTTGCCGCCAGTCCGGTGATGGCCGCCATCCACGATGCGTACGGCAAAGCACTGGGCGAGAACTCGTACAACCTTTTGGGGCCGGAGTTCGTCAACGCCGATCTGTCGGCTTACCTGAACGAAGAGTTCGCCGGCGAGTACCTGGACCGCTACACTTCGCGGCAGCCGAAACCGCAGATGCCCCTGTATCACCTGATCGGCGCACTGGACCCGCTTACCGATGCCGACATCAAGCAGCGCATCGGCGACGGCCTGCCCGAGACCCTGCCCGAATGGATCGCCGCCGACGGCCTGCGCTACCTGAAGATCAAACTCAACGGCGACGATTTGCGGTGGGATGTTGATCGCGTGGTTTCGATCGACCGGGTGGCGGCCGAGGCACAACGCGCCCGCGGTTGCACCGAGTGGTTCTACTCGGCCGATTTCAACGAGCGGTGCCAGGACGTCGAGTACGTGCTGGAATTCCTGGCCCGGGTTGGCCAGCAAGCCCCGGATGCCTTGCGGCGATTGCATTACATCGAACAGCCAACGCATCGCGACTTGAAGGCCAATCCGCACAACCGGATGCACCGGGCGGCGCAGATCAAGCCGGTGGTGATCGACGAGTCGCTGGTGGACTTCGAGAGCTTGCTGTTGGCGCGGGAATTGGGGTACTCGGGCGTGGCACTTAAAGCCTGCAAAGGACACAGCGAAGCACTGCTGATGGGCGCGGCGGCCCAGAAGTACAACATGTTCCTGTGTGTGCAGGACCTGACCTGTCCGGGGGCCTCGTTCCTGCACTCTGCTTCGATTGCCGCCCGCATACCTGCCGTTTCGGCCATCGAAGGCAACGCCCGCCAATACTGTCCCGCCGGTAACAAAGGCTGGGCCGAGCGGTTTCCCGAAATGTTCACCGTCCGCGAGGGAATGATCGGCACCGCCGTGCTGAACGGCCCGGGACTGGGGTTTTAACCCCTTATGGCGTAAGTTGTGTGCGTTTTGCGCGCACGCTTTCAAGTGATCTGGAGGGCCACGCTCCGTCGTGGCCGCACTTGCCGTCTTTAGATCGCACTGCTGGACTAGCCAGCAGTGGCACGCAGCCGCATGCTTTCGGCTGATTTGGCGGGCCACGCTCCGTCGTGGCCGCACTTGCCGTCTTTAGATCGCACTGCTGGACTAGCCAGCAGTGGCACGCAGCCGCATGTTCTCGGCTGATTTGGCGGGCCACGCTCCGTCGTGGCCGCCTTCGGTTTTGGTGAT
>Ga0308412_1002390_pt1 | contig 10121 bp, 13 predicted proteins | sample HotsprottomLayer_FD_202357 | JGI IMG/M metagenome (GOLD analysis project Ga0308412, IMG submission 202357) | Hot spring phototrophic mat microbial communities from Octopus Spring, Yellowstone National Park, Wyoming, United States -... | ecosystem: Environmental > Aquatic > Thermal springs > Hot...
TGAAGCTGGGAGCGAAAATCCTAAACACCATGAGCTCTGTGGGGATGCCGGACAGCTTCAAAGTATCAGCCTGAACTTACGAACCTGCAGGGGAGATACCTATTTATGCAACAAAGCCTTTTCAAATAGACTCCCGTCTTGGGAAGATCGCACAACCTGGGCGACGCCTAACCGGGCAAGTGGAACAATGTAGGCCACTATGAACTAGAGTGTTCTAGTGGCCTGCTGCTTTGGAGCGCTTGTGAAGAGTGCAATAGCTGATGACAGGTGCGGGAGCAGGTAGGGGCACGGCTCAAAGCGCGCTTGGTTACCAAGCAAAGCGGGTTGGGAAGGTGGGATAGAGGAGAGGGTAGAAGCTCTGGGGATTTCTACCCTTGGTGAATGAGCAGCGTCAGCCTTTTAGGCAAACACACAGGCTATTTTTGCGGTATGTTTGTTTGGGCTAGCGCTGAATATCGCCCTTTTTGACGGGTAATCCGGCGGCCTGCCAGGCCGAGATGCCCCCGGCCAGGTTGTAGACCTCAAAACCCTTTTCGGCCAGAAATTCGGCGGCTTGCTGGCTGCGGCTGCCGCTTTCGCACTGGCAGATGATGGGCTTGTCTTTGGGCAGGCTTTCCCAGCGCTTGGCCAGCTCGGCCAGGGGGAGGCCCTGCGATCCGGGAATTTTGCCTAGTTTGCGCTCGAGGGGGGTACGCACGTCTATCATCATGGCTCCTTGTTTGAGCTTTTCCTGGGCTTCTTTGGGCGAGATGCGAGGCACCCTTGGCCCCAGCCCCAGCAGTTTTTTCAACCAGTCCCACATAGCCTCAGTTTAGGGGCCACAGGCCCTTGCGAAGTATATCCCCTGGGGGTATACTAGGCATACGGGCTGGGGTACGCATGGTCCCACGCCAAAGGAGAAACGATGTTTCTAGACGAGAAGATTCAAGCCCAGGTGCGCGAAATGCTGGCCCCCATCCAAACCCCAGTGGAGGTGGTGGTCTTTACCACTGCGGGCCTCGAGCTGCCCGGACAGGAGGTGGGCTTGCAGGACGAGACCCTGGGCCTGCTTAAGGAAGTGGTGGCCCTGAACCCCAACCTCAGCCTGGAACGGCGCTCGTTGCATTCCGACCCCGAGGCCCAGGCCCTGGGTTTGAGCTATGCGCCTACCATTTTGCTGCGGGAAAAAGGCTCCAGGCGCCACAACATTCGCTTTTTGGGGCTGCCTGCTGCCTACGAGTTCAGCACCCTGATCGAAACCCTCCTGATGCTGGGCACAGGCGAAACCAAGCTGGGCGAAAAGTCGCGGGCCGACCTGGAGAAAGTAGCCTCGCCGGTACGTATGCAGGCTTTTGTGACCCCCACCTGCCCCTACTGCCCGCAAGCGGTGCTGGCCACCTACCGGCTGGCCTACCATAACCCCCACATCATCGCCGAAGGGATAGAGGCTAGCGAGTTCCCCCTGCTCTCCAAGCGCTACAATATTTCAGGGGTGCCCGACACCATCATCAGCGGGGCAACCCAGCAGCGCATCCTGGGCGGGCAGCCCGACCGGGTTTTTGTGGAGGCGGCCATCAAGGCCAGCGCAGGGGTGATCACATGAAGACTCTAGCCAGCCTGGTGGTTTTTCTGCTGGCCCCGTTGGGGCTAGGCCAGGGTTTCAAAATCGTGACGGTGGACGACCTCAACCGGGCGTTGAGCGACCCCCTCACCTTTGTGATCGATGTGCGTACCCCAGAGGAGTACGCCCGGGGGCACGTTCCCGGCGCGGTGAACTGGCCGGTTCAGCAGATCGAGAGCTGGTGGAGCAAGGTTCCTAAAGATCGGGTGGTCTACATCAAGTGCAACACCCAGAATCGGAGTAGAGTTGCGGTGCAATACCTGATAGGCAAAGGCTACAGCGACCTTAACCTGGTGCACGGCGGAATCCAGGCCTGGATGTCCCGCGGTTATCCCGTTAACCGATAAAAGAGTGTCTGCCATGCCCACGGCCTCGGAGCCCACCCCAAACGCCCGCTTTGGCCCCAACGACAAAACCCGGATTATCCACCGGCTGCGCCGTCTGGAAGGGCAGGTGCGGGGCCTGCAAAAAATGCTGGAGGAAGACCGGGAGTGCCGGGAGATTCTGACCCTGTTGAGCGGGGTGAAGCGCGCGCTGGAATCGGTGGGGGAGGAGATACTCGAGGCCTACCTGGCCCGGTGCGGGGCCGCGCTCGAGCCCCCCACGCCCGCGCAGATGGTGGAGGTGGTGCGGCTTTTGCGGAAGTAAACCTACCCAATATGGCAGGAGGGGCCAGCAGCCCCTCCTTTTTTGCTCTTGGAGGTTCTAGAATGAAGCACCAAGGGATTCGTCGTCACACAGGGCTTGGTTTGCTGGGTGCTTATGCATTTTTTTCCTGGACAGACTAGAGCGATGGCGGCGCAGCCCCACTGGGTGCTCACGGCTGCTGCAGGGGGCATTTTGCTGGGCGTGGCTGAACCAGGGCTGCGCCTGGGGCTGCTGTTGGGTATGGGGCTGTTTGTGCTTTTGTGGCGCAGCCGGTACCGCGATGGCTTTTTGTGGTTCGCTGCTTTTCCGGGCCTTATGCACCTGCTCACCCCCCTGGCTTCCTGGGAAGCGGCCTGGCCCTACTGGTTCCAAACCACCTTTCTGCTGTGGGTTTTTGGGGTGATGGCGGGCAGGTTTCAGCGGCAGGAGCGCTGGGCTGTGGGGCCGGGGCTTTGCTTGCTGCTGCTGTACCCCTCGGGGCTGGTGCTGGCCTTGCTGCTGGGTTTGCATCTGGCCTGGGGGTTGGTGCGGGAGCTTTTGCTTGCCCAGAGCCTGGGGGGCAGGTTTTGCTGGAGCCCTACGGGGCTCGTGGTCTTGGGGCTAAGCGGCGCTGTTCTTCTCCTCGGGCTCGGGTTTGTGCAGCTAGACTGGCCGGGCTTTCCCGACCGTATCGAGCCAAGCCAGCCCCTCGAGGCCCCCGCGGCCCCTACCCTGCGAGAAGCCCCGGAGGCCTCCGCGCCGGCGGTGCGCTGGGTGCAACCTGCGGGCTCGCCCCTAAAGCCCTGGCTCCCCCTCCTGAACCGCGCCCTGGAGGGGTTGCAGCTGGCCATGCTGCTGATGGTGGCCCTAGTGCTGATGATGGCCTTTTGGGGCCACCGGGCCAGGGGTGGGATGTTCCGGGGCTCCTTTGTGCTGCCGGTGCTGGCGGTGGCCCTTACCTGGGTTTTGCTGCTGGGGGGCCTTAGGGGCAGCAGCCTGGGGGCTGGGTTTGCCTCGCCGGGCGGGCTCGAGCGCCCCACCGCCCCTGTGCTGGAATGGCAGGAACGCGCGGTGCCCCCTGGCTTCACCGAGACCGGCTATTTGCTGGCTTTCTTGATGGCCTTGGGGGGTTTCTTTTTGCTGCTGGGCCTGCTGTACGGGGTGTGGCGCTTGCGGCAAACCGAGGCGGGCGAGCTTCCTACCCCACCCCTCCCAGGTCAGTCGCGAACACCCCGCATGGCCCCAACCGACCCCATCCGCCAGGCCTACTGGACTTTCGAGCAGCGCATGCGCCAACTGGGTCTGCCTAGGTCCCCTTCGGTGAGCCCAGCCCGCTACGTGGAGGAGGTTTCGGCCCGCCAGCCTGAAGCAAAGCCCAGGCTGTTGCGGCTGCTCGAGCTCTACCAGCAGGTGCGCTATGGGGGTAGGCGGCTGCCCCAACACGCCCTGGAGGCCCGAGAACTGGCCGAGGAGATACCCCGGAGGTTTCCACCCCCATGATTGCGACCTGGTATCAGCGCTTGGAACAACAAATAGAACAGGTCATCGTTGGCAAAACCGAGGTGATCCGGCAGGCCCTGGCCGCCCTGCTCGCGGGTGGACACCTGCTCTTGGAGGATGTGCCGGGCACGGGCAAAACCACCCTGGCACGGGTGCTGGCCCGCAGCCTGGGCCTGCCGTACCGCCGGGTGCAGATGACCCCTGACCTGCTGCCCAGCGACCTGACCGGGGTTTATATCTACCACAACGGCGAGTTTCGCTTTCGTCCGGGGCCTATCTTTACCGGGGTGCTGCTGGCCGACGAGCTGAACCGCGCCACGCCCAAGACCCAGTCGGCCCTGCTCGAGGCCATGCAGGAGGGCCAGGTTACCCTGGAGGGCGAGACCCACCCCCTGCCCCGGCCCTTCTGGGTGATCGCCACGCAAAACCCCATCGAACAGGAGGGCACCTACCGCCTGCCCGAGGCCCAGCTCGACCGCTTTATATGTCGGCTGCGCCTGCAATATCCCGAACCCCAAGCCGAGCGGGAGATTTTGCGCCGCCTGAGGGAGGCCAGCCCGGAAGAGGCCCTGCAACCCCTTAGCAGCGCAGAGGAGATTGTGGCGCTACAGCAGCAGGTTCGTCGGGTACACCTCGAGCCCGACCTCGAGGACTACCTGCTGGCCATCGTCCAGGCCACCCGGCAAGCACCCCAGGTCTTGCTGGGGGCCAGCCCCAGGGCCGCCCTGGCTTTGCAGCGCTTCGCCCAGGCCAAAGCCGCCCTGGCCGGGCGCGATTTTGTCTTGCCGGACGATATTCAAAGCGCGGTCGTGCCGGTGCTGGCCCACCGTCTGCTGCTGCACTACGAGGCCCGGCTCGAGGGGGCCAAAGCCGAGCAGGTCTTGGAGGAGATCAAGCAGCACATTCCGGTTCCGGTGGAGGTTTGAGCGAACCCATGTGGCTTTGGTTGCTGCCGCTGCTCCTTGCGGCTTTGCTGGTGCTGGGGCCGCGCTGGGCGCGGGCGCGCTGCGCTGTTGTGGCCTCTAAACCTTTCCTGTTTTCGGGCCAGAGGGCCGAAGCCCATCTTCGGCTTCAACTCCAGAGCTGGGTTCCTCTGTACGTCCGGGTGGAAGGGGAGGGATCGGCCCCGCTGGGGGTGCGGCCCTGGGGCGGGCGGGCCCTGGTGTGGGGAAAATGGCGTCTAGAACAAGCCATCGCACTGCTGGCCCGGCGCCGGGGGGAGCATGCCCTGCCGGCGGTGCGGCTCTTTGTGCGCGATGTGCTGGGGGTGCTGGAGCGAGAGGTAGAACTCCGCTTGGAGCGCGGCGCGGTGGTGGTATACCCGGCCATACTCCCGGTTTTGCTGCCCAACCTCCGGCGCACCTTGCTGGCCGATGGACACCCGGCGGTGGGGGGATGGAGGACGCCACCCGGTTTGTGGGCGTGCGGGCCTACGTCCCGGGCGACCCCCTTCGTCACCTGCACTGGAAGGCCACCGCGCGGCAGGGCCAGCCGATGATGCGGGAGTTTGAGCGGGTCAAGAGCAGTGCGGTCTGGTTGCACCTGGACCTGCAGGGGGTGGGCAGGATGGGTGCAGTCTACCTCGAGCACGCCACCAGCCTGGCGGCCAGTCTGCTGCGGGCGGCCTGCGAAGATGGGCTGGCGGTGGGGCTATCGCTGGGAGACCGCACCCTGCCGGTGGGGTTTGGCCCTGTGCACGAGCAGCGGCTGCTGGCCGAGCTGGGCCGCGCCCAGCCCCAGCCAGACCCCAGGCCGGTCCCCCTGCCCGACCCCGGCACCAACCTGATTCTGCTGACCATGCTGGCCTCCGGGAAGGTGCTGGAGGGTGCGCTACGCGCCCGCGCCCGCTCGGCCCAGGTGCACCTGGTGGCTTTGCCGGAGGGGTTCTTCCTCTGGCCGGGAGAGCGGGGACGCAGGGTGTTTGGCTTGAGCGACGGGGTGCAGCGGCTCTTAGAGAAGCGGGCCTATCTGGTGGCAGAGGGCGTGCAGGTGCATATTCTGCGCGGTAACCAGAGCGTTTTGAAGCTGGGAAGCTGACTTTACAGCTCGAGCAAATCCGCCAGGAGGTGGTCGGAGGGAGGAACGGGGTGCGACCTGCCGGGGCAGTTCCAACTCGAGTTGGTGCGATATATTCGGGCTATGTTTAAGGTGGTGCTGTATCAACCCGAAATACCCCAGAACGCCGGTAATATCGCCCGCACTTGCGCGGCTACCGGGGCCGAACTGCACCTGGTTCGTCCGCTGGGCTTTCAGTGGGGCAGCCCCAAACTCAAGCGGGCCGGGCTGGACTACTGGTCCGAGGTGGATTACGTCCTGCACGACTCCTGGCAGGCTTTTCTGGAAACCCTGCCCCAGGGTAGCCGGGTCTGGGCCTTTAGCAGCAAGGTACCGCAGCTGTACACCGAGGTGCAGTACCGCGCGAACGATTACCTGCTTTTTGGCCCGGAGAGCCGGGGCTTGCCGCCAGAGGTGCTGGAACGTTTTCCTGGGGTAACCATCCCCATGCCCGGTAGGGGCGGACGCTCGCTCAACCTGGCGGTGGCGGTGGGTGTGGGGTTGTACGAGGCGCTGCGGCAGGTGGGGTGGGGGGCTGGCTAAATAGCCAGGCGGGTCAGGGCTGCCCTCAACGCTTCGATGGCCTTTAAGAACTCCGGGATTTCCAGGTGCTCGTTGGGGGTATGGTCGAGGGTGGAGTCGCCCGGCCCGTAGGCCACCATGGGCACTTTCCAGTGGGGGGCCACCACGTTCATGTCGGAGGTGCCGGTTTTGTATTTGAACACCGGCTCGCCACCGGCCTGCCGGATGCCGATCCGCAGGGCGCGGGTGAGGGGGGTGTCCTTGGGGCCTACGTAGGGCACCTCGCGCCCGGAGAAGTCGAGGTCGAGGATGGGTGGGGCATAGGCCGAAAGGTGTCGGATGGCCTCTTCGACCGAAAGGCGGGGGGGCAGACGCAGGTCGAACTTCATCTCGGCAAGCTGGCGGTTGTCGGGGTGTTCGATGCGAAAGTCGCGCAGGTTGTACTGCACCTGGTTAAAAGGCCCCTGGCCGCTGTTCATGGCCTCGGCCCAGGCCTTTATGCTCACGAAATAGCTGATGAGCTCTTCGGCGGCGTTGGGCTCATGGTGGGCCGAGTGGAAGTTTTCCTTCTCGCGCCGCACCCGCACCAGCAGGCGGCCCTTGTAACCCAGGGTGATGCCCTGCCAGCTCGAGGGCTCGCCAATCACCACATAATGGGGCTTGAGCTTATCCACCACATAACGCGCCCCTTTGGAGCTGGGCACCTCTTCTTCGGTAGCGCCGACCACATGGATGGTTAGCTTTCGCAAGGCCTCGGATGAAAGCCCGGCGGCGGCTAGAATAAAGGTCACGAAAGGCCCTTTGGCATCCACCGAGCCGCGGCCATATAGCTTTTGGCCCTCGAGCCGCACCGGAACCTCGCCAGGTACGGTGTCAATGTGGCCCAGGAGCACCACCTGAAGCGGCCCCGTGCCAATCTGACCCCGAGCGTTGTCGGCCTCGTCAACCCAGGCCTTGTGATAGCCCAGTTTTTTCATGCCTTCGACTAGGTACTCGGCCACTGCGCGTTCGTGTCCCGAAACCGAGGGAATCTCGAGGGCCCCTTTCAAAAACTCAACGGGGTCTAATTGGCTACCGTTCATATGTCTTTTGGAGCGACGCTAGCGCGCTCCCAGTTAGGATAGCATTTGTGTGGTTTGCGCTCGACCAGCGGGCTGTGGGCCAAAACTGTTTTGTCTCCCCTTGACTTTTAGCAAAATTCCTTAGAATGAAAGCCGGTTCGGTGGCTTTGCTCAAGGCCCCCAACGGAGGAAACCATGCCCCATGTGATCGCTGAACCCTGCATCGGCACAAAAGACAAGTCCTGTGTCGAAGTCTGCCCGGTAGAATGCATCTACGATGGTGGAGATCAGTTTTATATCCACCCCGACGAGTGCATTGACTGCGGGGCTTGTGTGCCAGCCTGCCCGGTTTCGGCTATTTACCCTGAGGAAGACGTGCCTGAGCAGTGGCACGACTACATTGCCAAAAACCGCAAGCTGGCGGGCCTCGAGTAAGCTCCCAAGCTCTCTCAAAGGCCGCAATCAAACGGCCTTTTTCAGCTCCGCCGCAGCCCGCCGCCTATCGCGCTGGATTCGCCAATACAGGTAATACACTGCCACCACCCGCAACGCCATTGAGATCAGGATAGGCAGATGGTAGGGGCTGGGAAATAGCTTAAGTTGCTGATGCAGGCTGCCCAGGGCCCCTCCCAGCAGCGAGCCCAGAACCCCGCCCACCGCAAAGGCCATCCAGTACCAGGCCAGGTAGAGGTTGCGCTTTTCTGGCGAGGCGCTTTGCAGGGCCACGTTGGTCAGGGCGGTGCCGATGCCACCCCAGGCCAGCGCATCGCAAACCGCCGAGACCCAGATGGTTTGTAGCTGCCCTGGCCCTCCAGCCAGCCACAGTGGGGGTAGCACCAGGGCCGCTACGCTGCTGCTAAAGAGCAGCACCTGCCAGTGTCCAATGCGGTCGGCCAGGCGGCCCCACAACGGGCTGAGCACCAGCCCACAGGTTGCGGCGATCACCGTCCAGAGGCCCACCTGGGTGAAGGTCATGCGGGCGTGCTCGAGGAACAACGGGAACACAAACGGCCCGCCCACGCTCACCGCACCCAAAAAAAGCACCACAAAGCCCAAAAACCCCCGGAAGCGCCGGTCGGATAGAGGTTGAACGAACTCTGCAAGGCGAGGGGGCGTGCTCACCGAGGGGGGTTCGAATTGCCGCCGCAGGATAAAAGTGGCGCTCACACCCGCCACCACAGCGATGCCCAGCACCAATAGAAAACCCCAAGGTTTGCCGACCAGGTCAATCAAGCTACCGGCAGCCAGGTTGCCCAGGGTGCCCACCAAACCCAGCACCCCGTTGCGCAAGCCGAAGTACCGGCCTCGGTATTCCTCTGCTACTAAGTCCGCCATCCAACTCGTCCAGAGCACGCTGACCGGGGCCAGGATGAGCTGCGAAAGTGCGGCGATCAGCAAGAGGCCGGGGATGCGCCAGGGTTCGGGCATCAGGGGAACGAACAAAGCCAGGACCAGCAGGCCCCGCCCGAAGACCGAAAGGTTTGCGCTCAGATCCTTCCGGCTGCCGCAAAAAAACAAGGCCAGCGGCGCGGCCATCTGCCCGACCATGGGCAGCACACCCAGAATGGCCAGGGCCACCGGGGGCGCACCCAGCCACAGCGCATAGCCGATCATGACCATGCCGGTGCTCCAGTTGATAAACAAGATGGCCAGCACACCTTCCCATATGGCCAACATTTGTGAGCGGCGGGGCTCGCCGGGGGGCAGTGTCACGAGAGCCCATTATTGACCGGCGGGTCAGGTTTGCAAAGGGCGGCTCTGTAACAGCCCGTTCTGGTGGGGGCTTCCGCGCATAGGGCGCAAACACGCGTGAGAGGTGCTCTCAGCGTGTTATAACCGTCCTGCCGCAGACTTCTTCACTGGGAAGGCAAAAGGCTTTCCGGCCGAAGGAGGAAGGTATGGTAAAAGCCACGAAAACCCTCTTGGTGCTCGCGAGCCTAGTCCTAGCAGGAGCGTTTGCCCAGCAAGCCCCCGCGCCCATGCGGCACATAGCACCCAGGGGCCTGATTATTAACCTCTACTACAGCGCGGCCCAGTTCCTGGGCGTGACCCCCGCCGAGCTGGTGGTTCTGAGCGGGGGCAACAAAACCCTGGCCCAGTTGGCCACCGAGCTTGGCAAAGCCCCAGCAGACCTCGAGGCCGCTCTGGCGACAGCGCGCAACCAGGCCATCGATCGGGCGGTTCAGGCCGGGCGTCTTACCGCGGAGCAGGCCAACGCGCTCAAAGCCAGCAGTCCGGCGGTGGCTAAGGCCTTCCTGAACCAGCCCGTGCAACTGCGTCTGGGCGACGGCTGGGGACCCCGGGGGTGGTGGCGCTAGACCCTTAGGGAAGGTGGATTGCGGCGTGTGGTTGAACCACCAACCACGCGCCTTTTTTGCATCGCCTCGGAAAACCATATCTTCACTAACCCATTTACCACGATCCATGCCCAGAATGTAGATCGAGCAGGAGGCCGGTATGGACAACGACGATAAGCCGATTGGAACCGTTTTGAACCGCCGCGAGGTGCTGGCTGCGCTGGGGCTGGCGGGGGTGGGTGGGCTCTTGGGACCGAAGGCCAGTGCGCAGAACACGCTGCCCTCCTGCATTGTGCGCCCGGCCCTGACCGAGGGGCCGTTCTTCGTGGATACCCAGCTCAACCGCTCCGACATCCGCTCCGACCCGGTCACGGGTGTGGTGAAGCCGGGGGTTCCCCTGGTGTTGCGCTTTGTGGTCTCTAGGGTCTCGAGCAGCGGATGCACTTTGTTGCCGGGGGC
>Ga0308412_1002396_pt1 | contig 10105 bp, 11 predicted proteins | sample HotsprottomLayer_FD_202357 | JGI IMG/M metagenome (GOLD analysis project Ga0308412, IMG submission 202357) | Hot spring phototrophic mat microbial communities from Octopus Spring, Yellowstone National Park, Wyoming, United States -... | ecosystem: Environmental > Aquatic > Thermal springs > Hot...
GCAGGTCGCGGGATGCACTTCGACTCCATTGTCATTGTAGGCGCCACATCGGCAATCGCTCAAGCAACAGCGCGACACTTAATCGAGCATTGTTCGTGCTTTGTTCTTGCAGCCAGAGATTACGAGCGGCTCGAGCTTGTCGCTACTGATCTCCGAAACCGTGGTGCACAGCGAGTACACACACTCCTGTTCGATGCAGAGCACCGATGGGGTTACGATTTTGTTGAACGGATCTCGACACTCACAGGTGGCGCATTTCCCGACGCAGCACTCATAGCTCATGGGATTTTACCCCAAACAACGGAAGCATTCCTCGATCGAGAAGTAGCGCAACAGGTGATCCAGATCAACACATGTTCTGTGATTGCTCTCTGCGCGGATATCTGCCGTCACTTCGAGGAACGAGGACGTGGGATACTTGCTATCATCAGCTCCGTTGCTGCGGACCGTGGCCGCATGAACAATTTCCTCTACTCTGCCTCCAAAGCAGCGCTCGATACCTACCTCGATGGTCTTCGCATACGATGGCGCTCACGGTCACATGAGCTCCGCGTCGTGACGATCAAGCCTGGTTACGTCCGTACACCGATGACAGCTCACTTACAACGGATGATTGGCGCTGCATCGCCAGATCGGGTTGGGCGTGCCATCGCTCAACTCCTGTTGAGAGGCTCTCGTGGCAAACGGTACATTCCGTGGTGGTGGCGTCCGCTGATGGCGGTTGTCCGTTCATTACCTGAACGAGCAATGCTGTTCATCAGGCAGTAGCGCTTTCATCGCAGATAATTGGGATATACTGCGGGCTTTCCTCCCTATTATCGCGTCCCCTTACTACGGACGTTACCCAACTAATCGAGTGCTTGTGATGCATTGCACAATGCGACGACGATAATACCGACGACGACCATGCCTCGAGCGGCACGGAACGGTGGTGTTGTCGCGGGTGCAATCGAATAACGAGCCTCCTCGTTCATAGCAAGCACCAATTTTCCAGAAAACGACATCGAACAACGCTTCTTCCGTGCCTGGAGAAAGCGTTTTTTTTGTTGAATAAACCATCGTAGTTGATTGGAGCCAACCGTCCCCGAACCAACACTTGACATTGATACCATCACTGTTCTGGTAGCAACAAGCGATCATGAATGCTATGCCTCTACGATATCGAAGCTCATCGAAGAGTCTGCTCTGCAGCGTGGTACAGGGATCGCACGCCGTGCTCCAGAGTACATCCGCCAAAAAATGCAGGAGGGCAAAGCGATCATCGCACTCGATTACGCGTCCAGAGAGAGAACCCCACCGTTTGTCGGCTTTTGCTACATTGAGACGTGGGAGCACGGGCGCTACGTTGCGAACTCTGGATTGATCGTTGCCCCATCGTACCGCCGCCATGGCATTGCGCGTCGCATTAAGTACACAGCGTTTGCGCTGTCGCGCCAGCACTATCCAGATGCGAAAATTTTCAGCATCACCACAAGCGCCGCTGTACTCAAGCTCAATAGTGAACTCGGGTTTCGTCCTATTCACTTCAGCGATCTCACCAGGGATGAGGAATTTTGGCGTGGCTGTTCCTCCTGTCGCAACTACGACATTCTCCAGCGTACAGGTCGCTCGATGTGTCTTTGCACAGGATTGCTCTACGGCCCAGCTGAGTATATCGAGCATGCTCTCCTAATCGTTTCACCCTCCGGGAATTTATGATGAACGACGTCGTCCTTGCATTCAGTGGTGGTTTGGATACGACGTATTGCCTCCTCTACCTTCGCGCTGAGTGTGGCTACCGGGTGCACACAGTCACTGTTGACATTGGTGGCTTCACGTCCGACGAGAAAGCAGCCATCGAACGTCGTGCATACGAGCTTGGCGCTACAACACACACCACACTCAACTGCTCGCGCGTGCTCTACGACCAATGCATCCGATACTTGGTGTTCGGCAATGTACTTCGATATGGCACCTATCCCCTTTCAGTCGGTGCAGAGCGTGCCATTCAGGCTCGTGTGATTGTTGATGTTGCTCGTCAACGTGGTACACGAGCACTCGCAAATGGTAGCACCGGGGCAGGGAACGATCAGGTTCGCTTCGATGCAGCTTGGAGTATCCTCGCACCTGAGATGGCCATCATCATACCCATCCGCGATGGCAACATCATACGCGAGCAGGCGCTTGCGTATCTCCATGCTCACGGAGTTTCGCTCGAGCACAACCGTCCACCATACTCTGTCAACCGTGGCATTTGGGTACGACGATTGGCGGACGTGAAACGCTCACTTCCCACGAACGGCTGCCGGACGATGCCTTTCCAACACCAATCACCGAAGATGGTAGCAAGCGGCTGACAATCCATTTCATCCGCGGGGAGCTTGTCGGTCTAGACGGAATACTGTTCTAACATCCACTTGGCGCCATCACTTCGCTCGAACAGATTGCCACGTCGTGGGGCGTCGGACGTGGTATTCATACGGGCGATACGATTATCGGTACAAAAGGACGGGTTGGATTCCAGGCTGCTGCTGCCATTGTCACAATCGCAGCGCACCACGCCCTCGAAAAGCACACACTCACGAAATGGCAGCTCTCCCTGAAGGAGCATCTTGCGCTGTGGTACGGACAACTTCTCCATGAAGGAATGTTCGAAGAGCCTGCACTTAGAGCGATCGAAACATTCTTCGAATGCACGCAACGGACTGTTACCGGCGATGTCCTCATTGAGTTAGCTCCGAAGCGATTCGATATTGAAGGGGTGATCTCTCCACACGATCTGATGAACGCGCAGTTTGGTCGCTATGGCGAAGAGGCTACAGACTGGAACGCGCAAGACGTGCGTGGTTTTGCCCGCATCGCAGCGCAACAGCTTCGCATCTTCCGCGCAATTAATGGGGATGTCGTATGAGGCAAGTTGGTATCATCGGCGCAAGTGGATATGCCGGGACCGAGCTTGTACGACTGCTTGCGTTCCATCCGCAAGTTGAGCTTGCCTACCTTGTCAGCCGTTCCCATGCCGGACTGCCGATGAGTGCTCTTGCGCGGGACTTAGAGGGAATCGTTGATGTGCAGCTTCGTCTCCGGAACCAACCCACGATGTGAATGTTGTGTTCTTAGCAGTGCCTCATGGGGCAGGGCGCACAACCATTGCAGAGCACCCCATGCTTAGCCGGAGCATCATCGTGGACCTCAGCAGCGACCTCCGCTCTGACGACGCGTTCGTCTATGGCTTGCCTGAACTCAATCGTAACCGCATTGGATCGTCGAGTCGAATTGCAAATCCCGGCTGCTTCGCGATAGCGCTAGCACTATCGCTGCTCCCACTTCGCCACAGCGATAGTCTGCCCCACACCATCAATGCGGTAGGCATCACTGGCTCAACGGGGGCAGGTGCTGGTCTTAACCCAAGCGTGCACTTTTCCTGGCGTTTTGCGAACGTCGAACCGTACAGCATTCTGGCTCATCGTCACGCTGAGGAGGTACGCACCGCTCTTGGTCTCGATGTGCCTGTGCACTTTATACCGCAGCGCGGTCCCTTTACGCGTGGGATAGTGACAACAACGTTCATTGAATCGCCCCTTGCCACCGATTCGCTCAATGGGCTCTATCGCGAGTACTACGCTCGAGAACCACTAATCCACATTACCGATGAACCACCTGACCTCAAACGCGTGGTTGGGACTGCACGCGCTTTCCTTCACTGCAAGACTCGGAATGGAACCGCTGTCATCATCTGCACCTTGGACAACATGCTCAAAGGTGCTGCATCACAAGCAATTCAGAACATGAATCTCGCACTTGGACTCGAAGAAACTCTTGGGCTCCCATTGCGGAGCATTGGTTGGTAACTACGGAAGGTACTGCAATGCGCCACTTCACACGTCTTGCTGACGTCACCAATCTTGGTATCCTCATCGAGCGGGCATTCGAGTGTAAACGTACGCCACACGCGTGGAGAACGATGGGGATAGGACGAACGCTCGGCATGCTGTTTTTCAATCCAAGTCTCCGAACACGCGTGAGCACACACCGCTCCGCGACGCTCTTAGGAATGGACGTGATTAGCATGACTGTTGGTAGCGAGACCTGGCAACTCGAAACGCGCGATGGCGTCGTGATGGATGGAGCAGCCGCTGAACACATCCGTGAAGCAGCAGCAGTCCTTGGTCGCTACGTGGACGTGCTCGGCATCCGAACGTTCGCACAACTTCAGAACCGAGAGGAAGACTATGCCGAGACTATTCTCAAACGGTTCTGTACCGATGCAGGCATCCCCATTGTCAGCCTTGAATCTGCGACGCGCCACCCACTCCAATCACTGGCAGATGTGATGACCATTGAGCAGTTCAAGCGTCATCGGCGCCCGCGTGTCGTACTCACGTGGGCACCGCATCCTAAAGCACTACCCCAGGCAGTTGCCAATTCGTTCGCAGAATGGGCATTAGCAATGGAGTATGACCTTGTTATTGCCCATCCACCTGGCTACGAGCTCGACGAACAATTCACACACGGCGCGACAATCACCTACAATCAAGATGAAGCGCTCGAAGGTGCTGAGTTCGTCTATGCCAAAAACTGGTCAAGTTACCGCCATTATGGGAACGTACTCACGCGTGACCGGCAATAGCAAGTCACCGCCGAAAAAATGGAGCATACCAACAATGGCTATTTCCTGCACTGCCTTTCCATCCGGCGTAACATGATCGCCAGCGACCAGGTACTCGACTCGCCGCGCTCCCTTATCATCGAACAGGCAGCCAATCGGGTCCCTGCAACGCAGGCTGTCCTCCGAACAATTCTGGAGACGCTATGAAGCTGCACATCCTCAAGCTCGGTGGTGAACTTCTAGCCGATGATGGTGGCAGGGATACGCACTCTACTCTTGCTCAACGCGTAGCACAAATCCCGCAACCGCTTCTAATCGTGCACGGTGGTGGCAAACAGACGACTGCGCTTGCCGAGCGGCTCGGGATCACAGCACACTTCCACAAAGGTCGCCGTCTGACTGATGCAGCGATGCTCGAGGTGATTGTGATGACCACAGCGGGGCTCCTCAACAAACGCCTTGTCGCGTCACTCCAAGCAGAGGGTGTCCGTGCGGTCGGTCTGGCGGCTTCCGATGGGAACATTATTCGTGTCCGCCAGCGACGTAGTACGGTGGACTTTGGCTTCGTTGGCGATCCAGTCAGTGTGGATACAAGTGTACTTGATGTGCTCCTCGGCGCAGGATTTGTGCCGGTCATCGCACCCATCAGACACAATGGCGCAGGTCAACTGTTCAATACAAATGCCGACACGGTCGCAGCAACTCTTGCGCAAGGATATATCGCTGCAGGCTGGGATGTACGACTATGGTTTTGCACTCCACGTGGAGGTGTTATTGGCGCCGAGGATTCGATCATTCCATCGCTCGACCGCCAGACTCTCCGCGAGCTCGTCGCTGGAGGCATCGTCCGTGACGGTATGCTCCCGAAACTTGAGGCAGCATTTGCCGTAGCTGATTGTGGCGCACAAGAAAAGTTGCGATCATCACCGCTGACCATCTGCCAGATGCTCGTGGCACACGAATTCTCTCTTCACTCAAGCATCAATGATAACCGCTGCTATCGACCTTCTCTCGAAGCTCATTGCAACACCTTCTCCAAGCGGTGATGAACACGCCGCTGCTGCGATCATCGAGCAGTTCCTTGCCTCGAATGGGATCAAACCAGAGCGAACTGGCAATAACGTTTGGGCATGCTCAGCGCAGTTTGATGACACGAAACCAACGATCCTCCTCAACTCGCACCTCGACACCGTCCGACCCTGTGCAGGGTGGACGCGCGACCCTTTCGTGCCGACGCTCGAGAATGGAAAGCTCTATGGTTTGGGCAGTAACGATGCAGGAGCAAGCGTGGTTGCACTCGCTTTCGTCTTCACTGTGAATGCTTGGCGCAGTCTCTGCCGTTCAATCTCGTCTATGCTGCCACCGCAGAGGAGGAAATCAGTGGCTCAGGTGGAATTGTCTCGATCCTCCAACGCCTCCCACAAGTGGATGCAGCTATTGTTGGCGAACCCACATCACTCCAGATGGCAATCGCAGAACGCGGGTTGATGGTCCTCCGATGCGTTGCTGAAGGTGTCGCTGGCCATGCCGCGCACGGCAGTGGCATCAATGCGATTGACATTGCGCTCGACGACATCGCGTGGCTCCACTCACAGCCGTTCGAGCGGGTTAGCGATCTGCTCGGTACTGTGCGAGCAACTGTCACGGTGATCGAAGCCGGATCGCAGCACAATGTCATTCCCGATCGGTGCACGTTTACCGTTGATCTCCGCACCACGGATGCATACACCCACGAGGAGTTGCTGCAGTACCTCCAGATGAATCTCGGTTCTCGTATTGAGCGGGTTTCGATGCGGCTCCGACCGTCCCGCATCCCTGCTGATCACGCATTCGTGCGGACTGCTGAACGTCTTGGCATTCGATGCTATGGTTCGCCGACGCTCTCCGATCAAGCATTACTCCCGATGCCGAGTGTCAAGATGGGCCCGGGCGATTCGAAGCGATCCCATACGGCTGATGAATTTGTCACGATAGACGAACTGGAGGCAGGAATTGCGCTCTATCGGCGGTTCCTCGATGCGATAGCACAGCACGTGTCTCACCATCCATTGGAAGAGCGATGAAACTCTGGCAGAAAGGCAATACCACCGTGGATGAACTGGTAGAGAGGTTCACTATTGGACATGATCGAGAGCTCGATCGAGCGCTTGCCCGATACGATGTCATTGCTTCGATTGCTCATGCTCGCATGCTTGGTCACACTGGGATTATACCCGCTGACGAAGCCGAGCAACTCGTCCAGGTGCTCGAAGATATTGCATGTTCGATTGAGCAGGGCCAATTCAACATCGAAGATGGCATCGAGGACGTCCATTCCCAGTTAGAGTTGGAGCTGGTGCGAAGGCTGGGACCACTCGGCGAAAGAATTCACACCGCTCGCTCACGTAACGATCAGGTCCTCATCGCGATGATCCTCTATGCACGAGACCGCCTGCGGAACACTGCTCGTGCGATTGGAGAGCTCATCGATCGCATGCTTACGTGGGCGACGGACCATCGCCAAGCGTTGATCCCTGGCCTGACTCACTTACAAGCAGCGATGCCATCCTCTCTCGGGTTATGGATGAGCAGCTTCGCTGAAGCATTGACCGACGATATGCTGCTGACCGCAGTCGCGATGGAGCTTGCAAGCAAAAATCCGCTCGGCACAGCTGCAGGTTACGGCAGCAGCTTCCCGATTGACCGTGTCTATACGACCGAGCAGTTGGGTCTTCGAACAATGGTTTTCAGTCCACCGGCAGCACAGTTGCTGCGCGGGAAAGTAGAGCACACGTGTGCTCTCGCACTTGCTGCCTATGCGACAACACTTGGGCGTTGGGCGAACGACGTTGTGCTGTTTCTCTCACCAGGATTTCGTTTCTTGCGCTTGCCACCAGAGCTAACAACAGGCTCGAGCATCATGCCGCATAAACAGAATCCAGATGTGTTCGAACTCTTACGGGGACGCTTTGCTGCACTCGCGACATTGCCATCCCAGATCCATGCCATCATCGGTCACTTGCCATCAGGTTACCATCGTGACTATCAGCTTCTCAAAGAAATGCTTTTGCCGGCATGGGAGGAGTTCGACGACTGCCTCGAAGTGGTAACGTACATCCTGCCCAAAATTGAGCACGTCGCTGGCGTCATAGAGCGCCCAGAACATCACTCCATCTGGAGCGTGGAAGCGATATACCAGAGGATGCAGAAGACCGGGGAGAGCTTTCGCGCTGCATACCGTGCTGTTGGAGAATCACTTTCTGATACGGTTGCCCAACTGAGGGCAGCTGCCTTGAATGCAACTCAATCAATCGCCGAATTCGATGCCGAAGGAATTCGTTCCGCCAAAGGAGCAATGCTCGCTCGCATCCTCGCGTGAGGATACGCGATATTGGTAAAAGTGACGTTGTGTGACTCTATCCCGAAATGACGTTCTCTTTCGTCTTTGCACCATTTGGAAGCGGTACGATTCATCAATGGCGATGCGAGCAAAACACATTACGATTTTTGGTCGTGACATCATCGATCACGCAGCCATTGAGCAGCTTGAGCGCTGTGTGGGAGAGGACGACATTGGCGTGCTCAATGCCGATGCGCACCACGGTTATCGCCATCCAATAGGTGGCGCTGTAGCATACCGCGATAAGATATCCCTCTCTGGAGTCGGATTCGATATCGCCTGTGGAAACAAAGCAGTTCGCACGAACGTTCTCGCACGAGACCTTGATATTCCCCGTGTGATGGATGAAATCGTTCGCCGCATCTCGTTCGGCGTTGGTCGGAAAAGCAAAGAACCCGTTGACCATCCCGTGCTCGAACGGATTGCACATGCGGAATTCAAGCCACAACGGAAGCTCTACACCCTTGCCGCTGAGCAGCTCGGTACTGTCGGTGGTGGCAACCATTACGTTGACCTTTACCGCGATGACCAAGGTTGGCTGTGGGTCGCAGTACACTTCGGCTCGCGCGGCTTCGGACATCGAACAACGATGGGATTCATCGCTCTGGCACATGGTCATTCGTTCGAGGACCACGTCCCCGAAGGCTCGATGGATGCACCACCCATTCTTTTCGACGCATCATCAGAACTTGCGCACGATTACCTTTCTGCGATTGAACTTGCTGGCGAGTATGCCTACGCCGGCAGAGACGTTGTCGTCGAGACTGTGCTGCGGATTCTTGGAGCGCAGGCGACATACACTGTTCACAACCACCACAACTTCCTATGGCGAGAGCGGCATTTCGGTACAGAATGGTGGGTTGTACGGAAGGGTTGTACGCCAGCTTTTCCGAATCAACCATCGTTTATCGGTTCTACGATGGGCGACATCGCCGTCATCGTCGAAGGCATCGAATCTGAGCGTTCCCGTCAGGCACTGTACACAACAGTGCACGGTGCAGGTCGCACAATGAGCCGCACAAAGGCAGCAGGGAAGCGCCGGTGGCGAAAGGGTCGGTGGGTTCAGATCACACCGGGAGTGGTCAACTTCGAGAACGTGAAGGCACAACTCCGTACACTCGGCATTGAACTTCGTGGTGGCGGGCCCGATGAAGCACCCCAGTGTTACAAGCCTCTACGGGAAGTACTCGCTCGACACGAGGGGACAATTCGCATTCTCTGGACGCTCTATCCGTTAGGCGTCGCAATGGCAGGTGAGCACGATTTTGATCCATACAAGGATTAGCTCATACCGTGCTGGGCAGCTTCATCCGCAATACGGAGGCAGTAGTCACGGTAGGAGCAGTTCGGTAACCGCTCGAGATACTTCAGCAGCGCCTCCCGTGTGATGAAGCCTTCGGAGAGCGCGATTTCTTCTAAGCATGCGATCTTCAGCCCTTGCCGCTTTTCGATGGCGTGGATGAACTGGCTTGCTTCGAGCAGCGCCTCTGGTGTACCGGTATCGAGCCACGCTACACCGCGTCCGATAAGCTCAGCACGCAGGCGATTCTGCTCCAAATACAGTCGCTGAACATCGGTGATTTCCAGCTCTCCCCGCGCACTCGGACGAAGCGTCCGTGCAAACTCGACAACATCCGGTGAGAATACGTACAGACCTGGAATAGCATAGGAAGAACGTGGGCTCCGAGGCTTCTCTTCGATGCTGAGCACTCGACCATCTGGACCAAACTCGACGACTCCGTATCGCTCTGGATCATGGACGCGATAGGCAAAAATCGTTGCACCCTCGTTCGATATGAGCGCACGGCGCAGAAAATCTAACTTGCCATAGAATAAGTTGTCGCCTAAGATCAGGCAAACCTGATCCTGTCCAATGAAGTCCGCACCAATGGTGAACGCTTCGGCAATGCCACGGGGCTGAGGCTGCACGGCGTACTCAAGCTGAATCCCCCACTGACTCCCATCACCTAAGAGGCGCTCCAATGCTGGGACATCGTGTGGCGTTGAGATGATGAGCACCGAACGAATCCCTGCGAGCATGAGCGTCGCCAGTGGGTAGTAGATCATCGGCTTGTCATAGACTGGCTGCAGTTGTTTGCTGAGAACGGCGGTCATCGGGTAGAGTCGTGTGCCCCAAA
>Ga0308412_1002411_pt1 | contig 10070 bp, 8 predicted proteins | sample HotsprottomLayer_FD_202357 | JGI IMG/M metagenome (GOLD analysis project Ga0308412, IMG submission 202357) | Hot spring phototrophic mat microbial communities from Octopus Spring, Yellowstone National Park, Wyoming, United States -... | ecosystem: Environmental > Aquatic > Thermal springs > Hot...
AATCCTAATCTGTCGTCATAGTTCAGAGGGCCAACCTATTAAGTTGACCCTCTCAGTCACATTACCCTTCCCACTGTTCGAGCCGCTTTTTCACCGTAGAGAGGAACTGGTCGGCGGTAGCGCCATCGGCAATCCGGTGATCAAAAGTGAACGAGAGATAACAGAGCGGGCGAATTGCAATGGCATCAAGACCGTTTTGGGTGATCACAACCGGACGCTTGACAACCGCCCCAATACCGAGAATGCCAGCCTGTGGTTGATTGATAATCGGTGTTGCAAAGAGGCTCCCGGTGACGCCGTGATTCGTGATCGTGAAGGTGCCACCTTGCGTCTCTTCAGGGCGGAGACGTTTGCTACGTGCCCGCTCGGCCAGGTCGTTGACGGCTCGGGCTAAGCCGAGCAGATTCTTTTCATCAGCATCAGGAATAACCGGTACCAGTAAGCCCTCGTTCAAGGCCACGGCGACGCCAATGTTTATGCGACGGTGAATGATAATGCCCTGGTCGGTGAAGCTACCGTTGAAGACCGGTACAGCCTGCAAGCCGGCTATCGCAGCCATAATGAAGTACGGCGTCATTGTGAGACGGACACCCTGGCGACTGAATGCTTCCTGGTGGGCTGCTCGATGCGCTATCACCCGACTTAGATCGACCTCCATAACGGTAGTGACGTGAGGTGAGGTCCGAACTGAACGCACCATATGTTCGGCAATGCTGCGTCGCATTGGTGTTAACGGCACGAGTTCGGCATCGGCAGGGATTTCAGAAGTTGTTGGCGCGGTAACCGGTGGTGGAGTGGGTACAGGCGCTACCGGCATAGGTGCCGGTGCAGGTGTAGGTATTGGAGCAGGCGTTGGTGCGGCGGGTGCAGGGGCCACAGGTGTTGCTGCCGGTGTTGCGGGTTGTTTTTCGCGCTCCGCCAAAAAGCGCAGCACATCTTGTTTGGTAATCCGCCCACCCTGACCGGTACCGCGAATCTGCGCTGGATTAAGTTGATGTTCCGCCAGTAAACGGGCAACCACCGGCGAGAGATAGGTATTTCGTCCATCGTCAGTTGCTGGTGGGGCCGTGGTTGCCGTTACCGTGGTCGTTGTAGCACGCGATTCTGTTGCTGCTACGGTCGTTACCGGTGCTGCAGAAGTAGCCGATCCTGTGGCACCTGCCGGTGTCAGTCGGGCAATGACGGTACCAACCCGCACCGTTTCTCCTTCCGGCACCAAAATCTCGTGCAAAATACCAGCTTCAGGGGCGGGAACTTCTGTGTCAACTTTGTCGGTGACTACTTCAAGCAGCGGTTCGTACTTCGCGACCGGATCACCGGGGCGTTTTAACCACCGGCCAACCGTACCTTCAGTCACACTTTCGCCGAGTTGGGGCATTTTAATCTCAATCATGTATCTCACCTACCACATGGTTCGCAACGTATATCGAGAACGCACGATAACACGCACTGACCTGTTTCGTTGTCGTCGGATCATGCTGGGTTGAGCGTATCAATACGCTGCCAGGCGACGCATTGCTGCGGCAATCGAAGCTGGTGATGGCATAAAAGCCGCTTCCAGCGAATGGGCAAATGGCATTGCCGGTACATCTGGGCCGCCGATCCGAACAATCGGCCCGTCGAGATACTCAAATGCATGTTCGGCAATAATCGCCGCTACTTCACCGCCAAACCCGCCAAACAGATTATCTTCGTGCACGATCAACACCTTGCCGGTACGCCGTACACTGGCGAGAATTGTCTCGGTATCGAGTGGGCGCAACGTGCGCAGATCAACTACCTCAATACTGACTCCTTCCGCGGCTAGTGTTTGCGCAGCTTCCAGGCAGTAGTGCAACATCAGGCCATACGCAAAGACAGAAATATCCTCACCGGGGCGTTTGATGTCGGCGGGACCAATGGGAACCCGATAGTCCTCTTCGGGTACAAAGCCTTTGATCAGGCGATAGGTCTTCTTGTGTTCGAGAAAGAGTACCGGATTCGGGTCCTCGATAGCACTTTTCAGCAACCCTTTGGCATCGTAAGGGGTTGAAGGAGTAACCACTTTCAAACCAGGGACATGGGCAAAGAATGCTTCAACACTCTGACTATGGTAGAGTGCGCCGTGGATACCGCCGCCGTAAGGCACACGGATCACCAGCGGCACTTCCCAATCACCGTTTGAGCGATAGTGAATACGGGCTGCCTCTTGCACGATCTGGTTGAATGCTGGCGCAATAAAATCGGCAAATTGAATCTCGGCAATTGGCAGCATATCGTTCATAGCGGCTCCGATACACGCGCCGACGATCACACTCTCGGCCAACGGCGAGTCGATAACGCGCATCGGTCCATACTTGTCGTAGAGACCTTCTGTGACACGGAAGACACCGCCACGCTTGCCAACATCTTCACCAAAAATAAATACGCGCGGATCGGCTGCCATTGCCTCATCTAGACCCTGGCGAATAGCTTCGAGCAGATTCATCTCAGGCATAACGTCCTCCCTGGCAGACTAACGACGTTGGCGTGGTGGTGCATAGACATGATCGTAGAGCGTTTCTGGCTCGGGCATTGGTGCCTGTTCGGCCTCTTCAGTTGCCCGATCAACAATGGCCTTGATCTCGGCTCGCATCTCTTGCTCTTCGGCTTCGCTCAAGATGCCGTGTTCCCGCAACTGCGCAACGAACCGCACAATCGGGTCTTGATGGCGAACCAGAGTGATTTCGTGTGGTGGGCGATAGGTGCGATCATTGTCATCGCTTGAGTGGGCCGTCATGCGTACTACCCGTGCTTCGATTAGCGTTGGCCCATCACCACGTCGGGCACGCTCAACGGCACGACGGGTTACCTCATAAACTGCCAGCACATCGGTGCCGTCCACGCTTACGCCGGGAATCCCATACGCTGCGGCGCGTTCGGCTACACTCGCAATGGCCATTTGCTGACGCTGATGGACACTGATCGCGTATTCGTTATTTTCACATTGAAAAATGACCGGCAGCCGGTGTACGGCTGCCAGATTAACTCCCTCGTGGAAATCACCCTGACTGGTCGTACCCTCGCCAAAGGATACCCATACCACCGCGTCGCCACCCTTAATCTTTTCGGCAAGACCAATTCCTGCGGCATGCGGAATTTGCGTGCCAACCGGTGATGATTGAGTGACGATTTTCAATCGCCGACAACCATAGTGGGCAGGCATCTGTCGGCCACCAGAGCTGGGATCGGTAGCACGGGCAAACAAACCCATCATCACCTCAGCAGGGGTCATTCCCATCACCAGCACCATTGCCAGACCGCGATAGTACGGTAAGATAAAATCTTTTCCGCGCGTTAAGGCAAAGGCAGCTCCAACCTGGGCTGCTTCATGTCCCTGACAACTAATCACAAACGGCGCTTTGCCTGCGCGATTGAGTACCCACATACGCTCATCGAGTGCGCGTGCCAACATCATGTACCGCAGCATATCGCGGAGCGTGTGCGGCGGTAGATCGTGCCCAAATCCCGGATCGGCACTGATTTCTTTGATCGAGACGGTCATCGGCACTACCTTCCTTTCCGTATGTTATGCATATCAAAGACCCGCCACGATTCGCCGTAGCGGGACGTAGTAACGCATGCGCACACTGGCTGACGCTTACGTTCCGTCCCCATCGACGGCGATCGGTCAATCAGGTAATCATGAATAGTATAGCCGAAAAATGAGGTTGGTGCGAACGGAGATTATCAGGGGTAGGTCGTTTCAGAGTGGTCAGCTCCGAGTCGCTTTTGATAATCGGACGATACCACTGTAGAGCGACACTGACGAACCGCGTGCATCCACTGCCGATGAGTCGCGACTCTCGCAATTACCTGTGAATGCAGATCTCCGTTTCGCGTTGTGTTGTGTACGACCTGACACGGTTTACACAGACAGAGTTGGTGTGAGCGTGTGAGATACCTTCATCGGTGAACACAACCACCAACCGAACATATTGATTTCCTCGTGCTCTCGTTCCTCACTCCTCATCTTCGCCGTGATATAATGATAGCCGAATCATCTCTCCCCTGTAAGGAGTACTGCCGTGAACATCAGCGAACGCCCGATTAGCCGGTTTCCGGTACCTGACCGAATTGCAGACCTGCCGGATGATATTCGTGAACGCATCGAGAAGGTTGCTGAGAAGAGTGGTTTTATCCCCAACGTTTTTCTGGCACTAGCGAAAAGGCCTGATGAGTTTCGGGCCTTTTTTGCTTATCACGACGCCTTAATGGAACGTCCTTCTAATCTGAGTAAGGCCGAGAAAGAGATGATCGTTGTTGCTACCTCGGCGGCAAATGATTGTTTGTATTGTGTCATTGCCCACGGTGCAATTCTCCGCATTCGCAGTAAAAATCCGCGACTGGCCGATCAAATTGCGACTAACTACCGACGCGCCGAAATCACCCCTCGCCAACGTGCCATTCTCGATTACGCTTTGAAGGTAGCGATCGACTCGGCCCGAATTAGTGAAGAAGATTGGCAACCCCTGTTCCAGCATGGTCTGACCCAGGACGACATCTGGGAAATAGGTGCGATTGCAGCCTTCTTCGCAATGAGCAATCGGCTGGCCAATATGAGTGCACTCCGTCCCAACGATGAGTTTTATACGATGGGCCGTTAAACGTGTTTCCTGCCTGCTCGCATAAAGGTAATTTTCATGGCTATTGTCATTCGTGTCCTGCTTCCCGCCGTTGTGGTAGGACTGATCCTTGTCAATGCAGGTTGTGCGATAGCACCGCCTTCGTCGCCCGCTGCAACCATCGCGAAACCGACGGAAATAACTTCCAGTCCATCGGATCCGCAGCCTGAACCGGCACGACCACCGACCGCTACCCCTGTCGTTGGTCTCGCTAATCCGGCTGCCAATTATTGCAGCGAACAAGGAGGGCGACTGGAAATTCAAACGACCAGCGATGGTGGGCAGATCGGTGTGTGTCTGTTTAACGACGGTTCGTTGTGTGAGGAATGGGCCTTCTTTCGGGGTGAGTGTCGGCCTGGCGATCAATACGCTTTACCGGAAGGCGCTGCTGAAACAACCACTATCGAGCCAAAATTCGCCGAACTCTTTGCACTGGTACGGGAAAATCTACCGGCAAACGCATTTGATGGTTTCGCAGCCCAGCCACTTACTGCTGATGGGGAACGCCAATTGTGGGTTGTTCACAGCACCGGCATGCGAAATTTCGACCTCGATCCATCAGTGCCACATTTTATTGCTGTGTACGAGTACACAGTTGGCGGCTGGCAACAACTTGATCGTCAGTCGTTGCAGTCTGGTGAAGGTATGGAAACACTCGAACCAGATTTTATTGGCGTGGTACAACAGGTGAACATTGCTCCTGAACGAATCTGGCTACAGATCGAGGGCGGCTTGGGTGCGCACAGTGGTAGTTACCATCTGTTCAGCTTTGCCGACAATACGCTACGTCAGGAATTGGTTGCCTTCTCGTCGAGTCCGGGGTTAGGTACTATCGCCGACCTCGATGGCGATGGTGTTGCTGAAGTGGTGCTTGATCAGTCAGAACGCTACGTTTTTTGCTATGCCTGTGGAGTTTACTATCCTTTTTACCAAGTCTATAGCTGGGAAAAGAACCAGATGGTCAAGCGAACCATCAGTGAATTAGTGCCTGAATATCAAACAGCTCCGTTCGCCGATCAGAATCGACAGGCTGTGGCATTTACTCAGGCCGATCTCTGGATAGATGCTCTGGCAGCAATTAATACTGCGGTAAATACTGCTGGTAATAGCGATCCACCAACGACTGGTGGATCACTGCGCTGGAATCAGCGCCTGATCCAGAAGATACACGATGCTCACCTCAGAGCAATTGACGAGAGTGCTTTTCTGCTGATCAATCACGTGTTTTTTGGTGATTACGATGGCGCAGTAGCCCTGATGCGCAGCTATACACCGGCTGACATCTTCAACGTTGAATCGCCACTCATTGTGGGGACGGTTGCGCAAGGATGGGAGACAACGCTGGGTGAATACCTGGTATCAGAGAGTGAGCGTGCGCTGGCGGTTGTTCCTGAACGTGCTGCCATCTATTTCATTCGGGCCTGGGGGCGCTTTCTAAAAGACTCTGCCGATCCTGAGATTGAATCCGATCTGGATCGCGCTGCTCAATTACAGCCTGATACACCACTGTTTGTTGAGTCTGCTACCTGGTGGAGGCAACGATAAGGTGAGTGAGCGGGTTTGCAGTTTTCAGCTTCAGATTGCATTCGATGACTACATTGCCCCTTACTGATGGCGGCTCTCGCCTGCGAGCGCGGGCCCCCGGCCCGCATCGCTAGGTGTGTGACGCCCATCGGGTTTCTGCGAGCACAGGCCTCCGGCCCGTATAATGGGGCATCCTGGGTGCGCGGGCCTCCGGCCCGCATCGCTAGGTGTGTGACGCCCATCGGGTTTCTGCGAGCACAGGCCTCCAGCCCGTATAATGGGGCATCCTTCGAGCACGGGCCTCCGGCCCGTATAATGGGGCATCCTGGGTGCGCGGGCCTCCGGCCCGCATCGCTAGGTGTGTGACGCCCATCGGGTTTCTGCGAGCACAGGCCTCCGGCCCGTATAATGGGGCATCCTTCGAGCACGGGCCTCCGGCCCGTATAATGGGGCATCCTGGGTGCGCGGGCCTCCGGCCCGCATCGCTAGGTGTGTGACGCCCATCGGGTTTCTGCGAGCACGGGCCTCCGGCCCGTATAATGGGGCATCCTGGGTGCGCGGGCCTCCGGCCCGCATTGCCGGGTGTACGACGACCATTGGGTGTCTGGGTGCGCGGGCCTCCAGCCCGCACCAGCGTTTATGGTCGAAACCTATCGCGTGCTGCCTCAGCACGTTATCGATGATAGGTTTAGAACTCGCTCTTGCCCCTCAATCTTCTCTCTCACCTCTGCTGAGTAAGGTGAAAACGTTGAAAAGCCCTAAAATCCAGCCTTTGTAGTTCTTTTGTTCTAAAAAATGATGGTATACTATCATGTAGGCTTGGCGTCGTCACCATTCGACGACGCTCTTGTTTCGCTTGTCTAGTAGCGGAGAGAGTCGTGGCAAAGACGACCATCGTCATTAAGGGCGCACGTGAACATAACCTCAAGGGCATTGATGTTGAAATCCCGCGTGATCGGCTGGTAGTGCTGACCGGAGTGAGTGGGTCGGGCAAGAGTTCACTGGCATTTGACACCCTCTACGCTGAGGGCCAGCGGCGGTATGTCGAGAGCCTGTCGGCTTACGCACGACAATTTCTTGGCCAGATGGAAAAACCGCAAGTCGATCTGATTGAGGGCTTATCACCGGCAATTGCTATCGAGCAAAAGAGTGCCAGCAAGAACCCACGCTCGACCGTCGGTACGATCACGGAAATCTACGACTATCTACGTCTGCTCTTTGCGCGGGTCGGTCATCAATACTGTCATCGGTGTGGTCAACCGGTTACCGCACAATCGGCGCAGCAGATGGTGGATCGTATCCTGACCCTCCCTCCCGGCACGCGCTTTATGGTGCTGGCGCCAGTGGTTTCGCAACGTAAAGGTGAGTACAAAGATATTTTTGCTGAAGCTAAAGCCGAAGGCTTCACTCGTGTGCGCGTTGATGGCGAAATTCGTTCGCTCGATGAAGAGATTAAGCTGAACAAGAAGGTCAAGCACTCGATTGAGGTCGTGATCGACCGCCTGGCGATACCAGCAGTTGCTGAAAACGGTGATGTTGACAGTTTCATCACCCGACTCACCGATAGCGTCGAAACAGCTTTGCGGGTTGGGGAAGGGAAGATTATTATCAGTCGCGCCGATGCGCCAGACGATCCCGATCAACCACGCGAGTGGATGATGAGCGAGAGCAATACCTGTCTGACATGCGGGATTTCGTTTCCTGAATTGACCCCGCAGATGTTTTCGTTCAACTCACCGCAGGGGGCATGTCCGACCTGTACCGGTCTTGGTGCGCGCCTTGAAGTCGATCCGTCGCTCCTCGTTCCTAATGGCGCACTCTCCATTCATGACGGTGCGGTGACGTATTGGGGCGAAATGCGGAAAAAGCAGGATACCTGGGCATACAAGGCTCTGCTTGCTATCGCTGCCCATTATCACATTGATCTCGATGCACCCTGGGATTCGTTGACGCAACGTCAGCGTGATGCAATTATCTATGGTAGTGGTCAGGAACGTATTCGCTTCTCCTGGGAACATGAAAGTGGATCGCGCGGTGAGTATTACCGTATCTGGGAAGGACTGGCCAGTGAAATTCGTCGGCGCTATATGCAGAGTGGCTCCGACGCGATGCGCGAGTATTACACGCAATACATGAGCGAACAACCCTGCCCTGATTGTCAGGGAGCAAGGTTGCGACCGGAAAGTCTGGCCGTGCGGGTAGCAGGGCGTTCGATTCGCGATGTAACTCGGATGAACGTTGCCCAGGCGCTCGATTGGGCCCGTGAATTGCCTAATCAACTTAACGAGACAGAGCGGGCTATCGTCGGTGATGTATTGAAGGAGATCCGTGAACGTCTCGGTTTCTTACACAATGTAGGTTTGCACTATCTGACACTTGATCGCGCTGCGCCAACTCTTTCTGGCGGCGAAGCACAACGCATCCGCCTCGCTTCTCAGATTGGCTCCGGGCTGGTTGGCGTGATGTATATTCTCGATGAACCGAGCATTGGTCTGCATCAACGTGATAATCGCAAACTCCTCGATTCGCTGTTGCGGTTGCGTGATCTTGGTAATACGCTTATTGTCGTCGAGCATGACCTTGAGACGATGCAGGCCGCCGATTGGATTATTGACTTTGGTCCCGGTGCCGGTGTGAAAGGTGGTCAGATTGTGACTGCCGGAACACCAGAGCAGGTGGCGCAACACCCGACCTCACTTACCGGTCAGTACCTCTCTGGCCGCCTGACAATCCCGATCCCGACCAGTCGTCGTCAGGCCAACAACGGCTGGCTGACCCTGGAAGGAGCAACGCTCAATAACCTGCGTGATGTGACGGTCAGTTTTCCGCTCGGTTGTTTCATTGCCGTAACTGGTGTCTCTGGTTCGGGAAAATCATCGCTCATCACCGAAACGCTCTATCCGGCGCTGGCTAACCGTCTCAATCGTGCACAACTTAAGCCTGGTCCCTTCCGCAATCTGCACGGTCTCGAACGGCTGGATAAGGTCATCAACATTGATCAACAGCCGATTGGTCGTACTCCGCGCTCGAATCCGGCGACCTACGTGAAGCTCTTCGATTTGCTCCGTGAATTGTTTGCCGAAACACCCGAAGCGAAACTGCGTGGTTATGGTCCGGGTCGCTTCAGTTTCAACCTGAAAGGTGGGCGCTGTGAGGCGTGTGAGGGGAACGGCGAGATCAAGATTGATATGCAATTCCTGGCCGATGTCTGGGTTCGCTGCGCTGAATGCAAAGGGAAGCGCTACAACCGGGAAACCTTGCAGGTTAAGTATCGCGGCAAGACCATCGCCGATGTGCTTGATATGGACGTGCAGACCGCGTTAGAGTTTTTTGCCAATGTGCCGCGGGTGCGTCGTATCTTACAAACACTGCACGATGTTGGACTTGACTACATCAAGCTCGGACAGCCTGCAACGACGCTTTCTGGTGGTGAAGCACAGCGGGTCAAGCTAGCAAAGGAATTGGCTCGGGTTGCTACCGGTCGTACCATTTACATTCTCGATGAACCAACGACCGGTCTTCACTTTGCCGACATTCAGAATCTGCTGCGCGTATTACACCGCCTGGTAGATGCGGGAAATACGGTCATCGTGATCGAACACAATCTCGATGTGATCAAGACGGCTGATTACGTGATCGATATGGGGCCTGAAGGTGGTGATGGCGGTGGCGAGGTGGTCGCTCTTGGGACACCTGAAGAGGTTGCCCGTCATCCAACCTCACACACCGGGCGATTTCTCCGCGAGATTCTTGAGTCGGTTGTTGCTTCTGGATAGGGGATGGGGTGGGTATGCTACTGCATACCCGCATCCCAATGTGTCGTTCACCGGACAATCCCTTTCGTTCCGGTCAAATCGCAGTCAGTCAAATCGGCATCGGTGAGATCAGCGTCGGTTAAATCGG
>Ga0308412_1002413_pt1 | contig 10065 bp, 10 predicted proteins | sample HotsprottomLayer_FD_202357 | JGI IMG/M metagenome (GOLD analysis project Ga0308412, IMG submission 202357) | Hot spring phototrophic mat microbial communities from Octopus Spring, Yellowstone National Park, Wyoming, United States -... | ecosystem: Environmental > Aquatic > Thermal springs > Hot...
CGGTCGCGGTCCGGATCCGGTGCCCCATACGGCTCCAGTATGCCGGTTGCTATCCTGGGCGGTCCTGCCCCCTTAGCTCAGTCGGCAGAGCACTTCCATGGTAAGGAAGGGGTCTACGGTTCGAGTCCGTAAGGGGGCTCCAAGGTGCGGGCCGGTCCCGCACCGCGGCGGGGTAGCTCAGGTGGTCAGAGCACACGGCTCATAATCGTGGTGTCGCGGGTTCGAGTCCCGCCCCCGCTACCGGGCCTGCGGCGTGGTGGCGGCGCGGGGCCGACCGGTCGGCGGGCCACGGCCCCGGTCCGTGAACGGGCCGGTGCGAGGACGGGAGCGCAGCATGGCATCCGAGAAGCGGGTGAAGGTGACGCTGGCGTGTGAGGTCTGCAAGCGGCGGAACTACATCACCATGAAGAACAAGATGAACGACCGGGAGCGCATCGAGATGCGCAAGTACTGCCGCTGGGATCGGGCCCACACCCTCCACCGGGAGACCCGCTGAGGCGTAACGTCCTCCGCCGGTCCGGGGTCTGAAGGGCCCGACGGAGGGTCGATGGACGCGATCGCCGATCTCGTCGACGCGGCCCGGTCGGGTGACCGGGCAGCGTTCGAGCAGGTCGTGCGGCTCACGTACCGGGAGACCTACACCCTGGCCCTCCGCCTCACCGGTGACGAGGAGGACGCGGCGGACGTGAGCCAGGAGACCTACCTGCGGGCCTGGCGGGGCATCGGGCGGTTCCGCGGCGACGCGGACGTGCGCACCTGGCTGTACCGGATCACCGCGAACTGCGCCGCGACCCACCTGGGCCGGCGGCGCCGGCACCGCCACGACCAGCTGGGAACCTCCGGGACCGAGCCGGCCGACCACCATCCGGCCGGCGATCCGGAGGCCGCCGCACTGGCCGGGGCGGGGCTCGCCGAACTGGGAGCGGCGGTCGCCGCCCTCGGCCCGAAGCTGCGGGCGGTCCTCGTGCTGCGGGACGTGTACGGGCTGGCGCTGGCCCAGATCGCCGAGGATCTCGGCATCTCCGAGACCGCGGCGAAGGTCCGGCTGCACCGGGCCCGCCGTGCGCTCCGGGACCTCGTGAGCGACGAGGGAGGCCTGAGCCGTGCGGTTTGAGGACGTCGCGGACCTGCTGCCCGGGATCGTGGACGGCTCGGCCGACCCCGAGCCGACCGCGGCGGCGTTCATCCGGACCGACCTGCGCTGCCAGGCCGAGCTCGCCCGGTACCGCCGGTTGCTGCGGTCCCTCGAACGCCTCCGGGACTGGCAGGTCGAGCCGCCTCCCGGTGCGCTCGCCGCGACGCTGGCCGCCCTGGGCGGCGAGCCGGCCCCCGTGGGCCGGGCCCGGCGCCTCGCGCTCGCCGGGGCGACGGCGGGGGCCGTGCTCGCCGGGGCGGCCACCGCGGTGGTGATCAGCCGCATGCGGCGTCGCGTGGTCGGCCTCGCCGGCTGAGGTTCGGTCCCACGGACGTCCCGGGCCGCTCGGGACCGGCCACCCGGTCGGCGGAGCGGTCGGCGGCGCGGCTACGCTGTGACCCCCGGCCCCCGCGCCCCGGAGGGCAGTAGCTCAACTGGCAGAGCTCCGGTCTCCAAAACCGGCGGTTGGGGGTTCGAGTCCCTCCTGCCCTGCTCCGAACCGCCCGGCCCGGCGAGGTGATCGTCGGGTCGGCCCGATCACGAGGCACCCAGCGTGAACCGACAGACGAAACGGATGCTGCAGCGCCAAGGCGCCGATCGTCCCCGCGCCCCGCAGCGCCCGGCCGCGGCCGTCCCCACCAAGGAGCGGACCTCGCCGGGTCAGTTCGTCGGCGAGGTGCGAGCCGAGCTCCGCAAGGTCGCCTGGCCCACCCGACCCGAGGTGGTCAACTCGACGATCGTGGTGCTCATCGCGGTGGTGATCCTGACCGCGCTGGTGTTCGGGTTCGACTACGTCTCGGCCAAGGCCGTCCTGTTCCTCTACGAATGAGCGACATGCCCGACACGTCCGCACCGGACACGTCCGCACCCTCACCCGGCGGGGCGTTCGCGCCGGGTTCCGGGTCGGTGCCGTCACGCGAGACCACCGGGGAGATCGTGGAGGAGGTCGTCCTCGACCCCGACACCGTGCTCGGGGCCACCGAGGTGCTCGACGAGCCCGAGGAGGAACCGGAACCCGAGCCGAGCCCCTACGACCGCCCGGGCCGGTGGTACGTGGTGCACACCTACGCCGGCTACGAGAACAAGGTGAAGCAGAACCTCGCCAGCCGCGTGCGGTCGATGAACGTGGAGGACCGGATCCACGAGGTGGTCATCCCGATGGAGGACGTCCTCGACTTCAAGGGCGGCCGGAAGGTGGTGGTCCAGCGGAAGAAGTGGCCCGGGTACCTGCTCATCCGCATGCACCTCGACGACGAGTCCTGGTACGTGGTGCGCAACACGCCGGGGGTCACCGGGTTCGTGGGCAGCGGGGCGAAGCCGACACCGCTGTCCCGCCGGGAGGTCGAGGAGACCCTCGGGGTGGGCGAGCGGCCCGGGGTCGCCGAACGCAAGGCCCGCCCACGCCTCGAGTTCGAGGAGGGGGAGCAGGTGCGGGTCACCTCGGGACCGTTCGCCGACTTCCACGGGGCCATCGCCGAGATCGACGTCGACCGCTCGAAACTCAAGGTGCTCGTGAACATCTTCGGCCGTGAGACCCCGGTCGAGCTCGAGTTCGGTCAGGTCGCGAAGCTGTAGGGCCGGCCCCGGGCCGTTGCCGGGGATCCCGACGTGGCGAGGAGCAGATGGCGAAGAAGAAGCTGAAGGCGATCGTGAAGATCCAGATCCAGGCGGGGCAGGCGACGCCCGCGCCGCCGGTGGGCACCGCGCTCGGCCCGCACGGGGTGAACATCATGGACTTCTGCAAGGCCTACAACGCGGCCACCGAGGCCCAGCGCGGGCAGGTGGTCCCGGTCGAGATCTCGATCTTCGAGGACCGGACCTTCACCTTCGTCACCAAGACCCCGCCGACCGCGTTCCTGCTCCGGCAGGCCGCCGGGATCGAGAAGGGCTCCTCCCTGCCGCCCCGTGAGAAGGCCGGCCGGGTCACCGCCGACCAGATCCGCGAGATCGCCCAGCTGAAGATGCCCGACCTCAACGCCGTCGATCTCGAGGGTGCCGTTGCCCAGGTGGAGGGCACCGCCCGCTCCATGGGCCTCGAGATCGTGGCCACCTGAAGTCCAGGAGCACGAGCCGATGACCAGGCACGGAAAGAAGCACACCGAGGCCGCCCGGCGCTTCGACCGGCAACGGCTGCACGAGCCGGTCGAGGCCCTCGAGCTCGTGCGGAGCCTCGCGCCGGCCCGCTTCGACGAGACGGTCGAGGCCGCGTTCCGTCTCGGTGTCGACCCCCGCAAGGCCGACCAGGCCATCCGGGGGACGGTGTCGCTGCCGCACGGCACGGGGCGGTCCGTGCGGGTGGCGGTGTTCGCGGCCGGCGACGCCGCCCGGGAGGCCCGGGACGCCGGGGCCGACATCGTGGGTGCCGACGATCTCGTGCGCCGCGTCGAGGAGGGATTCCTCGACTTCGACGTTGCGATCGCGACCCCCGACATGATGAGCCAGGTCGGCAAGCTCGGCCGGGTGCTCGGTCCCCGTGGGCTCATGCCCAACCCGAAGACGGGGACGGTCACCACGGAGGTGGGTCGGACCGTGGCCGAGTTCAAGGCCGGAAAGGTGGAGTACCGCACGGACCGCTACGGAAACGTGCACGTGCCGATCGGGAAGGTGAGCTTCACGACCGAGGCCCTGGTGGAGAACTACCAGGCGGTGGTGGAGGAGCTGCTGCGGGCGAAGCCGGCCGCGGCGAAAGGACGGTACCTGAAGGCGGTGACCGTCTCGTCCACCATGGGGCCGGGGGTGAAGGTCGATCCCACCCGGACCCGCGATCTGCGGGAGCACGTCGCCGAGGGGGCCGCCGCGCCGGTGGGCGCCTGAGCCGCCCACCGGCTAGCATCCACGCGCCCACGAAGGGCACAACCAGGCACAACCAGCAGGATCCCCTGCGCCGCAGACCTCCGGTCGCCGTGCGGCGGTCAGCCGTGTGGCGGTAATCGGGCCCGAGGCCCGGCCGGACGAGGCGTCCCTGACGGGTGCACCGCCGAGGCACGGGCCGGTCCCGGCCGGGGCGGGAACCTCCGGGAGGTCGAGGCGCCGAGCACCCCGAGCAGGGAACAGGGAGGACGACGCGATGGTCGCCGAGAGGGCCGCCGACACGGCAGCACCGGCCGCACGCCCGGCGCGCCCCGAGAAGGTCGCGGCGGTGGGGGAGATCCGCGAGAAGCTCGCCGCGGCGGATGCCACGGTGCTCGTGGAGTACCGCGGGCTCCGGGTCGCCGAGCTCGCCGAGCTCCGGGCCCGGCTCCGGCCCACCGGCACGGAGTTCAAGGTGTTCAAGAACACCTTGGCCCGCCGGGCGGCGACCGAGGCCGGTCGCCCCGAGCTCCTCGCGCTGCTGGAGGGCCCGACGGCCATCGCCTTCGTGCGGGGCGACGCGGTCCCCGCCGCCAAGGCCCTGCGCGGCTACGCCCGGGCGAACCCGGGCCTGGTCATCAAGGGCGGCGTCCTCGCTGGTCGGCTCCTCGCCGCCCGGGACGTGGACGCGCTCGCCGACGTTCCGCCCCGAGAGGAGCTGCTCGCCCGCCTCGCCGGCGGTTTCCAGGGCCCGCTGGTGCGCGCCGCAGGCTTGTTCCAGTCGTTCACCCGCGGCTTCGCCACCGCGCTCGCCGCCCTCGTCGACCAGCGCCGGGCCGGCGGGGAGGCGGCCGGGCCCCCGGCACCCGACGCGGCCGGCGGGGAGGCGACCGGGCCCCCGGCACCCGACGCACCCGGCGCCGACGTCGCCGCCGGCGACACCGAGACCTCGGCCGAGGGCTGAGCCCCCGGCGCAACGGACACCCAACCGGAGGAAACCACCATGGCCCAGCTGTCCACCCAGGAACTCCTCGACGTGTTCAAGAACATGACCGTCCTCGAGCTGAACGAGTTCCTCAAGGCCTTCGAGGAGGAGTTCGGCGTCACCGCCGCGGCCCCGGTCGCCGTCGCCGCGGCCCCGGTCGCGGCCGCCGCGGCGGAGGCGGCCGACGGTGCCGAGGAGCAGGACGAGTTCGACGTGGTCCTCGCGGCCGCCGGCGACAAGAAGATCCAGGTCATCAAGGTCGTGCGCGAGCTCACGAGCCTCGGCCTGAAGGAGGCCAAGGACCTCGTGGATTCCGCCCCGAAGCCGGTGATCGAGAAGGCATCCAAGGAGGACGCCGAGAAGGCGAAGGCCAAGCTCGAGGAGGCCGGCGCCACCGTGGAGCTCAAGTAGGCCCCGGCGCGCCCGTCGGTCGGCGGTGCGGGCCGGCGATGGTTGACCCACGGGCCCGGACCGCCTATCCTGCGCCCGGCCCGCTCCGCCCCGGAGCCGTCGGGCATGGCTGCTTGCGCCCGTGTTCCGGGAGCGGCTATCCTGCCTGGAGCCGTGTCGTCCCGCACGCTCCGCCGTTGACCCCCTGCCGGTCGGTCCGCGCGCGCCCGCACACCACGAAGGAGTGACGTTGGCCCGTCTCGCGTCCCGGGAACGCTTCTCGTTCGGCAAGCTCACCGAGGTCCTGGCGCTGCCCGACCTGATCGGCGTGCAACGGGAGTCGTTCCAGTGGTTCCTCGACGAGGGTGTCGCCGAGGTCCTGCGCGACATCTCCCCGATCGAGGACTTCACCGGACAACTCCGGCTCGAGCTGTCGGACCACAGCTTCGACCCGCCCAAGCACACCGAGGAGCAGTGCCGGGAGAAGGACATGACCTACGCCCGGCCGCTGTTCGTGACCGCCCGGTTCATGAACGCGATCACCGGGGAGATCAAAGAGCAGATCGTGTTCATGGGCGACTTCCCGATGATGACCGACCGGGGCACGTTCATCGTCAACGGCACCGAGCGGATCGTGGTGTCCCAGTTGGTGCGGTCTCCGGGCGTCTACTTCGACGTCACCCCCGACAAGACGGCCCCCGACAAGGTGACCGTCGGGGCGAAGATCATCCCCGGGCGGGGTGCGTGGCTCGAGTTCGAGGTCGACAAGAAGGACGTCGTCTACGTCCGCATCGACCGCAAGCGGAAGCAGCCGGTCACGGTGCTGCTCAAGGCGATGGGCTTCGGCGAGACCGACGAGGAGCTCGCCGGCCTCATCCTCGACCCGGCCGGCCAACCGTACCCCTCGATCCTCAACACCCTGGAGAAGGACCCCACCCGGACGGTCGACGACGCGTTCGTCGACATCTACCGCAAGCTCCGGCCCGGCGAGCCGCCCACCCCCGAGAGCGCCCGGAGCCTCATCGAGAACCTCTTCTTCAACCCGAAGCGCTACGACATGGCCAAGGTCGGGCGGCACAAGGTGGGCAAGAAGCTCGGCGACGAGTACCACAAGCTCGCCGACGTGCTGGCCCGGTTCGACATCGAGATCCCCAACGCCGACCCCGCGGCCGGGCCGGTCACCTCGACCCTCTCCCGGGCCGACATCCTCGCCGCCGTGTCGTACCTGGTGAAGCTGCACGCCAACGACCAGCCGAGCGAGTACTTCGAGGACGACATCGACCACTTCGGCAACCGGCGCGTGCGCTCGGTCGGGGAGCTCATCCAGAACCAGCTCCGGGTCGGGCTGTCCCGCATGGAGCGGGTGGTGCGCGAGCGGATGACCACCCAGGACGTGGAGGCGATCACGCCGCAGACCCTCATCAACATCCGCCCGGTGGTCGCCGCGATCAAGGAGTTCTTCGGCTCCAGCCAGCTCAGCCAGTTCATGGACCAGACGAACCCGCTGGCCGGCCTGACGCACAAACGGCGCCTCTCCGCGCTCGGGCCGGGCGGCCTGAGCCGGGAACGGGCCGGCTTCGAGGTGCGCGACGTGCACCCGAGCCACTACGGCCGGATGTGCCCGATCGAGACCCCCGAAGGGCCCAACATCGGCCTCATCGGCTACCTGTCCACGTACGCCCGGATCAACCGGTTCGGGTTCATCGAGACGCCGTACCGCAAGGTGGTGGACGGGCGGGTCACCGACGAGATCGAGTACCTCGCCGCCGACGACGAGGACCGCTTCGTCATCGCGCAGGCCAATGCCCGGATCGGCCCCGACGGGCGGTTCCTCGACGACCGGGTGCTCGTGCGCGCCGGACGCGGGGCCACGCACAAGGGCGGCGACCGGGCATTGCGTCAAGGCACCTTCAGCGAGGTCGCCTTCGTGCCGCCGCACGAGGTCGACTACATGGACGTCTCCCCCAAGCAGATCGTCTCGGTGGCGACCTCGCTCATCCCCTTCCTCGAGCACGACGACGCGAACCGGGCCCTGATGGGGGCGAACATGCAGCGCCAGGCGGTTCCGGTGCTGCGACCCGAGGCCCCGTTCATCGGGACCGGCGTGGAGGCCCGGGCCGCCCGCGACGCGGGTGACGTGCTGCTGGCCGCCGACGACGGCACCGTGACCGAGGTCTCCGGCGACACGATCACCGTGGAGTACCGGCGGGCCGGGCGCACCGTCCACCGGCTGGCGAAGTTCCGCCGGTCCAACCAGGGCACCTGCATCAACCAGAAGCCGGTCGTCGACGCCGGCCAGACGGTGAAGGCGGGCGACGTGCTCGCCGACGGTCCGTCCACCCACCTCGGGGAGCTCGCCCTGGGCAAGAACCTCCTGGTGGCGTTCATGCCCTGGAAGGGTCACAACTTCGAGGACGCCATCGTGATCTCCGAGCGGCTGGTGCGCGACGACGTGCTGACCTCGATCCACATCGAGGAGCACGAGATCGACGCCCGGGACACGAAACTCGGCGCCGAGGAGATCACCCGGGACATCCCGAACCTCTCCGAGGACATGCTCGCCGATCTCGACGAGCGCGGGATCATCCGCGTCGGCGCCGAGGTGGGCCCGGGCGACGTGCTCGTGGGGAAGGTCACCCCGAAGGGCGAGACCGAGCTCACCCCCGAGGAGCGCCTGCTGCGGGCGATCTTCGGTGAGAAGGCACGCGAGGTGCGCGACACGTCGCTCAAGGTTCCCCACGGCGAGTCGGGCAAGGTCATCGACGTGCGCGAGTTCCGCCGCGACCAGGGCGACGAGCTCCCGCCGGGCGTGAACCACCTCGTGCGGGTGTACGTGGCCCAGAAGCGCAAGATCTCCGAGGGCGACAAGCTGGCCGGACGCCACGGCAACAAAGGGGTGATCGCCCGGGTGCTGCCCATCGAGGACATGCCGCACCTCGCCGACGGCACCCCGGTCGACATCGTCCTCAACCCGCTCGGGGTGCCGAGCCGGATGAACGTCGGCCAGGTGCTCGAGGCGCACCTCGGGTACGCCGCCCGGGTGGGATGGGACGGTCACGGCCCCACGGCGCCGGAGGACGGCAAGACCCGCCCGGTCACCACCCCGGCGGTGTGGGTCACGACGCCGGTGTTCGACGGCGCCCACTGGGACGAGGTGGAGGCCGGTGACGGCGAGGCCCGGCCCACGATCGCCGAGCTCTTCGGGCGGCTCGGGCCCGACGGGGCCGGCGGGCGGCGGATGGTGGACGGCACCGGGAAGGCGATCCTCTACGACGGCCGCACGGGCGAGCCGTTCGACCGTCCGGTGACCGTCGGGTACGTCTACATCCTGAAGCTCTCCCACCTCGTCGACGACAAGATCCACGCCCGGTCCACCGGTCCCTACTCGATGATCACCCAGCAGCCGCTGGGGGGGAAGGCCCAGTTCGGTGGCCAGCGGTTCGGGGAGATGGAGGTGTGGGCCCTCGAGGCCTACGGGGCGGCGTACGCCCTCCAGGAGATCCTCACCATCAAGTCCGACGACGTGCTGGGTCGGGTGAAGGTGTACGAGGCGATCGTGAAGGGCGACAACATCCCCGAGCCGGGCATCCCGGAGAGCTTCAAAGTGCTCATCAAGGAGATGCAGGCCCTGTGCCTGAACGTGAAGGTCATCGACGAGCACGGCGCGGAGATCGAGATCCGGGAGGTCGACGAGGACGCCTACCGCACCACCGAGGCCCTCGGCATCGATCTGTCCCGCCCCGAACGGGGCAGCGACGAGGAGGACGAACGTCGCCTCGCCCCCTGACCGGTTGCCGTCACACCCCAGCGTCACCTAGCGCGACGAGGAGCGACCCAGCGTGTTCGACGTGAACGACTCGGCCCGGCTGTCCATCTCCCTCGCCACCGCGGAGCAGATCCGCATGTGGTCCAACGGGGAGGTGAAGAAGCCCGAGACGATCAACTACCGGACCCTCCGCCCGGAAAAGGACGGCCTGTTCTGCGAGAAGATCTTCGGTCCCACCAAGGACTGGGAGTGCTACTGCGGCAAGTACAAGCGGGTCCGGTTCAAGGGCATCATCTGCGAGCGCTGCGGGGTGGAGGTCACCCGCTCGAAGGTCCGTCGCGAACGGATGGGCCACATCGAGCTCGCCGCCCCGGTGACCCACATCTGGTACTTCAAGGGTGTCCCCTCCCGGCTCGGATACCTGCTCGACATCCCGCCGAAGAGCCTGGAGAAGGTCATCTACTTCGCCGCCCACCTCGTCACCCATGTCGACGAGGAGCGGTTGCACGCCGAACTGCCCTCGATCGAGGCGGAGCTGCGGGCCGAGATCGCCGAGGAGGAGCGTCGCCGGGACGTCGACATCGAGAAGATCTTCCAGGACCTCGAAGCCGAACTGGGGGCGATCGAGGAGCGCGACGGCCGGAAGGCCGACCTCGAGCGGGCCCGGAAAGCCGCCGAACGTGACGCGGATGACCGCCGCACCAAGGCCCAGGAGGAGATCGACTTCCTGAACGCCGTCTTCGACACCGTCCGGAGCCTCAAGCCGAAGCAGCTCATCGAGGACGAGCGGATCTGGCGGGAGCTGCGGGCCCGGTTCGGTGACTGCTTCGACGGTGGCATGGGTGCCGAGGCGGTGAAGTCGCTCATCGAGCGCCTCGACCTCAAGGAGGAGGAGCAGCAGCTCAAGGAGGTGATCGCCACCGCCAAGGGCCAGCGGAAGGCGAAGGCCATCAAGCGCCTGAAGGTGATCTCCGCCTTCAACCGGTCCGGGGAGGACGG
>Ga0308412_1002414_pt1 | contig 10064 bp, 7 predicted proteins | sample HotsprottomLayer_FD_202357 | JGI IMG/M metagenome (GOLD analysis project Ga0308412, IMG submission 202357) | Hot spring phototrophic mat microbial communities from Octopus Spring, Yellowstone National Park, Wyoming, United States -... | ecosystem: Environmental > Aquatic > Thermal springs > Hot...
ACCTACGCCGACCAACCCCAAACCACGTTCGCCTTTCCAAGTTCCATTTCACCCTTTCCCAAAGACACCTCGCCGAACCCCACCACAGCGCCACACGTCCGCGTCAAATCGAACGTGCTCGCAATGCCAGGGTCGCTCCGCCCCACCGCAAATCAACGATCTCGCTGGTAGCAGGGATTCAAGGTTCGATCAAGCCCTCGTTCGACCAATCCTTGACTTCCGAACCAAGACCACCGATGATCAATCGGATGTCTTGGCATTTCATGAAGACACATCCTCTTAGCATCGTCCCGGGATTGGAACGACGCCTTGATCCGGGAATCTCCCTCTCTTCCAGGAGGACGCCTCGTAATGAGTACCTCAAAACTGCTCGCCTATGATGGAACGAACTTCAAGGAGTTCGATCTTGGCGGCAACCGCTTATTGATGGACGACCTGCTTCTGAGAAATCCTCCGAGTCGGATCGAGGCTGAAGTGGCCTGCTACAATGATAACGGAGTTCTCAAGTACGATCCCAATGGACCCGACGTGACCAGTCTGGCAACCCAACTCGCCGTCGAATCCCGTTTTCTCGACCAAACTCAGGCGTCAAGTTTTATCCGAACACTCATCACGTCCAACGGCATCACGGACAAAGATCCCGCCCAACCTCCCCCAGACAACGACAAGTTCAAAGTCAAGATCGTGGTCGTCCCCACCTCCCCGCCGAGAGTGATCGTTCTGTCGCCCAAACCAAACAAGCCCTTCCGATCTCAGTTGGTAGGCTTGATCGACCACCCCAGCCTCAGTCCGCTGGAACCGCTTCCCGATGCCGATCCCCTGGATTGCACCACCTGGCAACCGCCTCAACGCAACACACCTAACCCCGACCAACCCCATCCCAATCCTCCCCAGAAGCCTTAATCAGAGAAAGCTATGCAAATAAGTGTCAATCCGAAGGTTGACACGGAGGGCGGTGGGCGATTCCCAACCTCCCTCCTAAACGGTAACTTCATAAGGGTAGGATCGTCGGGGTTGGCCGCGTTAGACGCCAACCAACCCCTACCCGCCGAACTTCTTGGTCCTCTCCCCGAAGGGAAGCGCTATGGCGACTATTCCCCCTCGCGCCATTCTGGCTCCCACCGACTTGTCCGAACACAGCCGCCCAGCCGTGAAGGCGGCGTTTCAACTCGCTGAACACTTTGGGGCCGAACTCCATCTGCTGCACGTTTTGGCCGACGTGGTGCCTATCGGTCCCGACCCGACCTTGATAAGCGTCATGCCGCCGGAGTTTTACGCCGAGAGCGAGCAGAAAAGCCTTGAGATGCTCAACCAGTTCGTCCACCCCGATTGGCCGCAACCTCGGAGCCTTGTCAAGGCGGTTGTCTGGGGCAATGCGGTGGAGGCCATTGTCGAATATGCCCGCGATCATCCCATCGATTTGATTGTCATCTCAACCCACGGCCGAACCGGCTTGAGCCATGTTCTGCTGGGATCGGTCGCCGAACGAATCGTCCGCGAAGCACCCTGTCCTGTAATGACCATCCGCTCGCAAACCTAACCCCTCCCTGCGCCCCCCCACCACCCCACGCGGGGACGAGCAGAGCCAGTCTGGCTCTCCGGTTCGACTTCCGACTTCCGAATCTGGGAACGCCCCCCTCGCAAGCGAGCCACCGATGTCCGAGCCACTGATGTCCCGCGACGAGATGCCAACCGAACCGGCTTCCCACCCCCTCCGCATCGTCTATCGCGGGCGCAAGTTCGATCTGGCCCTCAAAACCATCAAGCTGGCCGGAGGCGGGACGTGCGAACGCGAGGTGATCGTTCATCGAGGCGCGGTGGTGATGTTGCCGCTGCTGAATGATGGTCGAATCGTTCTGATTCGCAACTATCGTTACGTCTTGGATCAACCCCTCTGGGAACTGCCCGCCGGCACGATCGACCCTGGCGAAACCGTGGTGCAAACCGCTGCCCGCGAACTCGCCGAGGAAACTGGCTATCACGCCGCCACGCTCGAACCGCTGGCCCACTGGTACGTCAGCCCCGGTACCCTGACCGAACGAATGAACCTGGTACTTTGCCGGGATCTCACCCCCGGCCCCGACAACTTGCAACCGGACGAGGTCTTGACTGTCCACCCCTTGAGTGCCGAAGAGGTGTTCGACATGATCGACCACGGCGAGATCGAAGACGCCAAAACAATCATCGCCCTCCTCACCGCGCGGCGGCGCGGCCTAGTGTAAAGCTTGCCTCTGATCTCAAGCCGACCTCAACCCACTTGGCTGCGTGTGTTTGACCGGTCCTTCGGGAACCCACACCGATGACCATGACGCCTCCCCACTCCACCGCGTCCACGCCGACCCCGTCGGATTCGCCCACTCAAGGTTGGATCCATCCCGGTTCGGGACGTCGCAAGCCGCCCGTGACCCCTAAGGGCCGTCAAGTCGATCCCCAGGCGATCCGCGAAGTTCAGGCAGCGCTCGAAGAGGCCGGTTCCGGCCCACCCGACCAACGAGACCTATTGATTGAACATCTTCACGCCCTTCAAGATTTTTACGGCATTTTGATTCCCCGCCATCTGGCAGCGCTGGCTGATTTGGCCCGGCTCTCACTGGCCGAGGTGTACGAGACCGCCACATTCTACGCTCATTTTCAGATTAGCCGCAGCGACGATCTTGCGCCTCCACGGGCCACGATCCGCGTATGCGACGGTGTGGTTTGCATGATCCAGGGGGCCGAAGCGTTGTTGCGTGAGACCAGGGCGAACGCTCCGGCGGATGTTCGCGTTGTGCCTGCCCCGTGCATGGGTTGGTGCGACCGCGCTCCCGCCGCGATGGTCGGCCAACGCCACATCAGCGCTGCGACCCCCGAACGCCTGGTGGCCGCTGCTGTCGAAGGCTCGACCGACCCAATCCCAATCACCTTCCTCTCGTTGGACGAGACCCGCATCCACGGCGGCTATCTGACGCTGCAACATTGTCTCGACGGTAGGTTGGACCGCGAGGAGGTGGTCAACCGGGTCGAGACCGCCGGGCTGCGTGGCATGGGTGGTGCAGGGTTCAAGTCGGGCCTCAAGTGGCGTCTGGTCCGCAAGCAACCTGCCCCGCGGCTCATGGCGATCAACGCCGACGAAGGGGAGCCGGGGACCTTCAAGGATCGTCACCATCTGGAACTCGACCCCCACCGCTTCCTGGAAGGGATGCTCATCGCCGCCTGGGCGGTCGAAGCCGAAGCCTGCTACATCTACTTGCGTGACGAGTATCCCCACCTCCGCAAGGTTCTGCTCCGCGAGATCGAGCGCGTCGCTCGGGCGGGTCTCTCACCCCATTGCCGAATCGTCCTCAGACGCGGGGCGGGAGCCTACATTTGCGGCGAGGAATCGGCGATGTTGGAGAGTCTGGAGGGCAAACGCGGCTATCCCCGCCACAAGCCACCTTACCCGGTCGAGGTGGGTCTGTTCGGCCGGCCCACTTTGATTCACAACGTCGAAACCGTGTATTGGTTGCGCGACATTCTGGAACGCGGTCCCGACTGGTTCGCACGCCACGGACGCCGGGGACGCACCGGCTTACGCTCCTTCTCAGTGTCGGGACGAGTGGCCGAGCCGGGAGTCAAACTGGCTCCGGCGGGCATCACCGCGCGGGAACTCATCGACGAGTATTGCGGCGGCATGTCCCCTGGCCACACCCTCAAAGCCTACTTGCCTGGTGGAGCTTCCGGCGGCCTGCTGCCAGCGCGGTTGGCCGACGAGCCGCTCGACTTCGGCACCCTCGACCCCTACGGCTGCTTCATCGGCTCGGCGGCGGTCGTGGTCTTCTCCGAACAGGATTCGCTTCGCGCGGTGGTCCGCAACCTGCTGAAGTTCTTCGAGCATGAGTCCTGCGGCCAATGCACCCCTTGTCGGGTCGGGACAGAAAAACTCGTGCAACTTACCGACCCGCCCGGCTGGGATCGCCCGCTCCTTCTGGAGTTGTCCGAAACGATGCGGCAAGCCTCGATCTGCGGGTTGGGCCAAGCCGCGCCCAACCCGCTCTTGAGCCTGCTGCGATTCTTCCCCGACGAATGACTGAACCAAACCACCCCATATGGTGTGGACCAGCGGGCTGATCGGTCGGTTGGTCAGTCGGTCGGTTGATCAAACATCGGTGGACGGCGAACGGTTTGCTTCGCCTCAACTCAAGCCCCCGCGCCGGGACGCGCGATGACTTCGCGGGGTTGGTCTTTCATGAGTCGCAGGGTGTTGACCGCGTTGAGATACGCCTGGGCCGACGCTTCGATGATGTCGGTCGAAGCCGCGCGGCCGACGAAAGCCCGATCGTCTGACTCGACCTGAATCTCCAGCGCGACCTCGCCTTGAGCGTCCTTGCCGGCGGTAACGCCGCGAATATGGAATTCCTTGAGATTGGCCTGAACCCCGGTGATCCGTTCGACCGCCTTGAAGATCGCATCCACCGGACCCGAGCCGATCGCCGCGTCCCGCAGAATCTCGCCATCGGGAGTGCGCACTGCGAGGGTCGCCGTCGGCATCACGTTCATACCGCAAAAGACGTTGAGGTTCTCCAACCGATAGCCCGTCGGAGCGCCGCCCACATGCGAGTGGGTCAACATCAGAATGAGGTCCTCATCAAATACTTCCTTCTTCTTGTCGGCCAGCGCTTTGAATTCCTCGAACAGCCGATCGAGCTCCGTCTCGGTGAGGGAGTAGCCCAGCGACTCGACCCGATCCCTCAGCGCGTGGCGTCCGGAGTGCTTGCCCAGCACGAGGTCGGTCTTGGGCACGCCGACCTCCTCGGGCTTCATAATCTCATAGGTCGATCGTTCCTTGAGCATCCCGTCCTGGTGAATGCCGGCTTCGTGGGCGAAGGCGTTGCGACCTACGATGGCCTTGTTGCGCTGAACGGTCAAGCCGGTGATTGTTGAGAGCAGGCGACTGACCGGGAAGAGCCTCTCGGTGACAATTCCAGTGTGAACCCCGAAGTAATCACTTCGGATCTTGAGCGCCATGACGATTTCCTCGAGCGCTGCGTTGCCAGCCCGCTCGCCGATGCCGTTGATGGTGCATTCCACCTGGCGCGCTCCGGCCTGAACCCCTGCCAGGCTGTTGGCCACTGCCATGCCCAGATCGTCATGGCAATGGACGCTGATGATCGCCTTGTCGATGCCCCGCACCCGTCGTTTGAGGGTAGCGATGACCTCGGCGTATTGCTGAGGAACGGCGTAGCCCACGGTGTCGGGGATGTTCACCGTGGTTGCGCCGGCCTCGATGGCCGCCTCGACCACTTCGACCAGAAACTCGGTCTCAGTTCGGGCCGCGTCCTCAGGCGAGAATTCGACATCGTCGCAAAAACTCTTGGCTAACCGCACCGATTTGACGGCCCGCTCGATGATCTGCTCCTTGGTCATGCGGAGCTTGTGTTCGCGGTGAATTGCCGAGGTCGCCAGAAAGACGTGGATGCGGGGTTTCTGAGCATATTTGAGGGCTTCAGCCGCCCGCTCGATGTCGCGGTCGTTGCAGCGGGCCAAGCCGCAGATGGTCGCCCCGGCAATCTCGGTGGCGATCGCCCGCACTGACTCGAAGTCGCCCTGCGAGGCGATCGGGAACCCCGCCTCGATCACATCGACCCCAAGGCTGGCCAGAGCGCGGGCCATCTCCAACTTTTCGGCCTGGTTCATGCTTGCACCCGGCGATTGCTCGCCGTCGCGCAACGTGGTGTCGAAAATCACAACGCGGTTGGGATCCATTGGAAAGCGCTCCGAAGCGGTCGGTGCCCTTGCGAGCGGGGAGAAAGGACAAAGCCTTGACTCAAACAACTCAAGTCAAACGGGAAGACAAAAAACCCCAAGGACCACTCGGATGGGCCTTGGGGTGTGGAGTATGGTTCGTGTGCGGCGCGACGGCGCGGCAACCCTCCTACGACCCCCGCATCCCCGGAAGGAGAAGCGCGGCCCGCTCAAGCAACGCCAAAAGAATCAGCGAGCTTAGCTCTGGACGATTCACCACGCCAACCAAGCCCTCAAAGAGGGGGAAACCTTGGAACCAGGATCGTATTGGTTTCATGCTACGACTCCACCCCATCCGCCGTCAACTGGAAAGCAACTTCCAAGCTCCGCAACCTCTCATTTGCCGGTTCGGACTGTCTGGCGTCTCCCGAATGGCTTGCGGAACTGATTTCCCTCGGAGATCGGACATCAGCGTTTGCCTCACTAGCCAGACGTTCTGATACGCAACGCGGCCGAACGTTCACACCCAACAACAGCCGAGCGTCCGCGTCTATCGCATTCAACTCCATCCCGCTAAACTGCACACGTCGTAACGCGGTGGCGCAAGGGAGATGACGGTGAACGAACCGTGTCGATCCTGTGGCTCATCGGTTTGCGACCCTCTTGAACTCAACGTCTCGACAAGGCTATTTTTGAGTATTCTCCCCTACCATCTCATTGAGCCTTTGCGCGTTGTGGCCACCTCTCCGCCGCCCTTCCACCACTCGAGGGAGGCCAAACGTGAGATCCTTAGACATTGGGAGTCCGCCTCCGTGAGTCGAATTGTCCAGCTTTTCAACAACCGCCGATCCCCCTTCGTCATCTTGATCGTGGTGGCGGCTTGGCGCGTCATGGTCGGTTCCGCCGACGCCTTCGGCCAAGCCGCCGACGAGCCGGGCGACCCCGCCACTTACCTCTCGGCGCTGGAAACCTACATCGCACAACCCGACCCATCCTCCAAGTGTGAATTGCTGAAAACCACCAAATCCCCCAAGGCAACGATTCATCTCCTCAAACTCACCTCGCAAACCTGGCGCAACGCCGACGAGGTAGACCGACCGTTGTGGGAACACTGGGTCACTATCGTTCAGCCTACTGGCACGCAGGTCGACACCGGCTTCCTTATGGTCACCGGCGGCTCCAACAAAGGGGGACCGCCCGACAAACCCGATGGCCGCATCCTGGCGATCGCCGAGGCAACCCGTAGTGTGGTCGTCGAGCTCAAAATGGTCCCCAACCAACCCCTTGTCTTCTTCAACGACGGCGTAGAACGCTACGAAGACGACCTCATCGGCTATTGCTGGAATAAGTTCATCGAAACCGGCGACCCGCTTTGGTTGCCACGGCTGCCGATGGTCAAGAGTGTGATCAAAACAATGGACTGCGCCCAGGAATTGCTCGCCTCCGAAGCCGGCGGCGGTTTCAAACTCACCAACTTCGTCGTCGGCGGAGCCTCCAAACGAGGCTGGACCACCTGGATGAGCGGCGCGTCCCGCGACCCCCGCATCGTCGCCCTTGTACCCATCGTCATCGACGTGGTGAACGTAGACGCCACCATGCGCAATCACGTTGAAGTTTACGGCTTTTGGTCTGAAGCAGTGAACGATTATGTTGTTCATAAGATTATGGCACGTTGGGACCATCCTCGTCTGAAGAATCTTTATCAAGCGGTCGATCCTTACTATCACCTCGATAAATTAACGATGCCCAAATATGTGTTAAACGGCGCAGGCGATCAATTCTTCACACCCGACTCGGCCAACTTCTATTTCAAGGATCTCAAGGGTCCCAAGCTGCTGCGTTACGTCCCCAACGCCGACCACTCGTTGCGCGACTCGGACGCCCTGGACGGGATCATCGCCTTCCATTGGGCGATTGTCATGGGCAAACCCCTACCGGCGCTCTCCTGGGACTTCACCGAAGACGGCTCGATTGTGGCAACCTCTGATGTCAAGCCGAGTTCGGCGACGCTTTGGAAGGCGACCAACTCCAAGGCGCGCGACTTCCGCCTAGAGACCATCGGCAAGGCGTGGGAATCCTCGCCGGTTGAGGCCAACGACCAGGGCCAATACGTCGCTCGAGTGGAACCACCCAGCGCAGGCTGGACTGCCTTCTTTATCGAGTTCCGCTACGACCTGGGCGGTCCTGCTCCCCTGATCGCTTCGACCGCGGTTCGGGTCACGCCCGACAAGAAACCATACGCTGGGATCATCCCCAACACCGCTCCCGCCGAAGCCCAACTCAAAGCGGGCAATTAAAGACGGCGACAAAGGATCGTGGCCAAACAGGCAAAACAAACCGATTCTCCAACCCAGACTCGCTCTCTTTCGAGAGGACATCGGGACTCCCCACGCGATTGGTCGTCGTGTCGGGGAGTCCCCTCGTTCTTGGCCACAGCCGCTTGCCGTTGACGATCAATCGCTCGTGGAAAGCATGGAGAATCGCTTGACAACATCCGATGATCGGATGAGTTGACACCTAGACCATTCCTTCTTCAGCTCCGCCACACCCGCGTCGCTCACACCGGTGCCATCCAGGAAAAGCGTGGTGAGGTTCCTCAAACCCGCCAGCTCCTTCAACCCCGCGTCGCTGACCTGAGTGTTCCACAAGTCAAGCAACGTCCGCACTATCCAACCCGCCAGAACCGAAGCGGTCTCAACGTAGAAAAGAAACGCGCATCTCGCGAGAGGAAATCCATCGGGACTGCGCCACGCGATTGATCGTCGCGGGACAGTCCCGGTGGTGTTGGTGAGCGAGATATTCTTGAAGACACTCATCCAATTATTTCCGGAGTAGTTTTCCGGTGGCAACGAGAACGAGGGTGGTCACCAGCATGAGGAACATCAACAGCGCGGGCAGGTGGCTCTCGGTCCAGAAGGCGGGCAGGTGGCGGTCCATGCTGAGAGCTGAACGCAGGGTCGCTTCGGCGAGGTTCGCTTCTGGCAAGCCGGTCAAACGCGAGAACCAGGACGGCGAGGGGACCGCCGACAGGAAGGCGATCAAAATGCCCGCAATCGCGCCGCCAGCGATCAGGCCGGACGACATTAGCACGCCTGGACTCGTATCGGAATCGCTCTCCTCGGGCGACTTGGCGGCCTTCTCCATCTGGGCGCGACGACGTTCGACCCAGGCTCGCGTCATGCCGCCCACGAAGATCGGCATGGTGGTGGCCAGAGGCAGATAGACCCCCACGGCGAACGGCAGGGCCGAGACTCCGCACAGCTGCGCAATGACCGCGATCATCGCCCCGATGACCACCAAACCCCACGCCAGTTCGCCCTTCATGATGCCGTCGATGATTGTGGCAAATAGTGACGCTTGCGGAGGTGTAAACTTCTCGACCTTTGAGCCGTCGTCCCGCGTGGTGATTCGCTTGGAGAAGGCCGGATCAACCCGATAGGCCACCACACCGGTTTCGGGATCGATCAAGTAACGGCCCGGCTCCACTCCCTCGCGTGGGGTAGTCACCACCCAAAGTTTGTAGGTGCGTCCATTATGGAGATAGGTCTGTTCAAGCTCGGTCGGAGCTGGGAGGACTGCCGCGGAGGTGGGGAGATATTCCGCCTTGGCCGAAACCACGGTGTTGACCTGGTTGAGCATCAGCAAGGTAAACCCGATCACCAGCGCCGAGGTCAACGAGCCAACCGCGATGGCCACCTGTTGGGTCCAGGGGGTCGCGCCGACGAGGTGGCCGGTTTTGAGGTCTTGCGACGTCGTGCCGCCGTTGGAGGAGGCGATGCAGACAATCCCAGCGATGCAAAGCGCCGCCAGGCGGTACTCGTCGCCAATCCAGCCCAGCAATGAGAATACCAGACAGGTGACCAACAAGGTAGCGATCGTCATACCCGAGATTGGGTTGCTGGAGGAACCAATTTCGCCGGTTAAGCGGGAGGAAACCGTTACAAATAAGAATCCTAGGAGGACGATCAGGCCGCCCCCGACGATCCGGCCGGGCCAAGCGGTGGGGATCAGGTCGGAGGCAGCGATGGCCGCGACCAATCCCAACGCGCCCAGGAACACCACGGTCATGGGCAAGTCGCGCTCGGTGCGGGGCCGGGCGTCGCGCCCAATTTCCTGGGTCTCGACCTCATTCGAGTCAACCTTGTCGGAGCGTCTCAAATCGCGCAGCCCGCCAGCGACTGAGGAGACGATCAAGGGCAGAACCCGAATCATGCTGATGAATCCCCCCATCGCCACCGCGCCTGCACCGATGTAACGAACATAGGTGCCGGCGATGTCGCTGGGTTCGAGCGCTGGGATCGGCTGGACCGCCGGGGGCAGGGGGGTCGTGTTGAGCGAACCGAAGTAGGCGATCATCGGCGTGA
>Ga0308412_1002415_pt1 | contig 10058 bp, 9 predicted proteins | sample HotsprottomLayer_FD_202357 | JGI IMG/M metagenome (GOLD analysis project Ga0308412, IMG submission 202357) | Hot spring phototrophic mat microbial communities from Octopus Spring, Yellowstone National Park, Wyoming, United States -... | ecosystem: Environmental > Aquatic > Thermal springs > Hot...
TCTTCCTTCTTGAGGAAGACTAAGCGGGCGTGGACACCCTGGAAGACCTTGAGAGGTTTACCGTTGGGCATTCCTGGTTTCATTTTACCCCCTTTCGCCTTTTCGTCACCCTCCGTGAAGTCCTGCGCTCCTGGATGAACCAGGAACGGAAAAGAAAAAGTGTGCAGATCTGTGAACTATCTTTCAGCTGTTTGCACCTCCCGCAAGGTGCTTTCCCAGACTGCACGCAGCGATTGGACGCTCCATTGCAGGCGTTGTTTGGGCAACAGGATGGTAAGGTCTTCGCCGCCGGTTTGGCCCAGGATATGGTAGGGGAGACCGGATATTTCCAAGACCTTCACCGCCATCTGTAGCCTAGCCTGATCCACGGTGAAAAGGATGCGGGCTGGAGCCTCGCCAAAGAGCAGGGCATCGGGCCGGGCGTGGCTGCGAATTTCGATGGTGGCCCCCAGACCATAAGGAAAGCACATCTCGGCCAGGGCCACCGCCAGCCCGCCTTCGGCCAGGTCGTGGGCGGTGTGGACCCAGCCCCGCTCGATGAGCTCGCGGATGGCGGCCTGCGCGCTGGCCTCCAGGCTAAGGTCGAGGGGGGGCGGACTCCCGGCCTCCTGGCCGTGCACCACCCACAGGTACTCGGAAGCGCCCAGGTGGCCCTCCTGGTGGCCGATGAGAACAATAAACTCGCCCGCTTTTCTAAACCCCAGCTCGGCGCGGCGCTCGAGGTTCTCCAATAACCCCACCACCCCCACCATCGGGGTGGGTGGAATGCGGTAGTTGGGGCCTTCGTTGTAGAGCGAAACGTTGCCCGAGACCACCGGAAGGCCCAAGGCCCTCGAGGCCTCGGCCAGGCCCTGGATGGTTTCGGAAAGCTCGAAGTAGCCCTCGAGGGTCTCGGGGTTGCCGCAGTTGAGGCCGTCGGTATAGGCCAGCGGCTGCCCTCCCACCACGCTCACGTTGCGGGCGGCCTCGGCCAGGGCGTGCATGGCCCCCAGGCGGGGTGAGAGCTTGGCGTAGCGGGGGTTGGCGTCGACCTTGACCGCAAGGCCCCGCCGGGTGCCCTTGATGCGCAGGATGGTGGCATCGCCCTTGCCGGGAACCAGCACGGTGTTGGTGCCCACCTGGTGGTCGTAGCGCTCGTAGATGGGGGCCCGGCTGCACAGGTTGGGCGAGGCCAGAAGCTGCGGGAGGATTTCTTGCAGCTTAGAGGGCACCGGCAGCGTGCTTAGGTCCACTTCCCTGAGCCGGGCGATGGCGGGGTCCTCGCGGCCCTCGCGGGTGTAGGTGGGGCAGTCGGCCAGGGCGGCGGTGGGCACTTCGGCCACCACCTGGCCCTGCTGGAGCACCCGGAATACCGGCTGGGCGATGGTGCGGGCCACCGGGACGGCGTCCAGGCCGTAATGCGCGGCCAGGGCTTCCAGGTCTTTTTCCTTGCCGGGCCTGGGCACCAGCACCATACGCTCCTGCGACTCTGAGAGCAAGAGCTCTAGGGGGTTCATACCCGCTTCGCGCTGGGGGACCAGGTCGAGGTTTAGCTCGAGGCCCAGCCCCGACTTGTGGGCCATCTCGGAAAGGGAGGAGGTGAGCCCTGCCGCGCCCATGTCCTGCACGCCCTCCACCAGGTCCTGCCGGATGGCCTCCAGGGTCAGTTCCATGGTCAGCTTGCCCATGAAGGGGTCGCCCACCTGCACGCTGGGCCGCTTGGACTCGTTTTCCTCGCTGAGTTCCTCCGAGGCAAAAGCCGCTCCCCCGATGCCGTCGCGCCCCGTCTTGGAGCCCACATAGTAGACCGGGCGCGAAAGCGAGGCGCGGCTTTTCTTAAGCTCCTCCACCCGCAAAAGCCCCACACACATGGCGTTGACCAGGGGGTTCTCCTGGTAGTCCGGGTGAAAGTAGACCTCGCCCCCCACCGTGGGCACGCCGATGGCATTGCCGTAGTGGGCGATGCCCTCCACCACCCCCCGTACCAGGTAGCGCGTGCGGGGGTGGTCGGGCCGGCCAAAGCGCAGCGAGTTCAAAAGGGCGATGGGCCGGGCCCCCATGGCCACGATATCGCGGATGATGCCCCCCACCCCGGTGGCCGCCCCTTGGAGGGGTTCTACCGCCGAGGGGTGGTTGTGGCTCTCGATCTTGAAGGCCACGGCCCAGCCTTCGCCAATATCCACCACCCCTGCGTTTTCGCCGGGGCCCTGCAGCACCGAGGGGCCCTCTTTGGGCAACAGGCGCAGCAGCGGGCGGGAGTTCTTGTAGGAGCAGTGCTCGCTCCACATTACCTTGAACAAGTAGAGCTCGAGCCGGTTGGGCTCGCGCCCCAACCGGCGCACAATTTCTTCATACTCAGCCAATGGGATGCCGGTTTCCTGGAGGAGGGAAGGGAGGGTCTCTTGCATCACAGGGCCCTCGGTGGATGCCCGATTACATCCTTGAGCAGCGGGATCAGCTCCTGGTGGTTGCGGATGCGGGCGGTGGGCTCGGGCTGCCCGTTGCGGTGGGTGTGCCCGGTGTAGAGCACCGCGTAGGGGTAGCCGGTTTGGAAGGCCCCCGCGATATCGGTGCGGGGTATATCGCCCACGTGCAGGGCTTCCTGAGGCCTGGCCCCCATCTCGTCCAGCGCGGCCAGGAAGGCCTCGGGCTTGGGTTTGACCACGCCGGTCTCGTCGGAGAAAGAAAAACCGCTGAACAGGTCGTGCAGTTTGTGGCGCATAAGCTGCTCACGCAGGATGCGCCCGGTCGAAACGCCGGTATCCGAGACGATGCCCAGGGTGTAGTGCTGGGCCAGCCTGGGGAGCGTCTCGAGCACCCCCGGCAGCGGGATCAGATTGCCCTGCAGGGCCGCCTCCACGATGCGCTGGGTGGTGAGGGCGACCTGCCCCTCGTCGTAAGGCAGGCCCAGGTAGGCAAAAATGCGCGTGACCCGTTCGAAGGGGGTCATGACCTGACCGGCGTTCCAGGCCGCATCAAAGTCCAAAGCGGCCTGCCGCCAGGCCTCCATCACCAATGCCGGTTCGGCGGGAACCCCAGCTTCGGAGGCAGCGTCCAGCAGTATCTCGTTGCGCAGGCTTTTGACCTGCCCGGCGTACTCCGGGCCTTCGATGAAAAGGGTGCCCCAGAAGTCGAAGGTGATTGCTTGGATGGTCATGCCGTTACCTCCTGTTGCTTATCAGGCCACTACCTCGAGGGCTTGTTTCAGGCTCATAAAGAAGGGCAGTCCGTCGGTGGAGCCCAGCGCATCCTCTACGGCTCGTTCGGGGTGGGGCATCATGCCCAGCACATTGCCTGCGGCATTGACGATACCCGCTATGTGATGGAGCGAACCGTTGGGGTTGAAACCATCCCCCACCGTACCGGGCGTGTTGGGGTCTGGCGCATAGCGGAAGACCACCTGGCGGTTCTGCTCGAGCGCTTCCAGGGTTTTTGCGTCGGCGTAGTAGCGGCCCTCGCCGTGGGCAATGGGAATTCGCACCACCTGCCCCGGTGTATAGCTGCTGGTGAAGGGCAGGTCGGTGCGCTCGACCCGCAGGAACACCTCTTTGCAGGTGAAGTGCAGGTTGGTGTTGGCCAGAAGCGCCCCTGGCAACAGCCTGGCCTCGGTGAGCACCTGAAAGCCATTGCAGATACCCACCACCGGGTGGCCCCGCTCGGCCAGCCGGCGCACCTCCTGCATCACGGGCGAAAACTTGGCTAAGGCCCCGGCCCGCAGGTAGTCGCCGTAGGAGAAGCCGCCGGGCAAGAGCACGGCCTGAAAGCCCTCGAGGTGGGTCTCGGTGTGCCAGACCAGCTCAGCTTTGAGCCCCACCCTCTGCAGGGCCCATACCGCGTCCAAATCGCAGTTGGAACCGGGGAACTGAACCACCGCGACCTTCATGCCAGCTCCTTCACCGCCTCGACCACGAACACTTCCATCACCGGGTTGGCCAGAGCCTGACCAATCTGGTGCGCGGTGGCCCGGGCCTCGGTCTCGCTTTGGGCCTCTATTTCCATCTCCAGCACCCGCCCCACCCGCACGTTTTCCACCGGGTACTCCAGGCCCTGCAGAACGCCTTCCACCGCGCGTCCCTGCGGGTCGAGGATGCCGTCTTTGAGTTCGATAAGGAGGGTGATGTGGTATTTCATGGCCGTAGGCTACCCTTCTGGGGCTCTGCCAGCACCCGCCGCAGCACCTCCTGGTAGGCTTCCTCTACCCCGCCCAGGTCGCGCCGGAAGCGGTCTTTGTCCATTTTTTCGCCGGTTCCCATCTCCCACAGGCGCATGGTGTCGGGCGAGATCTCGTCGGCCAGCACTAAGCGGCCATCCTCCAGGCGGCCAAACTCGAGCTTGAAATCGATCAGCTCGAGGTTGCGCTGGGCAAAGTAGTCCTTGAGCAAAGTGTTGATCCCTAAGGCCAGCTCGCGGATGCGCGCCAGCTCGTCCTCGCTGAGAAGCCCCAATGCCAGGGCGGCGTCGGCATAGATGAGGGGGTCGCCCAGGGCGTCGTTTTTGTAGGAGAACTCCAGCAAGGGCTTTGGCAGCACCCGGCCTTCCTCCACCCCATAGCGCCGGGAGAAGGTTCCGGCGGTGCGGTTGCGCACGATAACCTCTAGTGGCACAATCTGCACCTTTTGCACCAGCATTTCCCGCTCGGATAGCTGGCGCACGAAGTGCGTGGGAATGCCGTGCTCTTCCAGATAGCGAAAAAGAGCAGCCGAAACCTGGTTGTTAACCACCCCCTTGCCGACAATTGAAGCCCGCTTTTGCCCGTTGAAGGCGGTGGCGTCGTCCTTGAAATAGACCCGCACCAGGCCGGCCTCGGGGCCGGGATAGAGGATTTTGGCTTTGCCCTCGTAGAGTTTTTCCATCCGAACCTCTGAAAGCCAGGTGCCTTTATAGTACCCCTCTAAAGCCCAAAACGGGCGTAGATGGTATCCACATGGCGCAAAAAGTAACCGGGGTCGAAAGCCTGGGCCAGCGCCTCACCCTTCAGGGGGCAGGCCGGGTCGGCCTCGAGCAGTTCCCTGAAGCCCTGCCCCTCCGCCCAGCTTTGGAGGGCATTGCGCTGCACCACCTCGTAGGCCGCGGTGCGTTCCAGGCCAGCCTCAATCAGGAGGCCCAGCACCCGCTGGGAGTAGACCAGGCCGCGGGTCAGCTCGAGGTTGCGCCGGATGTGCTCCTCCAGCACCACCAGCCCTTCCAGCACCCGCCCTAAGCGGCGCAGCATGTAGTGGGCCAGGGTGGTGGAGTCGGGCAGGATGACCCGTTCTACCGAGCTGTGCGAGATGTCGCGCTCGTGCCAGAGGGCCACATTTTCCAGCTCGGCCTGCAGGTTGCTGCGCAACAGCCGGGCCAGCCCCGAGATGTTCTCCAGGGCCACCGGGTTTTTCTTGTGGGGCATGGAGGAGGAGCCCGTTTGTTTGTAAGCGAAAGGCTCCTGGACCTCCAGCACCTCGGTGCGCTGTAGGTGGCGTAGCTCCACCGCGATGCGCTCGAGGTCGGCCCCCAGAATCGCCAGCGCACTCATCAGCTCGGCATGGCGGTCACGCGGTACGACCTGGCTCGAGGCTGGCTCGATCCCAAAACCCAGCCTTTGGGCAACCCACGCTTCTACCGCGGGCTCGAGATGGGCATAATTCCCTACCGAGCCCGAAATCATGGCTACCCGGATGCCCTCACGGGCTCTCTGCAAGCGCTCCAGGTCGCGCAGCAGGGCAGCATAGAAAGCCAAAAAGCGCAGGCCGAAGCTGGTCGGCTCGGCGTGTACCCCGTGGGTGCGCCCCACCGCCGGCAGGCGCTTGTACCGCACGGCCAGGTTTTTCAGGGCGGCCAGAACCTTATCCAGCTCCTGCACAATCAGGCCCAGGGCCTCGACCAGCAACAGGTTTTGCGCGGTGTCCACCACGTCACTGCTGGTCAGGCCCAGGTGCAGCCAGCGGGCCGCGTCGCCATCTTCCGTCCACTCGGTGAGGGCCCGGGTAAAGGCCACCATATCGTGGCGGGTCTCGGCCTCGATCTGGTCAACCCGGCGGGCAAAGGCCTCATCAATGGGTTTTTGCTGCAAGGCTTCGCGCAAACGCTGGGCAGTCCCGCCCGGCACCCTTCCCAGCCTCTCCCAGGCTTCCAGGGCCAGTATCTCTACCTCGGCCCAGGCCTGGTACTTGCGCGCCTCGCTCCATAAAACCCGCATCTCAGGGGTCTGGTAGCGCTCAATCACCGCCCCACCCCCCACGCCAAAGAACCGTATCGCTTGTTTTTCTCACCTGGAGTCACTCGTTGTTCTTCATTGCCTCGCTGGACAAACCGGTGAACAACGCCATGAGCCTATCACGCCCCGAGGGTAGCGGCAACCGTAAGCCTAGCGATGTTTTCATCTTGGCGGTTTAGCATTAGCGCATGATTCGCGCTGTGCTGTTCGACGTAGGCGATACCCTGATTTTAGGACACCCCCGATACTGGCTGTGGCCCATTTTAGAGGCCAAAGGCATCGCCCACCAGGCCGACCTAAAACGCCTTCCCCAAGCTATCCAAGACGCATACGCCCACTACACCGACCACCACATGCGCGCAACCGACGAGGCCACGGCCCTCGCCTTTTGGCGGGCTTTTCACTGGGAGGTGATGAACGGCATTGGTTTAGGTGCTTATGCCGACGAGGTGGCCGACTATCTGAAAGAACACTGGCAGAGCCCCCACATCTGGCCCGTCACGCCGGGGGCCAAAGAGGTGCTGAGCGAACTGAAGGGTCTGGGTTTCAAGCTGGGGGTGGTCTCCAACTGGGACTGGACGCTGCCGAGGGTTTTATGGGTCACGGGGCTGGCCGAATTTTTCGACTATGTGGGGGCCTCGGCCCTGGAGGGCGTGGCCAAACCCGATCCGCGCCTTTTCCAGATCGTGCTGGGTCATCTGGGCGTGGAACCGCGGCAAGCCCTGCACGTAGGCGATTCGGAAGACGATATCGCTGGGGCCAGGGCCGCCGGGATTCGGCCCATCCTATTTGACCCCTATCGGCAGAATTCCAAGGCTATCGGCGATCTGGCCTGGGTGATTGAATACGCTACTGGCCGGGTGGAGTGGTTGTAGCCCCCCGAGCTTGACGCCCAGCCCTAAAACCCTCGAAACTGGCCTGCATGAGCATCCGCCAAGCCATCTGGGGCGACGACTTTGAAGCCATCGAACGAAACCTCCGCGAGCTAGACCCCGACTTGTACGCCTACATCCGCGATTTCGCCTACGAAGAGGTGCTGGCCCGCCCCGGCCTGGATCTGAAGACCCGGGAGCTGCTGGCCGTCACCAGCCTGATTGCCCTGGGGGCGCCCAAAGAGATCGCCACCCACCTCGAGGGCGCCTTGCGCAATGGGGCGACCGAGCAGGAAGTGCGCGAGACCATCATCCAATCGGCGCTGTTTGTGGGCTTTCCCAGCGCCCTGGGGGCCATGAAGACCTTTTATGCTTTGCTACGCAAACGCCAGTCTGCAGGGGAATGACAGAAAAACTGCCGCTGGACTGCACCCAGCGTCGTATTCGGCGGGTTCGAGCAGGCGGGCAAGTGCCTGGCTGGCGAGAGTCTGGCCAAGGTAGCTGTGCAGGAAGACAGAGAAGAGTTTTGCCTCGGGTGCTGCAGGGTGCCTGACCAATGTCGCGTGTTGCTCGTGAGCAAGGCTGGTGAACCAATCGCACCCGGTTGCTGGTTTCCTGCCCCTATGCTACAATCCGATGCGCCAGTGCTGGCTGGAACAATGTGGGCCGTTAGCTCAGCCTGGTAGAGCACTCGTCTCCAAAACGAGGTGTCGGAGGTTCGAATCCTTCACGGCCCGCCAGTCCAGGACGCAAAAAACCGGGGTAAGCGCGACCCCGGTTTTCATTCTGACCCCCGATGCTTTGGCCCTGGGTGTTAGCAGGTCTTCAGTCTGCAATCAGCCCTGGCGCTCGTACTCGCGCGGGTGTATATACGCCCGGGGTGGTGTTTATGCTAACCCGATCCATCACCAGGATGTGCTCCTCCACCGGCTGGCCTCCCCTGCCATTGCGGTCAGCCGCTGCAGGGGGCCAGCCACCCTCAACCTCGTCGGCTCCAAGTTTTCCTCCAGCTTGTCCTGGAGCACCATCTGGAAGCCCGGAATGGCCTTCACGAGCCCGATGGTAGACCTCAGCTTGTCGAAGCGGCCTCTCTCCACGATGTCGAACAGGTTGCCCTCGCCCCACTTAGGGTATTCCTGCTGGCGCGTGTCCTTTTACATTGGGGTAGCTGGCTAGCAGCGCCCATGCCTTCCGAACAGAAGTTTCGTCCCACGGCCCATCTAAAGTCATAAGCAGCCTCTGGCCAACGCCAGCCTTGCAGGGTCCGGGCCAGAGGCCCGCGGTCCTGCGCTGGCGGGCGAATGCTTCATTTCCACCTAGCTCGCCGCCTGTGCATGCTGGCTAATAACGGATCCAAAGGATGGTCTTCAAACAAGAAATCCCAAGAGGCAATTTTTTGAATCCTAGAGCACACCCCTCGCTGCGCTCGGCGAAACAGCGCATCCCGTTGGTCGGGTTAGTTTGCCACCGTGCCGTGACGAACTAACCGAATCTGGTATAAGCCCCACCATCAAGCGCCGGTGGACACCATTTAGAGCAGGGCGTTGAAGACCTCGCGCAGGTCGTACCTGAGGGAGCCAGGGTGAAATCTAGAGCTAAGCCCGCTCCTCAACGGTGATGCCGCGGCCTGATTTTGCTGGGGTTGCCGGTAGTTTCTAGACCAAATGCCCCAACCCACCCTCCTCGAGCAAGTCCCGCACCAGCACCTTCTTCCCCCGTTTCACCGATTCCTCGGCGGCCACCCCCACCACCACACTCCAGAAGCCCTCCTCGGCAGTGGCGGCGGTGCTAGGCAAGCCGTCCATGGCCTCGATCCAGCGCAGGTGCTCGTAGTAGGTGGCCCCGCTGTGGCCGCTTTCCTCGATGAGGGCGGGGTAGCTAGGGGTCATGGTGCGGGAAGTGCGGTCGGGTAGGGCGATGACCTCGAGGTAGTTCTCCCATTTGGAGTAGGCCTGGCCGTTGACGCCCTCACTGGCCTTGAGGCGGCCCTCATCGCCGCAGATGACGATTTCCTCGTAGACCATGGGTGCGAACATGCACAAGTTGAAGTTGGCCCGGATGCCGTTTTCGTACTCCACAATCACAAAGGCGTTGTCCAGGATGTCCGAGCGTTCGCCGCCGTACTCAAAGTCGCGGAAGTTTACCGCCTGGCTGCCCGTGGCGTAGACGCTCACCGGGCGCGATTCGGCGAAGAGGTTGAAGAGATCGAAGTAGTGACAGCACTTCTCCACCAGGGTGCCGCCCGAGTACTTGGAGAACTTGTTCCACTGCTTCACCTTGTCCAGAAAAGGCTCGCGGTGCTCGAGGATGGTGATGGTCTTGATCTCGCCCAGGCTGCGACGCACCTTGGCCTCGTGGATAGCCTCCACATAGATGGGCTTGAAGCGGTACTGGAGGCCAATTTGCAGCACCTTGGGGTAGTTTTGCGCGATCTGCCAGATTTCATAAGCATCTTTTAGGTTGGTGGCCATAGGTTTTTCCAGCAGGATGTGCTTGCCCGATTGGGCGGCCACCTTTAGCACTTCCAGGTGGGTGTGGTTGGGGGTGCAGATGATCAACCCGTCCACCATGGGGTCCTGGCAGGCAGCCTCGAGGCTGTCATAGATCACCAGCGGCTCGTTAGAGAACTGGGCCTTGACCCGGCGGGCGCCCTCAACGCTGGAAGGGTTGGGGTCGTAGACGCCGTGGATGGTGCAGCGACCCTCGAGCATGGTGACGCGTACGTGCTCCTGCCCATTCACCCCCACCCCGATCACATTGAAGCGGTACTTAAGGGGGCCTGGGTTCATGAGGAAGCGGTCTTCCGTAGGCACATAGGCAAACTTAGGCGATAGCGCATGGAGGCGATTGGCAAACTCCTTGTTGCGTTTCATGCTTTTTAGATTATAAATCCCTTCGTGTGCTACCTCATAACTCCACTCCAGCCATCTTCAGGAGCACCCGACTACGGATGAGGTTGTGGACCAGCAGGATGAGGTTCACCCGGGCCACCAGGCCCCAGAAGGACCGAGCTT
>Ga0308412_1002416_pt1 | contig 10055 bp, 6 predicted proteins | sample HotsprottomLayer_FD_202357 | JGI IMG/M metagenome (GOLD analysis project Ga0308412, IMG submission 202357) | Hot spring phototrophic mat microbial communities from Octopus Spring, Yellowstone National Park, Wyoming, United States -... | ecosystem: Environmental > Aquatic > Thermal springs > Hot...
CCAATTCGCAGTGTGGCATCTGGCAGGGTTTCTGAGCTTTGACTTGCGTTAAGGCTGGCTTCTTCAGCTGCTAGCTCTTTGCGAGCTTTCTCCAGCTCTTTTCGTGCCTGTTTAACGGTTTCGCTATCGGCTTGACTTTGCTTGATGTCCTTGATGACTTTTTCAATCACTTGGTTTGCTTGAGCCAGTAGGCGCTTAGCGTCTTGCAGACTTTGGCGTCGCAGTTCTTTTTTCTCCTGCTCAAGCGCTCGAAGTTTCTGCTGATACGATTCAGTCAGGCGTTTTAGCTCTGCTTGCTCGCGCTCAAGTTCGGCTTTTTGTGAGCGTACAGCTTGCAACTCAAAGCTAAGTTTTGCAATCAGGTCTTCGAGCACATGTTTGTTTTCGCCCATGAAGCGCTGGGCATTTTCCAAGATGTGCGGCGCAAAGCCCATTCGGCGAGCCATTTCCAATGCGAAACTGCTGCCGGGCAAGCCCATTTGGAATTGATAGGTTGGGCGCAGTTCACTTGCATCAAATTGCATTGAACCATTGATGGCGCCTTCTCGGCGATGTGCATACGCCTTCAGCATGCCTTGGTGCGTGGTGACAACCGTCAGTGCCCGCCGTGTAATCAGGCTTTCGAGAATTGCCGTTGCAATTGCCGCTCCTTCTTCAGGGTCAGTGCCTGAACAAATCTCATCTATCAGGACAAGGCTCTCACTTGTGGCGTTATCCAAAATGTTTTTCAGGTTTTGCAAGTGCGAGCTAAATGTCGAGAGGTCGTTCTCGATAGATTGTTCATCGCCTATCTCAACGAAGATGTTATCAAAGAGCGTAAATCTCGAGGTTTCACTGCATGGCACCAAGAACCCAAACTGGAGCATGTACGACAGTAGCCCTATGGTCTTCAGGGCTACGGATTTGCCGCCAGCATTCGGTCCAGTAATAACCAGCGCTCGATGTTCATCGCCCAGTTCCAACGACAGCGGCACGGTCGGCTTGCCGAGCTTTTTGTGCGTCAAAAGTAGCCATGGATGATAGGCTTCTACTAAGCGGAGTGACTTTTGCTCAGACAGTTCAGGCATGACCGAGCGTGTCTCAATCGCAAATCGCGCTTTGGCATAGAGGGCATCAAATTCACAGAGAATCTCCTGATTGTTGAGCAAGTGTTCAAGGTGCTGGCGTAGCGATTTTGCCACCTCACGTAAAATGCGCTCAATTTCTCGCAACTCTTGAATTTCCAAATCGCGAATTTCATTTGAGAGCATCAAGGTCTCTGACGGCTCAATGAACACAGTTTGTCCAGACTGCGAAAAGTCGTGAATGAAGCCCGGTACCTGATACTTGTGCTCGACGCGAAATCCTAAGACCATTCGTCCATTGCGAATCGTGATGCTCTCTTCCATGAGCATGCCTGCCTCTGCGTAGCGGCGCATCAGCGATTCCATTTTGCGACGCAATGTCATGCGTTTTTGCTCCAGCGAACTGCGAATGAACGCCAGCGCATCGCTTGCCGAACTACGCACTTCCCCAAACTCATCGACCACACGGTTAATTTCATACTGCAAGGATTTTTCCATCCAGAGGTTTTCGGTCAGCAGATTGAGATTGGGGTAAGTCTCTCGTCGGTTGAAGATAAACTTTTTGAGCTGTGCTGCTGTGCGCAGTGACGCCGCCACTTGAAGCAACTCTTTTGGCTGTAGAAAGTTTTCTTCAATCGCCAATTTTTTGTAGAGCTCTCTCGTATCGGGCAGCGATGGAATTGGCAACTCCTCACCCGACTCAATGAGACGTTTGAGCTCAGCAACTTTACGCAGTTCTAACGAGAGCGCAGTCAGTGAAAGAATCGGACCAGCTTGATTGAGCCTTGCTCTGCCCATCTCCGATAGACAGAGCTTTTCGGTATAGCGAAGAATTTTATCGAACTCTAACTTCTCTGACAGTGTCATCAGATAGCAAAATGCAAGTATTTTGCTTTTTTGAATTTATTTTGAAAACAACATAAAGATAGGCAACAAAACCATCACATTTACAGCATCCCAGCTGCCTCTTTGCCTGCTTTCTTACGACGGCTCTCCCTGTTTGTTTTTGTCTTGCTCTTCTTTGACAACTTCTGTGACGCCACGCATGCTGATACAGTTGCCATTAAACCTTTCCTTGTTCTCCATCGTCTTTTGCAGTGAAAGTTGGCACAAATCGTAAGGTGCCACTTTCAGGTAGGTAATCGTTTTAATGCTTAATCAACTAAAAACACTTTTCAAAAATGGCACGTTTATTTTCTATTCTTACGCTTGCTGCATCACTCTCCTTGGTGGCCATCGGCTGCCGCAATGCCACAGAACCCATTCAAGACGAGAGTCTGCTCGCCTCAATGGATGCCGCAGAAGTGATTGCCAGCGCCATGGGCTCCGACAACGGCGGACTGCATGAGCAACTGACCGACATTGTGGAACTGACTTTCGATGGCACCGTCATCCCACTTGCTTTCTTTGATGATGCCCAATTTTTGCACAACAACCCCATGCTAAGTCGCAATGGCGTCGTGCGCCGCCGTGAGTATAACCCTGCTACGCAGACATGGACTATCACTGTACAGCGCACACTCAACACACCTATGGTGCAAGGCAGTTGGTCTCGTCAGTATCGGTTGCGCTTTTCGCGTAACGGTGTCGGGCAACAGTTTTTCCGAACCAACAATCAAGTTGCCGACCTTGTTACCTTCGAAATCGTGCCTGACTCTTGCACTGGCAGTTTCAAGAACCCTCGCATTTCTCATCGTCTGACGCGGCTCGAGGGCGCTGTGCGCGGCACCATTTCTTTGGCTGATACGGCAAACCCCATCATGACCATCAATTCTACGGCACCGTATCGGCGTTCCGCCATTGACTCTCTGACAATTGGCAATGCACAGCGCATCAGCAACCACACTGTGACAGCAACGCTTAGCAATGTAGTTATTCCGCTTAACCGCACTCGTCGGTTCCAAAACATCTATGCGCGTGCTACTTCAGGCACAATTAGCGGCACCTATACAGCAAACATTACCTTCATCAAAGGTGAGACCTACGAAGAGCGACAAGTCAATCGTGAGTTCAATATCGACCTTTCGCAGGAGCGTGCTGGACGCTTGCCGCTATCGCTTCGCGGTCGCCGTGGCGAGTTCAGAGGATTCTTTGAATGGGTTCCGGGCTTTTTCTTACGCTAATGCAACTTCAAACGACTTTCACAAGGCGATTCGAAACGAATCGCCTTTTTTATTTTCATTGACCAAACAGGTTTTCAAACATGGCTGATGTGAAACGCTTTGGTCAAGTCTTCACGCCGCCTGCAGTGGTGGAGCAAATGCTTGCTCTTAGGAAAAATCGTGGGCGAGTGTTAGAGCCTGCTTGTGGCAATGGCGCATTTTCTAACCGCATCCCTGACTGCGTTGCCATTGAACTCGATGCCACGCTTGCCCCAGCAACAGCACTTGTTATGGATTTTTTTGCTTACCCCACTGAAAACCGTTTTGAAACCATTATCGGTAATCCGCCATATGTGCGCTTTCAAGACATTTTGCCAGAGACCAAAGCACGACTTTGTATGCAATTTTTCGATGAGCGCACCAATCTTTATCTGTTCTTCATCGAAAAATGCTTGCGTCACCTTACGGCAAATGGTGAGCTGATTTTTATTACACCTCGCGACTTTCTAAAAGCTACCGCCGCGCGACATTTGAACCACTTTCTTTACACTCTCGGCACCATTACCGACTGGATTGAACTGGGCGACAAGCGCATCTTTGGTAGCTACACACCAAACTGCGCCATCTGGCGATTTGAAAAAGACAATTTTTCGCGACGCACCACTTTTACCGACGAAAAGGGCTACACGCAAGAGAGAAGATTTACCTACATTTCAGGACAACTTCTTTTCACGAATGAAATCTATGTTGTGCCTTTCAATCATGTTTTTTTCGTAAAGGTCGGTGCTGTCAGCGGCGATGACGAAGTCTTCACCAGCGATGAATTTGGCAATAGGGATTTCGTCTGCTCTACGACGGTCAAAGATGGCAAAACACGACGCATGATTTTCAATCACTACACGCCCTACCTTGAGCGTTTCAAGTCAAGACTGCTTGCAAGGCGCATCAAACGGTTTGATGAATCAAACTGGTGGACTTGGGGACGAGTGCATTATCAGAGCCATAGAAAGCGCATTTATGTCAATTGCAAAACGCGCTATCCGCGCCCGTTTTTCCTTCATGAGAGCAACGACTACGACGGGTCGGTCTTAGCCGTGTTTCCACACAATCAGCAGGTCAATCTTCATCAGCTTTGCGAACAGCTCAATGCCGTCAATTGGGCTGAACTTGGCTTTCAGTGCGATGGTCGCTACATTTTTTCGCAGCGCAGTCTGGAGCAAACCCTTCTGCCTGAATCGTTTGCCGAATTTGTTTTTCAGCCGTGCTTTGAGTTCTTGGCAAGCGCATAGACCCAAGCTGTTTAACGCGATAGCACACCTTCGCTCTCGATTTTTTTATAGCCTTTGGGGATTTCAAACATTGACTTTGGGAAAGTTTTCCTTGTTGCTTTCTTGGCTATCACGGTCAGCACTTTTCCATTTTCTTCGGCGCGCAATTTGAGCGGGAAACCGGCTACGCCTGCTTCCACCATTTTTTGCACCATGCGTGGATTTAAGCCCAAGAGTGTGACGGTGCCCGCCAGTTTAGTGAGTTGCTCAGCATCTAAGATGTCGCGTGCGGTCCAAAGCTCAAGCGTGCGGGTTTTCGTTTTGAGTGTGAAGTGTTCGCAGGTGTAGCCCAAAAGTGTTTCTTGTCCATGCTTTTCGATGACATAGTCATCGAACTTTCCCAGCGTTTCAGCCAGTCGCCGTGAGTCGCTAAGTCCGACAATGTTGTAGGTTTTCCCGTAGGCATTGAGTTTGTAGGCGGCGCTATCTTGCTTTGGAATGAGAAACTCAAAGGCTTGGTCTTTGCCATCGAAAATGGCTTTTGCTCCGTAGCGCGAAAGCATAATGACCAGATTGCCATCTTTGACCTCTGGAGCCGACACGCTAAAAAGAACTGAACCTTCAAATGGTTTCGTGGGAAGAAGTAGCAACACGATGAGGAGTGAGCACATCATCATTTGGTAAAACGGTTGAAGTAAAATTGTTTTTGTTCGTCTACGAGTTCATATGCTTGAGGTTAGAACAGGAACAGCCATAGGAAATAATCACCGATGAGAATAGTGGCAGAAGAAACCACGAAACTGCGAATGGTCGAGACGCCGACGCCTTCTGCACCGCCATCGGTTCGGAAGCCAATGTGACAACCGATTGAAGAGGTCATCAGTCCAAAAATAGCGGCTTTGAGCAGCGCGCTGATTACATCTTCAATGTAGAAGAAATTCTTCAGCGAGTCAAAAAACCCCGATACCGTCAGTCCCAAGAAAGAAGAAGAGACCACGAATGCACCAGCAATCGCAACGAGGTTGGCGAAGATGACAAGAATCGGCATCATGAGCGTAGTTGCTAAAATGCGTGGCATTGCTAAATATCGAACTGGGTTAATAGCCATTATTTCGAGAGCATCGATTTGCTCTGTGACTTTCATGGTGCCTAACTCTGCAGCAATAGAGGCGCCGACTCGCCCGGCAATGATAATGCCTGTGAGCACCGGTCCCAGTTCAATGATAATCACACGAGAGGTAATGCCGCCGACAAGGCTCATTGGTGCAAGCCCTTTCATCTGGTAAGCCGCTTGCCAAGCAGCAATGGCGCCAGTGAAGATAGAGACCAACACCACCAACGGTAGCGAATCGACGCCAATGTGCGACATTTGCGATACAATAAGTTTGCGGTCTTTGAAGCAGCGTGTCAGACTTTTCAGCACGCCACTAAACATCAGTGTGATTTCTCCTATCTCCGTGAAAAAATTGAGAATCGCAGTCATTGTCATGCTTGTTATTTTGTTCAAAGACAAAAAGAAGTTCAAACCTGCTCTAACTTCTCATGATGCTGTAGCGTTATAGGCAAGTCAGAAATCCACTATGGATGCTTCACTTCGTTCAGCATGACAAAAAAGGAACCTTGCACTGACGCTTAGCATGATACACTATGTCATTCTGGGCATTCCCTTTGTGTCATTCCGAGCGTCAGTGAGGAATCCACATACCAACGACACACAGCGCGCACAAATGGACTTGGCACAGATTGGCACCCTTTTCAGGGTGTCTCTATGTCTTTTGTGTTTTCTACCACAAAGCACACAAAGTGCATGAAGATTTTGTTCAAAATAGTGTCTTGAGTAGCGACTACAAAAGCCGCCTTTCTGCTTTTCCAGTTGGAGCGACTCTGCCATCAAGTTTTTCTTTTCTTTTTGGCGCAAACCGCACAAAATTTTCTTATATTTCAGCGCTGCCTCAAAAATGAACAGTTTTTCCAACCAAACAGGATTACAGCTATGAGTACCGTCATCTCCGAGAGCAATCTCACCATTGATGTTGAAGAAATTTTAGGGGCTGAAGCCAAAAATCTTTTAGAGTATCGCGCCAAAGTTCCTAAAGAGCATTTGCATCTGCCTGGTCCTGATTTTATTGACCGTGTCTGGCTACACTCCGACCGTAGCCCAGCGGTTTTGCGCAATTTGCAACTGCTCTTCAATACGGGTAGGCTTGCAGGCACAGGCTACCTTTCCATTCTGCCTGTCGACCAAGGCGTTGAACACTCTGCTGGTGCATCGTTTGCCAAGAATCCGATTTACTTCGATAGTGAGAACATTGTCAAGCTTGCTATTGAAGGCGGGTGCAATGCTGTAGCTTCCACATTTGGGGTGCTCGGCAGTGTAGCACGCAAGTATGCCCATAAAATTCCCTTCATTGCCAAAATCAACCACAACGAATTTCTGACCTACCCTAATAAGTACGACCAAATCATGTTTGGCAATATCAAGATGGCATTTGATATGGGCTGCGTAGCTGTCGGTGCAACCATTTATTTTGGTTCTGCTGAATCCAATCGTCAGATTATCGAGGTTTCTGAAGCCTTCAAGCAAGCGCATGATTTGGGCATGGCAACTATTCTCTGGTGCTACCTGCGCAATCCAGCCTTCAAGGTCAATGGCACGGACTACCATGTCTCGGCTGACCTTACTGGGCAAGCCAATCATCTGGGAGTCACGATTGAAGCCGACATTGTCAAGCAAAAGTTGCCCGAAAACAATGGCGGATACAAGGCATTGAGCACCAAAGAAAATCCATACGGCAAGACGGATAGCCGTATGTACACCGACCTTGTTACAGACCACCCAATTGACCTATGCCGTTATCAAGTTATCAATTGCTATATGGGTCGCGTGGGGCTTATCAACTCAGGCGGTGCCTCTGGTGATAACGACCTCTTTGACGCTGTGAGAACTGCCGTTATCAACAAGCGAGCGGGTGGCATGGGGCTGATTTCTGGACGCAAAGCATTCCAAAAGCCCATGAAAGAAGGTATAGCTATTCTGAACGCAATTCAAGATGTCTATCTCAACAAAGACATCACAATTGCTTAATTGATAGGCACAAACGAATAGGGGCGCAGTATTTCTGCGCCCACTTTTTTCTCAATTCGCTCACACCACCGTGTCTACTTTATCAGTATCATTTTCTTCGTCTCGACAAACTGACCAGCTTGCAGCCGATAGAAATATGTTCCACTTGCCAGATTTGTGGCTCGAAATTCTACCTGATGCATGCCCGCATCTTTGCGTTCATTGACCAAGGTTGCTACTTCCCTGCCTAAGGCATCATAGACTTTGAGCAAGACTGGACTGGCTACTGGCAATTGATACTGAATGATAGTTGTTGGGTTGAAAGGATTGGGATAGTTCTGCAGTAAACGAAATGCATTAGCCACAGGCGCATTGGTCTGTGCAGAAAGCGGCGTCAGACTTGTGATGTTTGCGCTATAAACTCCGTTGCCATGCGTAGCAACGACGACCAATCCATCGGCTTGGCGAGCTCGAATCATATCAACCACCACACGACCAATGTTTCTTCGCCCTTGCTGCACCCATTGCGTTTGCATGCCATTTAGCCGTGCTGTGGCGTAAAGACCAGTGGTTGTGCCTACAAAGTAGGCTGTTCCGCCTTGCACGGGCAGAATTTCTGCCCATTTCACGGCTGGTCCGCTGCCTGTGCCGTCTGGATTTTCTTCTAAATTTCCGCCAACTGGAGTCCAGCTTGTGCCGCCATTTTCGCTGTAGAATAGGCTTTGAATGTTGTAGTTTGAGAGCACAACAAGCACTTTATCTGCATCAGTGGGGTCTATGGCAATGCAACTTACATAGCCTACGGTTGTGGTTCCGATTCTTGGAAAGTTCGTGCCCGTAATTTCTGTGGTCACTGCCTGATTGGAGTGCGCATTATCAACACGGAAGACCCTGCCGTTGTTTGTGCCGTAGTATAGCCGATTAGCTGGTATGCGCGATACAGCAAGGCTTGTCAGTCTTGCACCTGCGAAGGGCGATGGCAGTGTATCCCATCCTACAGTCGAGGTAGCACTTAGCGCTTGTGTATTTCGGAAGACTCTATCATTGCCGAGGGTGTAAAGAATGTTGCTATTGTTCGGGTCTAAGACGAAAGGGTTAATGAAGAGCATATTGCTGGCGCCTGCTGGCGTGATAGGTGTTGCAGACAATACTCTGCCATCTGACCCAAGTGAGACTCGCAATATTCTGCCTTCCTGAAATGAAATGAAATATGGGTTAGCTCCGCTTGCAATTGCGCAGTATCCTCCGTCGCCACCTGCTATGTTGCGCCAATCTGTGTCAGCTGATTGTGAGTCTACAAAGTATGTGCCGTTGTCTTGTAAGCCACCGATGATAATGTTATTGATGCCACTTTGGTCAATTGCCACAGAGTAAAATTGAGAGGTAATATAACCGCGCGATAAGTTCTCCCACACTACATTTTGTGCCATGCAGTTGTTTGTGCGCTGAACGCCGCCATCATTGCCAGTTAGCATGACATTTGGATTGGAGGGCAAAAATACAATGCAATGCTGGTCGCAATGGTGATTTGGGTAGAGACTGGCATTATTGAGCGTGGAGTAACCGCCAATCCAAGTTATGTTTGTGTTTGTAGAAAAGCCATCAGTAGAACGGTAGAGATTTGTGCCCCCAATGAAGACCACATTCGGGTTATCGGGCTTGACTTTGATGACGAGGTTGTAGCTTTGCTGCGAGTTCATGTTGCCGACTGTGCCGCCGAAAGCAGGTAGATTAGCTGAGAGATTTTCCCAACGTCCTCCTGCACCGGTGCCATCGCCTGAAAGATATGTGTATCGCCATAGGCTTGTCCAGTCGCGCTCCGCCCCGTTGAATCCGCTGTTTGGAGTTTCGCCCAAGAAATAGACGATGTTTTCATTAGACGGTGCAATTGCAATGACAAAGCGATTGTAAGTAGTCGGAAAATCTGGCGGAGTAATGTTCACCCAGTTGATACCATCGACGGAACGCCAAATGCCTCGTCCCTGTGCTACAGGTACCGATACATCGCTGGTTGCTGAACTCATCGCTGCATAGACCACGCCTTGAGAAGTTACAGCCACATCATTGAAGCGCGGTGAGATTGTGGCGTTAGAAAAATTTCCGCCTCGGGGCAATACCACTTGCCAGCTATTGCCGCCATCGATGCTACGGTGAATTGCACCAATTGTCGCCGCATACACTTCATCTTCATTCAGGTTTGAGGGGTCAATAGCAATGTTCCACACCCAGTCGAAGTAATTATCGAAAGCTTGTGGCACATTTGTAACTGTTGAAGGCAGTCGTGCCCAAGTGTTGCCGCCATCTGTGGACTTGAAGATGCCATCACCGCGATAGAGTCCGCCACCGATGTTGGAACTTGCGCTATTGCCGCGCAGTTCGCCTGTGCCGTAATACCAAATATTTCGTCGCCCCGGGCGTGTGTCTTGCACGAGGCAAGATACGCTGTGCAGCTCGTCAGGCGATGTGGTCTTGCGCCAAGTTCGTCCGCCATCATCACTGCGCCACATACCGCCCGATACGCCGCCTGCAAGGATGACATTTTCATTGCTCACATCCA
>Ga0308412_1002417_pt1 | contig 10054 bp, 11 predicted proteins | sample HotsprottomLayer_FD_202357 | JGI IMG/M metagenome (GOLD analysis project Ga0308412, IMG submission 202357) | Hot spring phototrophic mat microbial communities from Octopus Spring, Yellowstone National Park, Wyoming, United States -... | ecosystem: Environmental > Aquatic > Thermal springs > Hot...
AGCTCGCTGCCGCGCACCACGAACTCGATGCGGGCGATCTCCTTCACCAGCCGGCCGGTCTTGGGATAGGCGGCCCAGGTGTTAGGGTTGAAATACGAGCGCACGCGGCTGCGCAGGTTGACCGCTTTGCCGACGTAGATCACCTCGCCGCGCTCGTCGTAAAACAAATAGCAACCGGGCAGCGCCGGCAAATTCCGCACGGTCGCTTCGAGATGCTCTGGCACGGACATATGTTCTATTTTAGCCAGTTGTCCAACCAATCCAGCATCACGCCGTTCGGCAGCGGCAGGTTGTTGACCTGGCAATGCGCCTCGCCGCCCTCGGCCCGCGTGAAGATGCGCAACTGCAACAGCTTGCGCGCCGCCTCGCGCTCACCGCGCTGCAATGCATCTAGTGCCAGAGCCTCGGTTTGCTCAGCCAGTGGCCGCTACGCCCCCTGCCAACTGGCCGCGTCGCGGTCTTTGATCTGTGCAGCAACACGCAGGCATTCGTCGCAGTCGCTCCCGTCATAGACCTCATGGCCGAGGATCCACGACAGGTAGTAACCCATGCCCTTGTGGTTGAAGAACACCTTCTCCGAGCTGCGCTGGACGAAGGCCGTCGGCTGCTGGTTGACTGAAACGGCGCTGGTATTCACTATTGCCTCCGTTGTCGGGGTTGGGCAGCGCCACCGGCAACCACCCTCGACCGGCGGGTCAGGGGCGGGTCAGGCGTCACCCATCGCTTCGAGCGCCTCGCGCACGGAGACAAATTTGTCCCGCGGCCACAGCCAGCTCGTGTTGAGCTTGAAACCGGACAGCGCGACGGAATGAACGAAGCCGCGCGCGTCCGGCATCACCGGCTTGAAGATGTCGCCCGCGCACTGGTAAAACTCGGTGCCCGCCGGGCCATATGGGTCAATGAGCCACAACTCGCGCACGCCGGCGCGTTCATAGGCGCGAAACTTGGGGCCGCGATCGTAGGCCGCCGTGGAGGCCGAGAGCACTTCGACGACAAGATCGGGTGCGCCGAACACACCGGCATCGCCGATGATGTTGGCGCGCGCCCTGGCCACGAACAGCACATCCGGCTCGGCAACCTGATCTTCGGCCAACTCTACGGCCGTGCTTGAGCCGCGCACCTCGCCGAGGTCGAGCCATTCGGCATACTCGCCAATCAGCCGCAAGAGGAATATTTGAAGCTTTTCATGGCGGTCAGTAGGCGGTGAAGGCATGATCATCACTCCGTCAATCAATTCGGCTTTGCGATCTTCCGGCGCACGGCGGAAGAACTCCTTCGCCGTCATCCGCTCTACCACTTCGACCCGACTCAGCGTTTCAAGCATGGCCTGCCTCCGTTGTGGTTTTGCCGTCCTGGAATTCTAGCCGCACAATCGGCAGCTATGAAAATCACCGACCTCCGCTGCGCCGTGATCGGCGATAACCCGGTCGTGCGCATCCTGACCGACGAAGGCATTGACGGCCTGGGCCAGGCCGAGGACAGCAAACCGTATCTCAAGCCATACGTGCTGTTCTACAAGAAGTACCTGATCGGCGAAGACCCGACCGACGTCGAGCGTTGTATGCTCAAGATTCGCCGGCTGGGTGGCTTCAAGCCGTGGGGCGCGGCCGTCAGCGCCATCGAGTTCGCGCTGTGGGACATCGCCGGCAAAGCCGCCGGCGTGCCGGTCTACAAGCTGCTGGGCGGCAAGGTGCGCGACCAGGTGCGCGTCTACAACGGCGGCGTGCGCTTCCACATGGGTGGCAGCGAGCCCGAGCACTACGCCAAAGTCATGCAGCAAATGAAGGATCGGCCGGAGGGCTTCTCCATCATCAAGCAGGGCATCGCCTTCCACAGCCCGATGCCGACCGAGGTGCCGGACTTCAGCTACGGCACGCTGCAAAGCGGCCCGCCCCACCCCAACCGCGGCCCGCTTACCGAGAAGGGCCTCAAACACATCATCGCCTGCGTCGAGGCCATGAAGGCAGTGACCGGCGACGAGGTCGGCCTGGCGCTCGACTGCGGCCCCGGCTTCACCGTGCCCGACGCGATCCGGCTGGCCAGGGCGCTGGAGCCCTACAACCTGATGTGGCTGGAGGACATGATCACCGGCGACTACACGCCCTACGTAATGGCCGACCTGTATCGCGAGGTGACGCGTTCGACCAGCACGCCCATCCATACCGGCGAGCAGATCTACCTGCGCCAGAACTTCCGCGAGCTGATTGAGACCAAGGCCGTCAACATCATCGGTCCTGACCCGGCCGACGTCGGCGGCATCGCCGAGCTGAAGTGGGTGGCCGAGTACGCCGACTTGCATGGCATCTTGATCGCGCCGCACGGCACGATTGACGGCGTAATCGGCCTGGCCGCGCACGTGCACTGCGCCGCCGCGCTGCCGCACAATTACATCGCGCTGGAATATCCCTACGCCCGTTACGCCTGGTGGTATGACATCGTCGAGGGCCTGCCCAACCCCATCATCAAGAACAGCATGATTGACGTGGCGGCATTCAACCGGCCGGGGCTGGGTGTGAAGTTCAACGTGGAGAAGGCGATGCAGTATCTGCGCGAGGAAGACAAAGGGTTTTTCGATTAGCCGTTGATGCGCGAGTAGAGGCCGGTATCATTGCTGCCGATGACGGTCGTCAAAATTTGCGGCATCACCAACCTCGACGACGCGCTGTGCGCAGTCGAAGCCGGCGCGGACATGCTCGGCTTCATCTTCTACCCCAAGAGCCCGCGCTGCATCAGCGTGGAGGCGGCGGCCGAGATCGCGCGCGCCATCCGCCAGACCACAACACCCGGTTCCAAGTCTCAACTCATCCTGGTCGGCGTGTTCGTGAATGAATCGCCCGTCCACATGTTACGCGTCCTGGACGACGCCGGGCTGGACGTTGCCCAGTTGAGCGGCCAGGAATCGCCAGACGACCTGGCTGCCATGCGCGGCCGAGCCTACAAAGCCATCCGCGAGTGGCGCGAGGCCAGCCCATCGTTCATGCACGCCACTCGCGCTGCCGGTCTATTACCCGACTTACTCCTCGACGCCAACCATTCCACGCTCTACGGCGGCAGCGGCCAGCGCGCCGACGAATCGCTGGCCGTGCACCTGGCCCGACACTACCGGCTGATGCTGGCCGGCGGCCTGACGCCGGACAACGTGGCAGATGCCGTCCGCGTTGTACAGCCGTGGGGGGTGGATGTGGCAAGCGGCGTCGAGGCCGCACCGGGCAAGAAAGATCACCACAAGGTGCACGCTTTTGTAGCGGCAGCGAAGGCGACCCATCAATCCGAGTAGCGAGCGTCCAATACAGCAAGATGAAGACCGCAGCGCTGGACGGTCATCCAACCCGCACTTGTGCCACATCCCAACGGCGGCACGAGACACACGCCGCGCGACCCAGTCCCAGAGAAACTTGCCTTCGGGCACATGCTGTAATACATTCGACGATGCTGTGTCGTCCTCGCATCCCGTTGTCCTTCGACACGAACGCCGCCCGGCTGCGTCCGATGGTTGATCGGCGAGTGATGTGTAGCGGCGACGCGTAGCAACCAGGAGGTTACACCTATGAGCAACAATCGAAAGTTCACCCGCAGACAAACCTTGAAGTTGATCGGATTTGGCGCGGCTGGCGCTGCGTTGGCCGCTTGCGCCGCGCCCCCTTCGGCTGCTCCCGCTGCCCCTGCCGAAAGCAAGCCGGCTAAGCAACCCGCGGCCGGTGGTGGCAAGCTGGAGATCTTCTCGTGGTGGACGAGCGGCGGCGAGGTCGAGGCGCTCGAAGCGCTCTACAAACTGTATCGCGAGAAATATCCGAACGTCGAGATCATCAACGCTGCGCTGGCCGGCGGCGCCGGTCAAGGCGGCAATATGAAGGCCGTGCTCGAGACGCGCATGATTGGCGGCGACCCGCCCGATAGCTTCCAGGTTCACCTTGGCCAGGAGCTGATCGGCAGTCACGTCAAAGCCGGGCGCATGGAAGAACTCTCCGAGCTGTACGCCTCGGAAGGATGGAACGACGTATTCCCCAAGGGCTTGATCGAGCTGGCATCGTACGAGGGCAAGCCTTACTCGGTGCCCGTCAACATCCACCGCTCCAACGTGATGTGGTACAACGTCAAGCACCTGGCCGATGCAGGCATGGAGAAACCGCCGGCGACATGGGACGAGTGGTTCGCCTACGCCGAGAAGCTGAAGGCGAAGGGCATCGGCGCACTGGCCGTGGCAGGCGCCGACCCGAACTTCTCCGCACACGTCTTCGAGAACATCCTGGTCGCTACGCTAGGGCCCGACAAATACCTCGGCCTGTTCAACGGCCAGACCAAGTGGGACGACGCCGGCGTGAAGGAGGCGATGGGCCTGCTACTCAAGACGCATGAGTATGCACAAGACGGCTACCAGAGTGTGGCCTGGGGCGACATCAACGAAGTGATGACCAGCGGCAAGGCCTCGACCATGATCATGGGCGACTGGACACACGGCCTGTTCCTCTCGGCCGGATTCAAGGACTACCACTGGGCGCCGGCACCGAACACGAACGGCGTTTTCGTGGCACTGTCCGACTCATTCGGCCTGCCCAAGGGCGCGAAGAACCGCGAGAACGTCATCAACTGGTTGAAGCTATGCGGCAGCCGCGAAGGCCAGGACGCCTTCAATCCAATCAAGGGCTCCATCCCGGCCCGCACCGACCCCGATCTATCGAAGTATGACGATTACCTGAAGGAGACGATTGAGGCATTCAAGACCAATACGATCGTCGGCAGCATCCAGCACGGGGCAGCCGCACCACAGGGCTTCGTGAATGACTACGACACAGTGGTCAGCACCCTGCTGGCCAGCAAAGATGTGGAAGCGGCGGCCAGGCAACTGGTTGACGCCGCGAACGCAGCCGGCCTCAGCGGATGAGCAACCCATAGACCGATCGCTTCACGACGCCTGGCAGGTGCGTGCGCCGACCACCTGTCAGGCGTCTCTCAATATCTCGAATGGCTGTTGGCCCAACCACTCTTTCGACCACTGCACCCCGGACGTCTCGGCGGCACCTCAACCGCGATCTGCTGTTGGCGATTGTGGTGCTTACCCCTTCGATCATCGGGGTGGCTATCTTCATCTACACCTTCATCGCCTGGACGTTCTGGATTTCAACCGTCAACTGGAACACGTCGGTGATTGACTACACGTTCGTCGGCCTGCGGAACTGGGAGCGGATGCTCGGCAGCTTCCGCTTTCAGATGAACCTGCGCAATCTGGCGCTGTATGCGCTTGGCTTCATGAGCCAGTGCATCATCATCGGCTTCCTGCTTGCCTCGTTGTTGGATCAGCGCATCAAGGGTGAGGCTGTCTTTCGCACCATCTTCATCTTTCCCTTTGCCGTCTCTGCTGTGGTCACCGGCGTGGCCTGGCGCTGGCTGATGCGCCCCGAGACGGGGATCAACCTGCTGTTCGAATCGGTGGGTCTGGGAGTTCTCAAGTCGAAGTGGTTCGCCGATCCAACCTGGGGCATTCTGTTCATCACCATTGCGTCGGGCTGGCAGTTTGCCGGCTATGTGATGGCGCTATATCTGGCCGGCCTGCGCGGCATTCCATCCGAAGTGAAAGAGGCAGCGCAGATGGACGGCTGCAACACGTGGAATTTGTATCGGCACATCATCATTCCGATGCTGGCGCCGGTGACCTACACGGCAATCGTGCTCACCGGCATGGGCGCGATTCGCGTATTCGACATCGTGACCGTGATCAGCGGCAGCGGCCAGGCCTTCTCGACCGACATGCTGGCCTATCACATGTTCGAGCAAATGTTCACCGCCAACCGATTCTCACTTAGCGCAGTGATCGGCGCGTTCATGATCATCCTGTCAGTCTTCCTGGTCGTGCCCTATCTGTTGAGCGTGCGCAAGGAGCAGGAACGATAATGCGCACCAATACCGTCACCCTCCAAACAATCTGGTCGCGCGGCGCGATCTACTTTTTGTTGATCGCCTTCGCGTTGTATTTCCTGATGCCGGTATATGTGTTGGTGAACACCAGCTTCAAGCCTTACACCGAGGTGAGCATCCAGCGCATGTGGGAGCTGCCGCAAGGCCTGTACTTGGGGAGCTTCGCTGAAGCGTGGTCGAAGGTCTCGCCCAACTTCATCAACAGCTTGCTGATTACTGTGCCGGCCGCTATCATCTCGTCGTTTATCGGTTCGATCAACGGCTATATCTTCTCGAAGTGGCGCTTCAGGGGAAGCAACACCATCTTCCTGCTCTTCCTGATCGGCATGTTCTTGCCCTACCAAGGCGTGCTCATCCCGATGGTGCTGACGCTGCGCACAGTCGGCCTGTATGGCACGATCCCCGGCCTGATCTTCATCCACTGTGTATTCGGCATCCCGATCACGGCGCTGATGTTTCGCAGCTACTACGCCGGCGTGCCCGATGACCTGGTAGACGCCGGGAAGATTGATGGCTGCGGCTTCTTCGGCATCTACCGCCACATCCTGTTGCCCATCGCTGCGCCCGCCTTCGCCGTCGTGCTGCTATGGCAGTTCACCTCTATCTGGAACGACTTCATCATCGGCCTAGTGGTGTTGAGCAACCCACGCCTGGCGCCAGTAACGGTGGCCGTGCAAAACCTGGCTGGGAGCTTCACAACCGAGTGGAACATCCAGATGGCCGGCGCGCTCATCGCCGCCGCGCCAACGATCATCGTGTATCTGTTGTTGGGCAAGCTGTTCATGCGCGGCCTATTGGCCGGCAGCGTCAAAGGCTAAATGACTGACCGCGTCAAAGCTAAAGTTGTCATCGTCACCGGCGCAGCGCAAGGCATCGGTTTTGGAATTGCCGAGATGCTGGCCCGCGAGGGCGCACGCGTGATTGTCGCCGACAAACAAGCGGACAAGGGCAAAGCCGCTGCACAAGCAATCTGTGCAGCCGGCGGCCAGGCGATCTTCCAGCTCACCGATGTCACTCGTGAATCAGACTGCGCCGCGCTCGTCGCGGAGGCTGTGCAGCGCTTCGGCCGGCTCGACGGTCTAGTGAACAACGTCGGCTGGTTCCCGCGCGCTACGCTCGAAGAGACCACCACCGAGTTCTGGGAAGCCGTGATGAACGTGAACGTGCGCAGCGCGTTCTATTGCTGCAAGTACGCCATCCCGGCCATGCAACGCGCCGGCGGGGGAAGCATCGTCAACATCGGCTCGGTGCACGGCCTGCAAGCCTCCGCCAACCTGGTCGCGTATGGCGCGGCCAAGGGCGCGCTGCTCAACCTTACGCGCACGCTGGCCGGCGCCTACGCCGCCGATCGCATCCGTTGCAACTACCTCATCCCCGGCTGGGTGATGAGCGAGGGCGAGATCGCCCTGGCCCAAAGCCGCGGCGTGGACGTGGATGAACTACGCGCACAAGGTACCAAGCAGCCCTTCGGCCGCCACCAAACGCCGCAAGACACCGCCTATGCTGTGGTCTATCTCATCTCCGACGAATCGTCGCAGGTAACCGGCAGCATCTTCCACATAGACGCCGGCATGTCCTCGCTAATCTTCAACCGACGTCACCTGGCCTGAGCGCCACCAGGTCGCTTCTAAGGCAATATGCAACCAAACACACTCAACACCCTGTGGTCGGCCGACCACTATGTCGTGAACGGCTGGTGCGCGATCCCCAGCAGTTGGAGCGCAGAGCTGATGGCGCGCGCCGGCTGGGATAGCGTCACGCTCGATTTACAACACGGCTTGCTGGACTACTCTCAAGCTTTGCCGATGTTGCAGGCTATACATCTGGCCGGCGCCGTGCCGATGGCGCGCGTGCCGTGGAACGAGCCGGGCATCATCATGAAGCTGCTCGATGCCGGCGCGCTCGGCATCATTTGTCCGATGATCAACACGCGCGCAGAGTGTGAACGCTTCGTCGGCGCTTGCCGCTACGCGCCGGACGGCTATCGTAGCTTCGGCCCCACGCGCGCCCGCGTCGCCTACGGCAGCGACTACGAGCAGGCCGCCGCGAACAACGTGTTGACCTTCGCCATGGTCGAAACGGCCGAGGCACTCGCCAACGTCGAGGCCATCGTCAGCGTACCTGGCCTCACCGGCGTATATGTCGGCCCGGCTGACCTCAGCCTGAGCATGGGGAGCCCGGAGCGTAGCGATCCGACTGCGCCGGCGGTCGTCGCCGCGCTCGATGCCATCGTCGCCGCCTGCCAGAAGCATGGGGTAATCGCCGGCATCCACTGCGCCTCCACCGACTATGCGCGCAAGATGATCACCAAGGGCTTCCGGCTCGTCACCATTTCATCCGACGGCAACCTGCTGGCCAGCGCTGCTGCGGCGGCGGTGAAAGCGCTGCGCGGCAACCAGCCAGACGAACAGCGCCCGACCGGCATCTACTAACCAATCTGCAACCTCGACTGGTTGCTTCCCGATCTCTGCTACACCATGTTCAAAATCTGGTTCGACGATTACTTGCTTCCCTCCTGCGCCCATATGCTGGCAGGTGTTGCCGAACCGCTCGGCCCCTCCTCTACTCTGGCGGGCATCGAAGAAGCCGAAGCGTTCATCTGCCCAGGCAACGTGCGCTACGACGCCGCACGCATGGATCTCGCCCCAAAGCTTAAGGTAATCGCCCGGCTGGGCGTAGGCTACGACAACATTGACGTGGCGGCAGCGACAGCACGGCGAATCCCAGTCGTTTACGCGCCCGATGCGCCGACGATCAGCACGGCCGAACACGCCTGGGCGCTGGTTCTGGCTGTAGCCAAGAAGGTTGTGACGGCCAATGCCACATTGCACGCCGCCGGCTGGCACGCGTTTTGGGGCCGCGAAGAGAGCAAGGGTATGGAGCTATATGCGCGCACCCTGGGCCTCATCGGCCTGGGGCGCATCGGCAGTCGGGTGGCCCGCTTCGGCCAGGCCTTCGACATGCGTGTGCTGGCCTTCGATCCACACATCGCCCCGGAACGCGCGCATGCGCTGGGCATTGAACTTGTGCCGTCGCTCGAGGGCGTGCTGCGCGAAGCCGACATCGTGTCGCTGCACGTGCCGGTGACGCCGGAGACGCGTCACTTCATGAATGCCGAGCGATTTGCGCAGATGAAGCGCGGGGCGATTTTCATTAACGTAGCGCGCGGCGCGCTGGTAGACGAACAAGCCCTGGCCGATGCCCTGCGCTCTGGACACATAGGCGGCGCAGGGCTGGATGTGTTCGATGGTGAGCCGATTGCGCCCTCGCACCCACTGCTTGCATTCGACAATGTAGTGGTCACGCCACACGTGGCCAGCCGGACCGTAGCCGGCCATCATCGAATCTGGGAGACAACGCTCACGCAGGCCCTGCAGGTGCTGCGCGGCCAGCGCCCGCCGCATTTGCTCAACCCGGAGATTTGGGAAGTCCGGCGCCGGTAACGATCAGCCAGCAGCCTCGGCCGGCGAGGTAGCCTTCTTCATTGCGCCGGAAAGCAGGTCGTAGGCTTCGACCCACGCCTGTTTGACTTCGTGAGTGAATGCATCGCCCAGGACTTGCTCCAGCGCCCAGATCAGCGCCGCGCCGAAGGTGTTGTAGTCCGGCGCCGATACGCCGTAGCGAAAATGCCGTTGGCCGAGCGCCCGCACACTCGATTCGATGGCTTCTGGACGATCCAGGCCGCGCACAGCCAGGCCAATGACCGTCATCAGCATCAGGGCTTGTTTCTTCATGTCACCCTTGAACAGGGGGCGAACGCTGGGATCCATCTCGAACAGGCGAGTGTAGAACAGCTCACCCACCTGCTGCGCGATGGGTTCCACGCTTTCGAAGGTCTTTTGTACGAGCGCGATTTGTCGAGCATCCATAAGCCATCTCCTGGCTCGCAGGCCAGAGCTGGCCCCACTGTAGAAGCCCTCGCGCCGACGCACATCCGGCACGCGGACGGAATTGGCACTGGTCGGGAGGCCAGGATGCAGAGCCTCGCTGTATCAGGACAGCGTGCCCAGCCACTCGCCCAGCCAGCGATCGGCGTCCTCCAGGCTGGCGTCGTTGATCTGATGGCCCATCGGATATTCGCGATAGGTGACCGACGCACCGAGCGACTCGAACAGATCACGGGTCATGCGGCCCAGTTCGA
>Ga0308412_1002420_pt1 | contig 10048 bp, 9 predicted proteins | sample HotsprottomLayer_FD_202357 | JGI IMG/M metagenome (GOLD analysis project Ga0308412, IMG submission 202357) | Hot spring phototrophic mat microbial communities from Octopus Spring, Yellowstone National Park, Wyoming, United States -... | ecosystem: Environmental > Aquatic > Thermal springs > Hot...
TGAATGCAGCTCTCGACTCGCTCAAAGATGCACAAAAGTCAGGCACTGTCAGTAGCATCAAGAGCGCTATGGACAACTTGACCAAGGTCTGGCAGGATGTCTCCACCAAGCTCTATCAGGGTTCGGCTGCCAGCAGCATGAACAATTCTGGTAGCGCCAGACAGCCAAGCTCTGATGGCGAGGTCAAGAATGCCGACTTTGAGATTGTCGACGACAAATAAAACCGACCAAAAAGGCTGTCTATTCAAAGACAGCCTTTTTTCTTTTGTGGTCAGAGACTTGCACGGAGTGTTAATTTTAGCTTGAGGTGTGTGGTGCTGTTTGAATGTTAAACTTTAATCACATTTAACCAAAGCGAGCTATGCCACTTAACAAATCAGGCAATGCCGTTCATAAGATTGATAAATACTTTATTCACTCTGCTAAGCGCGATGAACGCGGTCGCCTGAAGCTCACGATTTCTTCTGCAGCTGGGTACGGTAGAATCAATGCCACGCCAGAGTTTAAGCGCAAAATTATGGATGGCGCTGCCAAGCTTGTAGTGCTTTCCAGCAACGAAGACATTGCTGTGCCAGTCAATGACACAGTGATGCTCAACGAAGAGCGCTACAACATGAACTTCGACGGGCGCGGCGTGCAGTGGACTGTCAGAGAGATTCCTGTGTTTGTTAATCCAAACAACAATGAACTCTCTGTCGAAGTCAATGGCAAAGTCTACACACTTGATGAATTTTTCAAGTGAGGTGACCTGCTCTCTGCTGTGCAAAAAAGAGCCATAACAGGAAGCAGAATCTTAACTCTTGCGCTGTTATGGCTTTTTTCTGTTTTTTGATGCGCTTGTTTGCTTTGAATTTTTCAGAGACGCAACTACCGCACAAACACGGTTTTGATATTGACAAACTCATGCATACCGATGTGCGAAAGCTCCCGTCCGTAGCCAGAGCTTTTGATTCCTCCAAAGGGTAGGCGTGGGTCGGAGCGCACCATTGCATTGATAAAGCAATTTCCAGCTTCTATTTCTTTTGCAATCCTTTCACCACGCTCACAGTCGCTGGTAAAAATCGCCGCCCCCAAGCCGTAGCAAGTGTCGTTGGCTAAGGCAATTGCTTCTGCCTCATCTTTTGCTGCAATGATAGCCGCCACTGGACCGAAAAGTTCTTCATCATATGCTGGCATGCCTTTGGTTACATGGCTCAGCACTGTTGGAGGATAGAAAAAGCCCTTGCCTTCAGGGTATGCTCCACCTAATAGCAATTTTGCACCTTTGGATATACTTGCTTGAACTTGGCGATGCAAGGTGTGGCGCAAATCGTTGCGTGCCAAGGGACCTAAATCCACATCACTTAGAGGGTCACCAATGCGCTTTGCACGCATTTTCTCTACAAATGCTTCCTCAAATTTTTTGCGCACCTTTTCTACGACAATAAACCGCTTTGCAGCAATACAGCTTTGCCCAGTGTTGATACAACGAGAGTTGGCGCAGGTCTCTACAGCAAGTTCAAGGTCAGCATCTTCTAAGATAAGGTAGGGGTCGCTCCCACCGAGTTCCAGCACACTTTTTTTGAGTGCTGCACCAGCTTTTGCAGCAACAAATCTGCCAGCGTTTGTGCTGCCAGTCAGCGTGACAGCTTTCACACTGGGGTGTTCAATCAGCATGCTGACCTGCTCGGGCACATTGGGCGCGGCAATGAGCAAGGTTTGATACACCCCTTCAGGGAACCCTGCGTGTCTGAACACCTCTTGCACTGCTAAGGCACAGCCTGTGGTCGTCGGCGCATGTTTTAGCACCAATGTATTTCCTGCTGCCAAAATGGGTGCCGCACAGCGGAACACTTGCCAAAAAGGAAAGTTCCATGGCATAATTGCCAAAACAACACCCAGCGGTTCAAAGGCGATGTAACTTTTTTGGGCTTCAGTTGCTACATGTTCAGCCTGCAAAAAGCGTTCGGCGTTGTCGGCAAAGTAGATGCAATTGGTTGCACATTTTTCAACTTCGGCACGGCTTTGTGCGATAGGCTTACCCATTTCCTGCGTAATGCATGCTGCATACTGCTCTACATTCTTAAGTAGCACCTCAGCGGCTTTTCTTAGAAGATGAGCGCGCTCGACAATTGGTACTTTTTTCCAACTCCTAAAGGCTTGTTCAGCGCGACGCACAATTTCGTCTAACTCTGCTGCTGTGTGTTCTGGGTAGGTTTGTATTCGCTCTTCAGTTGCAGGGTTAATGGATTCCAGCATGACCTAAGTGGTTGTTTTGTTTTCTGCTTTCAGCTCTGCCAACTGCTTTTCTAACTCTTTGATGCGGTGCATCATTTCCTCGAGCTTGCCCAACATGGCTTCTTGGCGCAGCTGTTCACGGATAGGCTTAGCTGGGGAACCGCGAAGAAATTCGCCGGGCTTTGTCCAAGATTTGGTCACACCAGATTGCCCGCCCAGAGTGATGCGGTCAGCAATTTCCAGATGCCCGACAAATCCAACTTGCCCACCAATCATACATGAATTGCCGATTTTGGTACTGCCCGACAGCCCCGCTTGTGCAGCAATCACTGTATTTGTTCCAATGCTACAGTTGTGCCCGACTTGGACAAGATTGTCTAACTTTGCACCCTTGCGGATGACAGTCTCGCCTAGTGTGGCACGATCGATGCAAGTGTTCGCGCCGATTTCGACATCATCTTCAATGACGACACGACCAATTTGCGGGATTTTTTTGAAGCTCGAGTCTTTTTGCGGTGCAAACCCAAAGCCGTCGGCGCCGATTACAGCACCTGCATGGATGATGGTGCGATGTCCGATTTGGCAATTGTGGTAAATGGTAACATGCGGATAGAGTATGCAACACTCACCGATTACCGTGCCATCCAGAATGGTGGTATGCGGATAGAGAATGGTATTTGCACCGATTTGCACATTTTCGCCGATGACGCAGTAGGCACCAATGCGCGCGCTCGGGTGCACGGTCGCTGAACTTGAAATCACTGCAGTGGGATGAATACCTTTCGGGGCAATATCTTGCGGCTTGTTGAAGAACTCCAACACAAACACAAATGCCGTGTAAGGGTCATCTACTCTCAGCAGTGCAAGTTCTTTTGGAGCTTGCCGCATGTCAAGTTTTTTTGACACAATCAAGGCAGATGCCGCTGTCTGTGCCAGAAATTTTTCATACTTTGAGTTAGCAATAAAGGAAATGCTGCCAGCCTGTGCCTCTTCAATCGGCGAGATTTTTTCTATGACCACATCTTGCCTACCGATGAGCTCTGTTTCTGGAAAAATGTCTGCAAGAAAGCGGTAAATTTCGCCGAGCGTAGGCATTGCAGCTTTCGGTTTTGAGATTGAATGTTTGTATATTTTTGGTTCTTTGAAAGATGAAAATAGGTCGAATAGTCAAAAAACAAAAGTATTTTTGTAGCCATCTTTGTAGTTGCAGCAGACGGCAAGACTATGTTCAAGACCATCAAAATTTTCGCTGGACGCAGCAACCGTCCGTTGGCAGAAAAAATTGCCAATCAGCTTTCGCTACCAATTTGCAAAGCTGAGATTAAAAGCTTTTCAGATGGCGAAATTTCGGTGCATTACAATGAATCCATCCGCGGCAGTGACCTTTTCATCATACAATCGACCAACTCACCTGCTGAGAACTTGCTGGAACTGCTAATTTTAATTGATGCGGCAAGGCGTGCTTCAGCCAGTCGCATTACAGCAGTTATCCCATACTACGGCTATGCACGTCAGGACCGCAAAGACCAGCCACGTGTATCTATTACGGCAAAACTGGTTGCCAACCTTATCACAACAGCAGGTGCTGACCGAGTTTTGACTATGGACTTACATGCCCCTCAGATTCAAGGGTTCTTTGATATTCCCTTTGACCATCTTTATTCGGCGGGCATAATTATCAACCACATTCAAAAAATGCAGTTAGACAATCTTGTGGTAGCCTCGCCTGATGTTGGGGGTGTAAAATTGGCGCGCAGTTATGCCAAACGTCTGGGTTCAGACTTGGTAATATGTGATAAGCGCCGAACGCGACCTAACGAAGCTGAGGTCATGAATGTCATTGGCGATGTCAAAGGGAAAAACGTGCTGCTTGTCGACGATATGATTGATACAGGCGGCACAATGGTCAGTGCTGCCACAGCCATGAAAAAGCATGGTGCGCTTCGCATCTTTGCCGCCTGTACGCATCCTATTCTTTCCGGTTCAGCTGTTGAGCGCATTGAGAATTCTGACATTGAAAAAGTTATTGCTACTGACTCTGTAATGACCAATCATCCACCACTGTCTAAGCTCGAGATTGTTAGCGTCAGTGGCTTGTTTGCCGAAGCCATCAAGCGCATCTACGATGATAGTTCCATTAGCTCATTGTTTGATGAAGATTAAATTTGCACACAATTTCAAACACTAATCACTTATGCAAACTATTGTTCTTGAAGCTGAAACGCGCCAGACGCGAACAAAGGGTGAGTTAAAAGCCTTGCGCCGTCGTGGCTTTGTCCCAGCTGTGCTCTATCACAAGGGCGAACCATCTCTTCCGCTTGCAGTTAAAGAATCTGCTCTGCGTAAGCTGGTCTACGCAACAGAGTCTCATCTTGTCTGCCTAAAGTTCAGTGATGGAACGGAGAAGCAAGCCATTATGAAAGACCGCCAATTTGACCCCCTCGGTGAGCACATTCTTCATGCCGACTTCCAACTCATCAAAGCAGATGAGATGATTGACACGGAAGTTCCCACGCTCTTTAAAGGCACACCAGCTGGCGTAGTAAAAGGTGGAAGAGTGCAAGTATTGATGCATAAACTTCTCATTCGCACCCTGCCTGGCGACATTCCTGAACACATTGAGTTTGACATCTCGCACATGGAAATTGGCGACACACTTCACATCAAGGACGCCAACGAAATGTTTGCTTCTGCAAAGTGGAAAATTTTGGGTGACCCTTCTGTCTCGATTGTCTCTATTGTGGCTCCCATTAAGGCTGCCACTGCTACCGCTGCAACTGCTGCTGCAGAATCAGAAACTGCTGCTAAGGGCAAAGAGAAAACATCTGAAAAGACCGAGAAAAAATAACCACTTTTTATTTGCTTTCAGTAGAGCAGCTCTTTGCCGCTCTTTTCTTTTACCACGAATACTGGTACTACGATTTGTTTAGCATCTCACTCAGCATGGTTTGCAGCTTATCTATTCGGAATGGCTTTTGAAGCAGTTGTATGGATTTGTCCTTTTGCAAGAGGGTAGTATCGGTTTCGCGTTCATAGCCTGTGATAATCAGGATTGGCAGGTTGGGCATTTTTTCTCGAATGTGCTGGATGAGCTTATCTCCATTTACTTTAGGCATTACCAAATCTGTAATTACCCCAGAGAGTTGCGACGCATATTTATCAAACTTCTCTATACCCTCCGCCCCATCCTTGCACAAAATAAGGTCGTAGTCGCCAGCAAGTATGTCGAAGAGTAAATCTCGGATGAGTTCTTCATCATCGACAATCAGCAAGGTTCTTTTAGAGCCGCTCATGAACTGGTTGTGTTACGCCATGTGTTTGTATTTTCGTTTTTTCAAGTTATGGGACCGTTGCATTTTTTGCAAGGTTAAGCTAAATTGTTATTTCCACAAAGTTCTTGCCGTCAAAAATCCATACACAAGCCATGAACGCCCGACTAAAGGGATTGGAGACGATGCTCAAGTCAGTGTCGAATGTGCAGTCACGTGTCGACTTAATCAATCAGGCGGCATGGGATTTGCGGCACTCTGACACTGCAAGTGCCCTAATGCTATGCGAGAATAGCATACAACTTGCCCAAAGCTCGGGGTATCTTAAAGGGCTTGCAGAAGCTTTCAAGATTAGGGGATACTGCAAGTGGCGGGAAAATGACTACGCTGCTGCACTGCAAGATTGCCATCAAGCGCTCAAGCTCTTTCAAGATCTCAACGATAAAGCTGGTCAAGCTGCTACACTGACTACACTTGGGAATGCTTATTACAAAAAAGGTGACCCTCAAAGTGCCTTGGAGAGCTACCAAAAAATGCTTGAGCTCAGCCGCGAGATTGGTGACCGCAAAAATGAAGCACTGGCGCTCAACAATCTTGGCGGTGTGTACGCTCACCTTGGTGACTACTGGCGCGCATTAGAGTATCATCAAAGTAGTCTCAAGATTCGTACTGCCATTCGTGACCGCATTGGTGAAGCCAACTCGCTCAAGCATCTTGCCATGACATACGGTCATCTTGGCGACTACAAGCAGAGCATCACCTACCATGAGCGCTGCTTTGCCCTGCAAATTTCACTTGGCGACAAAAAAGGTGCAGCACTTTCTCTGCAATCATTAGCCACACTTTACTACAACATTGGCAACTACGAGAAATCCTTAGACTACTATGAGCGCGCCTTGAAGATAAAACAAGAGTTAGGCGACCTGCAAGGTGAGTCATATTTGCTCAATAGTATTGGTAACATTTATGCGTTTCTTGGTCAGTATGAGCGGGCTTTAGAATACCATCAACGCAGCTTGAAGCATCAGGAGCAACTGGGCGATAAGCAAGGTGAGTCTGAAACCCTACTTCGCATTGGCAAAATTCTTTCTAAGCAACAGGATACTGAAAGAGCCGCAGAGTTTTTTCAGCGGGCGCTTACTCTTGCCGAGCAATTGAAAGGCAAAAATGCCAGTCGCACCGCTGCGCCAAAGCGCTCTGCATCAGCCGATTTTACAGAGAGCGATTTATCGTCGTCTGAATCTGCTGTCTCAGAACGCTCTTTAGATGGAAAAACTCTGAACACTGAATCTCATTCAGAGGCAGTTTCTACTGCTCTGTCTTCAGAGCGTTCATCTACAGGTCAGGCAACATCTGCTGAGGCAGTGACAAATGCTCAACAGGCTTTTATCCAAGAGACTTCACCGCTGGCTGAATCGAGCGTTGCCCATGCGGTTACATCTTCAGAGACCAATGCAGCATCTACCAACAGCTCTGCTGACCTGTCAGAGAGCGTCGCTGCTTCTCCGCCCAAACGTAAGCGCGGACGCCCAACTAATGTCCCAGAAGGCATTACACCGAAGAAAATTACATACTACCTTAAAAATCCAGCGTTAGAAAAGCCGCTCAAACGCCTTAGCGTAGAAACTGAACGTGACCTTTCAGACTTAACCACTGAAGCACTTGAAGATTTACTCAAAAAATATGGTTTTCTATAAGCCATGCGTCATCTCTCTGACCGAGACCTCTGGATGCTGATTGCACTTTCTTCTGTGGGCGAGCATTTTCGTCCGCTCAACCTTCAAGGCGCTGACCTTTCAGGCGCAGACCTTAGGTATGCTTTTTTACAGCAGGCTAACCTTACCGATACCAACCTTTCTGGTGCCAATTTAGAGAAGGCGAATCTTTACCAAGCCTACTTGCACGATGCCAATTTTTCTGGCGCAAATTTGCAGGGTGCCGATTTAAGCAATGCGTATGTGCGTGGCACGAATTTTCAGGGCGCAGACCTACGCGGCACAAATTTCTCCGGTGCGCTCATCAAGGACGCAAACTTTAAGGATGCAAAAATTGACCTTAAGACCAAAGGGCTTCTTCAAGTTTGACCAAAAAACGGCTTTGCCTAACGATTTTTGATACATGGTATGCCTCATGCTCCTGAGCTTTCCAAGTCACCGAAGCGGCGTGCGGCGTGGATTCTCGGCGACCAGCTCTCTCTACATAATTCAGCTTTGCTTGCACTTCAACCTTCCAGCGACATTGTCGTCATGATTGAATCGCTGGAACATGCTCAGCAACTCCGACACCACAAAGCCAAACTCTATCTCTGCTTTTCCGCCATGCGCCACTTCCGTGAGGAGCTTCGCGCACAGCACTACACCGTCTGCTACTACGAACTCGATGCTGGAAAAAATTTTCTTGAAGGACTTCAAGCTGCTGTGGCGACCTATCAGATTGAGGAACTTTTGGTCATGGAGCCCAACGAGATTGCTACGGTACGCTTTGCACAAGAGGTTTTGCCCGAACATCTTGGCATTGCTGTCAGACTGACCCCCAGCACGATGTTTCTTACCGATAGAGCTGAATTTATCCGCACTTATGCTGGCAAGTCGCATCTTGTGATGGAGCACTACTACCGCAAAATGCGCAAGCAGTTCAAGGTATTGCTCACCGAAGATGGTCAGCCAGTTGGCGGGCGGTGGAATTTCGACCGAGACAATCGCCATCCGATTCGCTCGAAGGTGCGTATTCCCAAGCCCTATCAGCCCAAGCAGGATGAGCTCGATCGTGAAGTTATTCGCACGGTGGAAAAATTTTTTCCGCATCACATTGGCTCTTTGGAGGCTTTAGCGCTCCCCACCACTCGCTTGGAGGCTGAAAAGTGCTTTGAAGATTTTCTTCAACATCGGCTTGCCGAGTTTGGTAGGTATGAAGATGCTATGCTTCAAGATGAACTTGTGCTGTTTCATTCGCAGCTTTCGCCGCTGTTGAATATCGGTCTATTGGATGTTATGGCAGTCGTGCGTCGTGTGGAACAAGAGTATTTTGCAGGTCGTGCGCCACTTAATTCCGTCGAGGGCTTTATTCGTCAGATTATCGGTTGGCGAGAGTTCATGTATGGTTGTTATTGGCTGAAAATGTCACAGACTGATTATCACGCTGAAAACTATTTTGGGCATACTCGTCCGCTTCCTGAATTTTTTTGGACGGGAGAGGCTGTCTTTGCTGGGCGCCGTATGAATTGCCTATCGAAAGCCATTGGCAAGGTTATTCGCTATGGCTACACGCACCACATTGAGCGATTGATGATTATCGGCAATTTTGCACTGCTTGCTGGCGTATTGCCCAGTCAGATTAATCAATGGTTTTGGGAGTTTTACATCGATGCTTACGATTGGGTGGTCTCTCCAAATGTGATTGGCATGTCGCAGTTTGCTGATGGCGGTTTTGTGGCGACCAAGCCTTACTGCGCTTCGGCAAATTACATTGATAAAATGAGCGACTATTGCAAGAGCTGCGATTTTAACAAGTCTGCAAAAGTGGGTGAATCGGCCTGCCCGTTCAACTATCTTTATTGGAATTTCTTTATTCGTCACGAGGCGCTGCTGCGTCGCAATTTGCGTGTTAGCATGGTCTATCGTGCGCTTGACAAAAAAAGTGATGCTGAAAAATCAGAAATTCAACAATCTGCTGCTGCTTTTCTCAACGCCCTCGTGCCTAACCGATACTATGCGTGAGCAAGTTCTGGCTCTGAAACTTTTCTACAAGCTATGCGGCGTGTGTTGCGCATTGGCATCGTAGGCGTTGGCAAGTTAGGCGAACTGCACGCCAAGCTGCTGTCGGAACTCTCTCTGGAGCGTCAGGATACGGCTTTCATCGGCGTCTTTGATATCAATGCAGAGCGCTGCGCAGAGGTTGCAAAAAAGTATCGCGTAACTGCATTTCCTTCCCTTGAAGCGTGTGCCAATGCACTTGATGCTGCCATCATTGCTACTACCACGACAGCACATTTTGAAGTAGCATGCACTTTACTTTCACACGGTCTTCATCTCTTCATTGAAAAGCCGCTAACCGCCACGCTTGAAGAAGCGGATGCCTTGCTTCGGCTTGAGCAAGAAAAAGGTGTCAAAATTCAGGTCGGGCATGTTGAGCGATTTAATCCAGCTTTAGCAGCTGTGGAGCAATACATCGGGGAGCCTGTCTTCATCACGGCAGAGCGCCTGTCCACTTTTTCCAAGCGTGCTACCGATGTCTCAGTGGTCTTAGATTTGATGATTCACGACATTGACCTTGTGCTCTCACTTGTTCACTCCCCTGTCCAGCAGATTTCAGCAACTGGTGTGCAAGTGTTTTCTAATCAACTCGATATTGCTAATGCGCGTATTGAGTTTGAAAATGGTGCGACGGCTACGGTTACTGCCAGTCGCATTAGCCGCACGCGTGTTCGCAAGATGCGCTTCTTTTGCAAGAATCCGCCAAGCTATGCTTCGCTCGACCTAATGAGCGGCAAATCGGAAGTCTTTCGCTTGCTTGACGCGCCGCCCGTGCGCACGACTACGCTTAAGGAGCGCGCCATACAACGG